>JAEIGA010017342.1_pt1 | contig 10966 bp, 9 predicted proteins | sample 9270691 | NCBI WGS metagenome assembly JAEIGA01 (sample SAMN17057246, study PRJNA624740) | gut metagenome | biome: biome; isolation source: fecal sample | host: Bos grunniens | place: China: Xizang | collected 2019 | reverse complement strand
GAAGTGGCAAGTAGGCACGGGGTCGAATTAGTTTTTCTAATGTCAAGAAGCCGTGTTTGATCAAAATAAGAACACGGATTAACTTGACACCACCGCCTGTGGATCCCGAGCATGAAGCAAATAAACCACAAAAGAGCAAAAAAGCTCCAATGACGGGTGGCCATGCAGCAAAATCGGCACTGACATAGCCGGTTGTGCTGAAAATCGATGCTACACTAAAAAGTGCATGACGCAAGGTTTCTTCCCAAGTCAGATACGTGTTGTTGAGCATCAAAATCCCACACACGAGAGCTGTGCCGAAAATCAGAATCAATAACCATGCTCGAGCTTCTGAATCTACAAAATACGAAAGGATAGAGCGTTGACGCCAGGCCATAAAATGCAACGAGAAGTTGAATCCTGAGAAGATGATGAACAGTACGGCTACCATTTCAATGGCAGAAGAATTGAAATGACCGATGCTGGCGTCATAGGGAGAAATGCCGGACAAACTCATCGTTGTAAACATGAACATGAACGCTTCGTCCCAGTTCATGCCGGCCCAGTGATAAGCCAAAACGCAAAGCAATGAGAAAAACACATAGATGGAATACAGTGCTTTAGCCGTGTCTGCGATTCGAGGTGTGAGTTTAGAATCTTTAAAGAGATTGGTATTTTCAGCCTTGAAGACTTGAGAACCACCAACGCCTAATAGCGGCAAAATGGCAACGGCCAACACAAGAATCCCCATGCCACCCAACCAAGACAATAAGCATCGCCAATAGTTAATTGAAATGGGTAATTCATCAAGGTTGTTAAGCGCGCTAGCACCTGTGGTCGTCAAACAAGAAACCGATTCAAAAAACAGATTGTTATACGAGATGTTCGGCAACAACAAGTAAAAGGGAATTGAACTGAAAAGAGCAACCGCCAACCATGACAGCGTCACTAAAAGAAAACCATCTCGTGCTTCCAATTCACGCTTTTTTCGACGAGTCATAAAAAAGAGTGCCAAACCGGCACCTGCCGTGATGGCAATCGAAATGGTAAAGCCCAACATTGTTGCTTCATTGTCACGATAAGCAATGCCCAACGGCACGAACATGGTCAAGGAAAGCATGACCAAGAGCGCGCCGAGAGCGTTGAGAACCGGTAAAAGTAAATGACGAAGCGTGCGGAACATAACGACCTACGTTTAGAAGAAACCGACGTCGACGGCGAACAATTGTTCGATACGCGGAATAATCTTCTTGTTCGGGATAAAGAGAATTAAATGGTCTTCTGCCATTACCAAAAGGTCAGGTTCGGCCATCAATACTAGCGCATCCAAGCCTTCACCTCGAACGATAGCACCTACAGAAACGCCTTGCGGGAGATCGATTTCTCGCAATGTACGCCCCACAATCTTCGAGCTCTTTCGTGAGCCGTGAGCAACGATTTCCAGGGCCTCTGCGCTGCCTCGGTAGAGTTCTTGAGCATTAACCACGTCACCGTAACGAATATGTCGGAGTAATTCACCCAAAGAGGCTTGAGTTGGCGATACCGTCACGTCGATGTCCGTGCCTTGAACGAGATTGGAATAAACCTGTTTTTCCAACAAAACGATGGCACGTTTAGCTCCCAAACGTTTAGCTAAAAGTGCGCTCATGATATTGGTTTCGTCATTTTTCGATAAAGCCAGCACGACATCTGCTTGCCCTGCACCCTCTTGGGCCATGGCAATGTTGTCATTGTTGCGGACTTGAGAGACGGAAACGCGGTTACTGTTGAAACGCTTAGAGAGTTCGTTGGCGATTTCTTCTCGGTATTCGAAAATTTTGATTCGGCGGTTGTAGCGTTGCGGTTCAAGTGCTGTTGCAACGAGTGCGGAAAGGTTGCCACCATTGAGCAAAACGATGGTTTCAGCTTTTTCGTTGGGGCGCAACGTTTGAATCACGTCATCAGCATCTTTCGATGCGGTTAAGACAGTGACTTCGTCACCGGCTTCAATGACTGTGTCAGACCGGCAATCCAGGCGGTGATTTCGACGATAAACGGAGACGAATCGCACTTGAGCGTCCGGCAACTGGATGAAAATTTCACGTAACGAACGGCCGACCATAGAGGCACCGGCCGAGGCGCGAACGGTAAAGAGTGTTAAAAGCCCTTCGGCAAAGCTCAATACCTGCTGAGCAGCCGGGAACATAATCAACTTTGCCAAGTGGTTGGCAACGGCTTGTTCCGGCCAAATGATGCTAGTTGCGCGGAAGCCCTCTTCACCCAAGATGCGGGGATAATGACGCAATTCGCTATTGCGAACGCGTGCGATACGCATGGGGATATTAAAGAGCTGGGAGGCCAAAGTGCATGCGACGAGATTCGTTTCGTCGCTAGCGGTCACGGCAATCAGCAGGTCGGCGTCCATGGCGCCCGCGCTACTCAAGACGGAAGGCGAACTGGCATTGCCAACAAGCCCCATCAAATCGAAGCGATCTTGTAACGTACGAATGCGTTCCGGATCGTTGTCGATCACGGAGATTTCGTTGGCGTCACTGACCAAGTTTTCTGCCACAGAGCGACCAACACGGCCGGCTCCCAAAATTAGGATTTTCATAACGAGTTAAAAGCCTGGTGGTTCGAATAAATTCGAACGATCATCGACATATCGTTAGAAAGGATAACACGGTTAATCTTCTTTGGACCACTCAATGCCCAATTGACGGAGCTTACGATACAAATGCGTACGTTCCAATTGAGCGCGACTGGCGATTCGTGTCATGCTGTGATTTTCTTTTTCTAAAAGATAAGTGAAGTACGCACGCTCAAATTGGTCTCGAGCTTCACGAAGCGGTAAGGTGAAGTCGATTTGGTGGCGCAACAATTCTTGCAACTTTTCATCTTTTTCTTGCAAGGTTTCTTGTGGCTCAGCCTCTTTCTTTTGTGGACTCAAAATGGTCTTTTGTTGGCCGGCGTGCAATGCATTGTGGACTGTTTCGATCAAGTCGCGCATCGAGGTCGGCTTTTCAAGGAAGGTAAATGCCCCGAACTTTGTGGCTTCGACAGCCATGTCGATGTTGGCATGGCCGGACATCATAATGATTGGGCAGGGTAATTCACCTTGGGAAGCCCACTCTTTGAGCAAGGTCATGCCGTCAGTGTCGGGCATCCAAATGTCCAACAAAATGACATCAAAATTCATCATTTGACGAGCGTGACGGGCTTCGGCGCTGTTGGCAGCGACCGTTACGGTGAAACCTTCGTCAGAAAGGATTTCGCTAAATAACTCACGAATCCCGATTTCGTCATCGACAACAAGAATATTGGGCATGAAAACTCAAAGAAAACAAATACAAAGCACAGCAGGAATTTGAAATATCAAACTCCTACAAAAATTGACGAAAGATTATAGCGGAGTCATCTGATGAGCTGCCACGTAAGCGATGGATATTCCCTAGATATTAAACGAGCCGCGTGAATGTAATTGTCACCATGGCGCCAGCATTGTCCTCCAAATTCAAGAGGCTATCTTGGTTGGAGAGTTCGACGTAACCCCCGTGTTCGTCAATGATTTTTTTAACCATTGGCAAGCCTAAACCCGTACCGGTTTCTTTTGTGGTGATGTACGGTTCAAATGCGTTTTCAAGAATCGCAGCAGGGAAACCGACGCCATTGTCCTTGATTGTGAGGCGTACTCGTGTTTCGTGGTGCTCAACAAACGTTTCAGTACGGATGGTGACGCAACAATCACGGTTAGGCAACTTGGCTTCTCGAGCGTTGGACAAAACATTATGAATAACTTGTAAGATTTGAGCTCGGTCGGCTTCAATAATCGGCAATTCTGGATACAAATCCAAGGAGATGCGATAGTCTGATTGTCGATAAAGAAGCGTTGCTTCATCCAATAAAGCATTCAAATCCAGTGGTTTGAGGCGCGGTTTAGGAAGCTTTGCATAATCTCGGAAGTCGTTGACCATCTGCTTCATTGCGGCGACTTGTTCCACAATGGTATGGGTGTAACGATGCAATAAATGACGATCCTCTTCAGGGAGGTGCTTTTCCAGCTTCATTTCCATCCGTTCTGCTGCCAATTGAATCGGAGTGAGCGGATTTTTGATTTCGTGAGCCAATCGGCGCGCAACTTCCCCCCAAGCAATAACTCGTTGGGCTGCTACAGCTTGCGTCATGTCATCAATCACAACCAAATAACCCGGACCGTCTGCAAGAGGCACGGAAGAACAACGCACAAGCAATGTCAAGGGTTCTTTTTTACCGCTAACGGACAATGAAACGTCCTCCTGCTTGACAGCGTGGGAGCTACTAGAGAGCATCGGCAAGATGATCTCTGCTAATTCAGGATAGGCATCACGAATACTTACGCCGTATTGCAAAACGTTGTTGCCAAGAATTTTGACGGCACCGATGTTGGATGTGCGGATACGCGTTTGATAGTCCAAAACGACAACACCGCTAGAAAGATTTTCCAAGATGCGTTCCAAAAAGCTCTTAGATTGTTCCAAGCGTTGCTGACGTGACTCGAGTTTACTCCAAGCCTCGTTGACTTCACGGATCATGACGTTAAATGCTGTGGTCAGCTCGTTAATTTCGTCGGCACCGGAGAATTCTTTAATTGGTTGGAGATTCCCACTGGTTGCTTGGCGGGTCCCTTCTGCTAATTGACGGATGGGGGCGGTGATTCGGCTTGCGTATGTGAATGCTGCCAAAATGGCGCAAAGCCCAGCCAGTGTCAACGTTAAAACCAATGACCAGTTGTAGAGAGTCTTTAAGCCGGTACGGACCACGACAATTTGTTGATAATCACGTAACCCACGAATCGTAGCGTTAATGTTCTCCGCAATGTGTTGGGGTACATCTTGAACGACCTGTAAGACCATTGCTTGTTGAGTCGGATGATTCGTCAAGGCTGTCAATGTCCGAATTCGCAACGATGTCGTTACGATATCGGCTTCCAATGGGTCGCCTTCAAGGGCACTCCAGTGACCTCGTTGCTGTGTCTGCAACAGTTCCTGGATGTTGGGTAATGTGGCCGAGATTTGAGCCTCATCCATTGCCGGGCTTGTTGCAACGGTTTGACCGCTGATGTCAATCAAACGAAGCTCTTGTAGGCCAGTGAGGTTTCGAAGACGATTAAGTTCGGAGTTCAGTTGAGCAAATGAGGTCTCACTTAAACGGTCCGCTAACATCTTGGCGGTTGCCGACTGTTCTTTTTCCAATCGTTCTAGCACCGTTCGAGACACGGCGACACCCGAGTCGAGCGCCGTTTCTACGCGGCTGTCGACACCAGAGTCAAAAGCTTGAGAGATAAGGTGAGTGGATGTGGCGTAAATTAAAACGCAAGGAATCAATGTGACGGACGAAATGATGAACACCAATCGTGCCAACATACGCGAGCCGAATTGGTGTTGGCGCCACCGTTTATAGAGTCGAGAAATGAACGACACGACGATGATCAATAAAATGACCACCACCAACGCATTTGCTAATAACAGCAAAGGGTAATAAGGCGCCAAATCGCTAGAGTTGGTCCCGGCGGATGTTAAAAGGAACAACAAAATGACGACAATCGCCAAACCAACCGAACCGCCATATCGTATGGAGTTTCTCATGGTTCGTTATTCCTTCGGCGTGGTTATACGTTGATCTAAAACGAGGCCTTGCCAGTCCGAAGATAAATTCCAATCGTTATTGCCGATGTTGACTTGCATGGGCAAGGGCAATTGCTGAGTATCTAAACGAAAACGAACTTCCGCTTCGTAGTTTTCCGGTTCCGACAAATAGGGCTTGTCGCTGACACGCCAATCACTGATGACCTTGATGACATCGAGGGCATCCTTGAGCGAATCAAACGATTGAGAAAGACCGCCTCGAGAGACTCGGTATTGTCGAGTCAATGGGCTGTAGGATAGGCGTGAAACCAATGACGTCTCGTTTTGAGTTTTGTCAAGCCAATACCAACGATGACGTTCAAGTGTGAAATCGGTTACGAAGTACAAGGCGATACCGCGTAAGAGCGCATCTTCAACAACACGCGGTAAATCAAATTCAACGCTCACGGAGAGGTAAAGCCCTGGTTTTTCTCCGGGTTTAGCACTCATGAGCGAGGATTGCATAATGCCGACTTCTTGAGCCCATGCAGACGCAACAAAGCCCACTCCTAATAGGAGTAGGGTCAGCGTGCGTAACAAGCGGGCTCGCAAAGTCATCAAGCTTCCTTTTTTGTAATTAATGCATAGAAAAATCCGTCGTGCACACGAGGCAAGAGCGGGTTTTTCTCGTTATCGGTCGGAATCAAGCGCAACATTGTCGAGTCTAATCCCGGTAATGTACAGGCCTGAGCATCGGGATGAGTTTCCAAAAAACGCTCGATTTGCAACGGTCCTTCTTCAGGGAAAATGGAGCACGTTGCATACAATAATTTTTTGCCCGCAGGCAAGATGGTCCACATGGCATCCAATAACTTGCGTTGTTGTGAGGCCAAATTTTCAATGTCTTGAGGACGTCGCATCCAGACGATATCGGGATGACGACGGACGATACCGGAAGCTGTACAGGGGGCATCCAATAAAATCGCATCAAAAGGACCGAATTTTTCTAATTTTTTCACGTCGGAAGCATCGCTCACAACAACCTCGGCTTTAAGACCTAAGCGCGAAAGTGTGGAGTCAATTTTTTGGGCGCGAACAGGGTCGACTTCAACAGCGGTGACCGTGATGTTTTGTGCTTCCAAAAGGTGAGCCGTTTTGCCACCAGGGGCTGAACAAGCATCGAGTATCTTTTGTCCATCATGGGGTTCCAAAAATTGAGGAACCATTTGGCTACCAGCATCTTGAACCGATACCAATCCGTCTTGGAATCCAGGGACTTCGGTGACGGGACGCGGATGATCAAGGACGATACCCCAATCACTCACGGGTGTTGCATTAATGCCAACTTCGTTGAGCATTTGGCAATACGTTGACATGCTCGTGCGACGTTTGTTGATGCGAAGCGTCATCGGAGGCGGTAACGTTTGGGTCGTCAAAATGGCTTCCCAATCTTTCGGGTAAGCTTTGCGGATTTTTGAAATCCACCAACCCGGAGCATTGAATCGAGCTGAAAGATTAGTGTTGAACCCCTTTGTCAATTGCGCACGAGAACGCAAAAAGTTTCGGAGTACGGCATTAATGAAGCCGGCGCCGTGCACTGTTGCGGGATTGTTTTTTGCAGCTTGAACCGCTTGATTGACAACGGTAAAGTGGTTTTCTTTGCCATTTAATAACAAAGCAAGAGCCACTTCCAATAAGCTCTTCGTTTCAATTGGGGGTTCTCGAGAAATTAACTTTTGCGTGACAATGTCAAGCTTAGCCCAATGGCGCGTTGCGTTATAAAGCACGCTCTGAGAGGCACCCTTTTCTTCGGCGGATGCCCCTTTGGTAGCATAAGCCAATGCTCGTTCCAAAGAGGAACCTTCAGTTCGCATTTGGGCCCAAGCAACGGCGGCTATTTGCAACGCTTTATGAAGTGCTACGCTCATTGGAAGCAGTCTCCTTTGTCAAAGGGATAGCCTTGTAAAAAGCTTTCCACAGGCATTTTCGGCTTGCCGGGACGTTGCAAGATTGTTGCGCAAATGGCATCTTGACCGCAAGCGATGACTACGCCGTGTTTGTCTGCTTGAATAACGCTGCCGACAGGACCGCTTGCTTGAGTTTTGTGGGCTGCCCAAATTTTGATCGCAGTGCCCTTGTGTTCTGCGAAAGAAGAGGGGAACGGCGTAAATGCTCGAATTTTTTGCAAAATAACATCGGCAGAAAGCGAGAAATCAATCTTGCCTTCTTCTTTGAGGACCTTATGCGCGTACGTTACGCCATCTTCGGGTTGGACGGTCAACGATAAATCGTTAGGTGCGTTAAGTATGTCGACCATCATCTCTGCGCCCAAAGTGGCTACCTTTTCGGTCAAGCTTGTCGTGGTTTCCGTTCCGTCTAACGGGAATGCCTTTTGCAAGATCATCGGCCCCGTATCGAGACCGACTTCCATCTTCATCAACGTGACCCCAAATTCCGAGTCTCCTGATTCAATGGCACGAGTAATCGGCGCAGCACCGCGCCAACGCGGTAACAAACTGGCGTGGATATTGATGCATTTAATCTCGCTATTAGGGCCGATACCCTTGGGAATGTCCAAAACGGCTTGCGGCAAAATCATGCCGTAAGCGGCAACGACCATGATGTCCGCATTCTGAGCTTTGAGCAGGTCGTGATATTTTTGAGCTTCTTCGCCTCCTTTTTTGAGTGACAACGTCAAGGGCGTTTCCACCGGGATGTTGTGCTCAAGAGCAAGGGCTTTGACGGCAGACGGGGTCAGCTTCATGCCTCGACCGCTCGGTCGATCTGGTTGCGACAAAACAAGGCAGATCTCGTGACCGGCCTTAATGAGAGCATCTAATGCGGATGCGGCAAACGGAGGGGTACCAGCAAATATGATTTTCATAGTTAGTAATTGTAGATGCAGAGCGATATTTTCGAATTTTTTTACGCTTATTTTGGCCCTAAAAACGTAAAAAGTGTTGGTTAAGCGATACACTTATTTCCAAGAGGAAATGGTTATGAAATACGCAGAAAAACTCCCTGTTCACATTCATTATGAAATATACGGTGATGAGTTGGGTGTGCCTTTGTTATTAGTGATGGGGCTTGGGATGCCTCTGAAGGCTTGGCCTCAGTTATTCATTCAGCTTTTGGTCCGACAAGGTTTTCGCGTCATCATTTTTGATAATCGAGATAGCGGAAAGTCAACACAGATTAATCATGAAGTTCGACCGATTGATGTTGTGGAGGCGATTTTTAAGGCATTGACCCGTCAAAAAATTGCTTCTCCCTATACCTTGGAAGATATGGCTGATGATGCGTTGTCAGTGTTAGATGTGCTAGGCATCGCTCGAGCTCATGTCCTAGGAATCTCAATGGGAGGGATGATAGGTCAAGTATTGGCTACACGTTATCCACAACGCATTGCCTCGTTGACGTCGATCATGAGTGCATCAGGCAATCCTCGAACCGGTGTCGGTAAATTACGAGCTTTAAAGGGTCTGCTAACCAAACCCGAAAATGCGTGTGACGTCGACAGTTTGAGTGTCTATTTGAAAAAGATGTTCCGTCTGATCGGTTCTGAGGAAATGGGTTATAGCGATGAGCAAATTCAAGAGATTGCTGGTTATATGGTCGAAAATCATTACCAACCCCAGGCAACGAGCCGACAACTTTTGGCGATTTTGGCCTCAGGCGATCGCTCCTCTCAGTTGAAAAATGTTCAGGTTCCGACGCTTGTGATTCACGGGCAAGACGATCCGCTTTTGCCCCTTGAAGCAGGAAAAGAAGTAGCCAATTTGATTCCAGGAGCCAAGCTGATGATCGTGCCCAAAATGGGTCATGATTTGCCGACTTCTTTAATCGAGGTTTTTGTTAAAGAAGTCAGCTCGCATTGTCGAAACAATCGTTATTGATTTTCTTTTGTGGCTTGTTGGCGGAGCTTGCGAAGCTTCGTGCAAGCACGATTACGCTTGAGTTGGCTCAAGTGGTCGACAAACACCTTGCCCTCGAGGTGATCGAGTTCATGTTGAATGCAAATAGCCAATAAGCCATCGGCTTGCAATTCAATGGTGTTATCTTCAAGGTCTTGGTAGCGGACGGTGACTTCGGTATATCGATTTACCTTTTCATAAATACCGGGTAAGGACAAGCAACCCTCCTCACCAACATCCTTCTCGCCCCCCGTCACAATGATTTCAGGGTTGATCATTGTGATTAATTGGTTCTTTTCTTCCGAGACATCAATGGTGACCAAGCGGATCGATTCGCCAACTTGTGGCGCAGCCAAACCGACGCCCGGTGCGTCATACATCGTTTCTGCCATATTGGCGGCTAAGATTCGAATCTCTTCCGTGATATCTGCAACGGGTTTTGCGATTTCGGCCAAAACAGGTGCGGGATATTGAACGATAGGAAGAATGGCCACGTTAGTCTCCAAGAAATAGTTGCCAGATTAAAAAACACCGCTATTATAAAAAATAAGAAGTAATTGGGTGTCTTTTTGAAGGGTAATCAATGCAACGCCAAGAACAATATGATTGGTTGCGTTTGATGTGGACAAACGGCCTATCTTTTGAGATGGCTAAGAATTTGTTGTCGACAATCGGTTTGCCGGAGCTTATTTTTTCATCTTCATATGCGACGTTATGTCGTGTTGTTCCAGATGATGTCGCTCGGCGTTTGTGTATGCGAGTCGATTCGGAAATTGATGAACGTATTCAAAAAACGATTGCATGGATTGAATCGACTCCAAGTGCGGATTTAATTGCATTAACAGATTCACGTTACCCAACATCGTTACTTGCGGTACCTCAACCCCCTTTGGCTTTCTTTGTGTTGGGCGATTCTTCGTATCTTTCTCAACCGAGTGTATCTTTGCTTGGCTCGTCTAATCCCAATCAAGAGGGAATCGAGCTTGCTCGAGAGTGGGCGATGACTTTGTCTCAGTCTGTCGTTGTTGTTGAGACTATGAGCGAGGGCGTTGAAAGGGCGGCGTTGCAAGGAGTGTGGAAAGCTTCCCAAGCTCGAGCAATTTTGGTCAGTGATGAGCCGCTAGGCGAGTCTCGGGCTTCTGTGATTGAGGCGATGAGTCAACGCCATTTGGTGGTTAGCTTAATAGGTCCATTTGACGAGGTGGGCGCCGAACAACGATTGGAACTTAGAAATCGGCTTTTGGTTGGATTGTGTTCCTCGTTTGTGTTGGTTCAAGCAAGCATTCGCTCTCGTGCTCTAAATTTTTTGCGAGAGGCTTTGGATTTGAATCGTAATGTCATGGCGATTCCTGGGTCTATTCATTCGCCTTTAAGTAAGGGTCCCCATTGCATGATTAAATACGGGGCTAGGTTAGTAGAGACAACCAATGAAGTGTTAGAAGAGATGCGAGTCAAAAGATTCTGTTTGTAATTATTTGATTTTGAAAGAGT
>JAEIGA010017341.1_pt1 | contig 10966 bp, 13 predicted proteins | sample 9270691 | NCBI WGS metagenome assembly JAEIGA01 (sample SAMN17057246, study PRJNA624740) | gut metagenome | biome: biome; isolation source: fecal sample | host: Bos grunniens | place: China: Xizang | collected 2019 | reverse complement strand
GAGCAGATGGAGTGCGAGTTCTTCTGCCAGCCCGGCACTGACCTGGAGTGGTTTGCCTACTGGAAGGACTTCTGCAAGAATTGGCTGATTTGCCTGGGTATCAAGGAAGAGTCCCTGCGTCTGCGCGACCATGAGCCTGCAGAACTGGCATTCTATTCCCGTGCTACTACCGATATTGAATATCAGTTTCCCTTCGGCTCCGGCTGGGGCGAGTTGTGGGGCATTGCTGACCGCACCGACTATGACCTGGGTCGTCACCAGGAGGCTTCCGGAAAGAAGCTGACCTATTTCGACCAGGAGCGGGGCGAGCACTACATTCCCTATGTCATCGAGCCTTCGCTCGGCTGTGACCGTGTGGCACTTGCTTTCTTGTGCGAAGCTTATGATGAGGAAGTTGTCGGCCAGGATAAAAACGGAAATGACGATGTGCGTACAGTTCTTCGTCTGCATCCTGCTCTGGCGCCTTTCAAGGCTGCTGTTTTGCCGCTTAGCAAGAAGCTCGGCCCCAAGGCAGAGGAGATCTACAGACAGCTGCGCAAGGATTTCATGGTCGATTATGATGACGCCGGTTCGATCGGTAAGCGCTATCGCCGTGAAGATGAGATCGGCACACCGCTTTGCATCACCGTTGACTTCCAGACGGTTGGTGACGAGAATACACCGGCTGACGATTGCGTAACGGTTCGCGATCGTGACACAATGGAACAGGTTCGCATTCCGATTGCACAGCTGAAAAGCTATATTGAAGAAAAGTGCCGTTTCTAAGATAAAAAGAGCGCCATCAGGCGCTCTTTTTAGCAAGCATTCAGGAGGGAAACGATGAAGCTTTGTGACTTTGCACAACTGAAAAATACAGCAAAAACGCGACTTTTATATGCAGAAAAAACACCTCAGCGGCTGATTTTGATCCATACCGGTGTTTCGCTTGGTGCGGCGCTGCTTATCACGCTGATCCAGTTTTTTCTGCAGCAGCAGATCGGACAGACCGGTGGACTGTCCGGCATCGGCTCCCGCAGCATTTTGTCTACGATGCAGTCAGCGGTTTCTCTTGCCGGATCGATTTTGCTTCCGTTTTGGGAGATAGGCATTTTGTATGCCGTGCTTCGTATCATACGCCAACAGCAGGCAGACAAGGAACATCTGCTTGCAGGCTTTTACCGATTTGGACCGGTGTTTCGTCTGATGCTGCTGCGTGCAGCAATCGTGTTCGGTCTTGTGATGCTGTGCATGAATGTGGCGGCAGTTATCTTTATGTCTACATCTCTTGCAGATGGCACGCTGGCAATTTTACAACCGCTGTGGGCGCAGGCCGAAGCGTCGGGCGTTGGCGCGATCACGGTAAGTGAGGAACTGATTAAGCAGATGATCCCTACGCTTATTCCGTTGTTTGTGGTTTTTGGTGTGCTGGCTTTGCTTGTTGTAATGCCGTGCATGTATCGGATCCGCATGGCAAACTATCTTATTCTAGAAGAAAAAAAGACCGGCGCAATTGCAGCGGTTGCAGAAAGCTGGAATATGACGCGCGGCAATACGTGGGCACTAATTTGCGTGGATCTGCGTTTTTGGTGGTTTTTCCTTTTGAAGGGATTGGCGGCTTTGCTTGGCTATGGCGCACAGATTCTTGTGCTTGCAGGTGTTTGTTTGCCAATGCCGGAAGCAGCGGCGCAGCTTTTGTTCTATTGCCTTTCTGTGCCGGTGACGCTGGGGATATACTGGCGTTTTGGAATGTACCTGCATGCTGTGTGGGCACAGGTATATGAAACCCTTTTGCCAAAAGAAGAATAAAAAATCAGGAGAGCTTCTGTTCTCCTGATTTTTATTTTCATATCAAAATTAACGGAATTTGATCTTACCTGTTTCTGCGTCCATTGACGCGATAATCGCCAGAGATTCTACCGGATAGCCCAGATTCCGAATGCGCCAGCCGCCATCCTGAAAACCTTTTTCAATGGCGATACAGCAGCCTTCGACGGATGCGCCGGCAGATTCGACAATCGAGATCAGTCCCTGCAGCGCACAGCCGTTAGCGAGGAAATCATCAACGATCAGCACGCGGTCGTCAGAGTTGAGGAATTTTTTGGAAACGATAACCGTGTTCTTCTTTTTGCCGGTATAAGACAGAACTTCGGCAACATACATATCTCCGTCGAGGTTGATGCTCTTTGACTTTTTAGCAAAGACAAACGGAACACCAAACTGACGCGCCACAGCATAGGCAATGGCAATGCCGGAAGATTCGATCGTCAGCACCTTGGTGATAGGCTTATGTGAAAATTTGCGATAGAACGCTTTGCCGATCTTGTCGATCAGCGCAACATCCATCTGGTGGTTTAAGAAACTATCCACCTTCAGTACATTACCTTCTTTCACAACGCCGTCTTCTACAATTCTTTTTTCCAAGAAATTCATAACGATGCCTCCCCCGATTATCTTTCTCTACACGTAGTAGGACTTGGTTTTTATAATGGTATCACTCCAAAATCAGCGCATGCTGTTTAGAAGAAAGTGTATTTAAGATATGTTCGGCAGCTTCCTGCACACTCAGGCAGAGCTGTTCGCCGGTAAGCATGTTCTTTACAGAGCATTTGCCTGCAGCAATTTCATCTTCACCAAGCAAAATGGCAAACGGAACGCCAAGTTTGTCGGCATAGCTCATTTTTTGCTTAAACTTTTTCTGCTCACCGTAAAGCTGGACGCGAATGCCGAATCCGCGGAGCGTTTCAGCAAGTGCGATCGCGCCGGTATAGTCTGATGTCATAGGAATCACCAGCGCATCGGCAGGCGCGCAGGGTAGGTCAGAATTCAAAAGATTCTGTTCGTTCAGGACATAGAACAGTCTTGTAAGACCAATGGAGATGCCGACACCGGGCAGTGCTTTTTCGGTATAGTAGCCGGCAAGATCGTCATAGCGGCCGCCGGAGCAGACAGAACCGATCTCCGGATGGTCAAGCAGGGTGGTTTCGTAAACGGTGCCGGTATAGTAGTCAAGGCCGCGCGCGATCGTCAGATCGACAGCAAAATTTTCCTCCGGAACACCGAAGGCAGAGAGGTTTTGCGTGACAGCGGTAAGCTCTGCAAAGCCAAGGTCGAATGTTTCGTTTTGACCCAGATAGCCTTCCAATGCGCTGAGCACCTGTGCATTTGTGCCGCGAATGGAGATAAAGGCAAGTACCTTTTGTGCCTGCTCGGCACTGATCTGACAGTCAGAAACCAGAAGGTCAGAAACTTTTTGCGCACCGATTTTGTCAAGCTTGTCAACTGTGCGCATAATATCGCCGCTTTTTTCGCTAAGGCCGAGCATCGCATAAAAGCCGTTTAAGATCTTACGGTTATTCACGCGGATTTGGAAACGGCGCAGACCGAAGCCACGGAAAACGCGATAGATGATGGCAGGAATCTCTGCTTCGTTGAGAATATCCAGCTTGCCGTCGCCGATAATATCGATATCTGCCTGATAAAATTCGCGGAAGCGGCCGCGCTGGGCGCGTTCGCCGCGATAGACCTTGCTGATCTGATAACGACGGAAGGGGAAGGAAAGGTCGTTATAGTGCAGTGCCACATATTTGGCAAGCGGGACTGTCAGGTCAAAACGCAGAGCCAGATCGCTGTCGCCTTTTTGGAAGCGATAGATCTGCTTTTCCGTTTCGCCGCCGCCCTTGGCAAGCAGAATACGGGCATCTTCGATAGCAGGCGTATCTAACGGAGCAAAGCCGTAAAGGGCATAGGTATCACGCAGGATCTGCATCATTTTTTCCATTTTTATCTGGTCGCACGGCAACAGTTCCATAAAACCGGACAGTGTCCGGGGGGCAATTCGTTCCATAAGGGGATCCTTTCTGTAAAAGAGAAGAAATCAGAATTTCATACGGCTGTGATGATACATCTCACGCCAGTCAAGATCGCCGCGCTGAAGACCCATGATGAGCATTTCTGCACTGGCAAGGTTTGTGGCAATCGGTACATTATGCTTATCACAATGGCGGATCGTTTCTGTCATCTGACTTTCGTCCCAAGGATCGGTATCGTTCGGGTCAGTAAAAAGCAAGACCAGGTCGATCTCGTTATAAGCAATACGGGCGTTAATCTGCTGATGTCCGCCCTGCTTATGAGAAAGGAGCAGCGTGATCGGCAGACCGGTATTATCTGCAACCAGACGGCCGGTCGTGGCGGTGGCATAAAGCGAGTGCTTAGCCAGAATGCTTTTATAAGCTGTGCAGAATTGCACCATCAGCTCTTTTTTCTTATCGTGGGCCAAAAATGCGATATTCACAACCTTCACTCCTTTTTATATTCTAACAGTGACCTTCATACCGCGTATGCGACGGGCGATTCGTTTACAGGCGGCAGCGGCACCGCGTCTGGTAAGCTTGAGAAGCGGGCGCTGGAAGGAAGAGGCTAAAATAACATTCGGATCTTCCGGAACGATGCCCAGAAGCGGAACACCGGCCTGATCCATGATATCATCGACAGTTAAATGCAGCGTTTTGGCAAGATGCTTGCTGATGCGGTTGACGATTAAACGCACATTCTGCTTGCCCATCAGCTCCAGTTCGTCTGCCGCGCGCGTGGCATCACGAATTGCCGAAGGGTCAGGGCCGGTTACAACGACGATACGGTCGGCATACTGCGCGGCCAGATGGAAGCCTGCATCGATACCGGCAGGAGCATCCAAAAGCACATAAGAAAACTGTGTGCGCGCAGCTTCTAACATAGCACCGAAGCTTTGCACGTCGATCTGCTCAGCGTGGCAGGAGATCGGCGCAGTCAGAAAATATAGGTTAGGGAAGTTCGGATGCGGTGTAGCCGTACTTAGCGGATAATCACCGCGGCAGACCTCCAGAAAAGAAAGACTGCCAAGCTCTCTTAAACCAAGTGCAATATCGAGATTTCTCAAGCCGACATCGCAGTCGATACAAAGAACACGCTCGCCGTAAAAAGCCAGTGCTTCCGCTACGCCGGCGCAGACCGAGGTCTTACCTGTTCCGCCTTTGCCGGACAGGAAGGCAATGCGTTCACCCATAGCGTGTTCCTCCTTACTGAATTTATATTTATTATAAAGCAATATCGCACAAAAAGCAAGCGTTCCCAAAGCGATTTTGGAAGAAATTTCATCAATATCAACAAAATTCTTATGCTTGCGGCGGTGTGAAAGGAAACACTTTCCTGAAAAAATAAAAAAGCAGTTTACTTTTGCAGATACATAGTGTATGATACACACGAACAGAGTAGGAAACCTCGCGTGAAGTGCGGCCAGAATGGGGAGTTGTGTGGCTGACGAAGGACTTTGTCCGCGATGAGGTATCCGCACCCGCTGCGCCATAAAAGGATACATTCCTTTATGGAGGCGATACTCGGTCGGACGAAAAGGTCGGCTGATCTTGCTGCCTGTCTCCTTCCGCTTAATGTGTCTGTAATGCTCCCCTGTGCCTTTGGCATAGGGGCTTTTTATCGGCATTTTGCGGCGTGGCAGCAAGTGATGTGTCTGCAAACAAGGAGGATAAATATGAAAAGAAAGAACACAATGAGCGCCAAAACACTGGCCTGCTGCGCACTGCTTGCAGCGTTGAGCATCGTGTTTGCGCGACTGATCGGACTGATGCCGGCAGAATCTGCCCGCTATTCGATCGAGGCTGTACCGATCTTTATTTCGGGCATGCTGTTTGGACCGCTTGCCGGCGGTCTGGTCGGCTTTTCGGCAGACTTTGTTGGATGCCTGTTTTCACCGTACGGTTTTAATCCTATTTTCTGTATCCCACCGATCCTTTACGGCGTGTCCGGTGGCGTATTTCGTGCAGTTTTGGGAAAGAAAGTTTCGATCCCGCGCCTGATCGCGGGCTTTTCGATACCCGTCGTATTCGGCTCGATCCTTTACCAGAGTGCGGCATTGGCGTTTGTCTATTATGGCAGCACATTTGCAGAAGCGTTTCTTCTGAAGCTTAGCACACGCTCGGTGCAGTTTGCCGTAACGATGGCAGTTGATGTGGTGGTTGTATATTTGCTGTTTCGGGCAAAGGTGTTTGACCGTCTGCAATTATGGCCGCCGAAGAAATAATAGCAGAAAGGAAAGATTACTATGACAGCTGAGCAGGCCATTGCCTATATCCACAGCGTGTTTTGGAAAGGAAGTATTCCCGGTCTAGAGCGCACGCAGGAATTGCTTGAGAAGATGGGAAATCCCCAGGATAGCTTAAAATATGTGCATATTGCCGGAACAAACGGCAAAGGCTCAACTGCCGCGATGACGGCTTCGATCTTGCGCAAGGCGGGTTATCGGACAGGCCTTTACACATCGCCGTATATCTACCGCTTCCACGAACGCATTCAGATTGACGGCGAGCAGATCAGCGATGAAGATCTGGTGGCAGTTACCGAATATGTAAAGCCGCTGGCGGATTCGATGGAGCAGGCACCGACAGAATTTGAGTTGGTTTGCTGTATTGCTTTCGAGTATTTTAAACGCAAAAAGTGTGATATAGTAGTGCTGGAAGTTGGAATGGGCGGTGAATTCGATGCGACCAATGTCATCAAAGCACCCGAGGTGGCGGTCATTACCAACATTGGTCTTGATCATACGGATGTGTTGGGCGCGACTGTAGAGGAAATCGCCAAAACCAAAGCCGGCATTTTTAAGCACGGCGGCAATGCCGTTGTTTACCGCGGCACACCATCGGTGGAAAAAGTCTTTGAAGATGTTTGTGTACAGCGCGGTGTTGGCTTAAAAAAGGCCGATTTTGAAAGCCTGAAACTGCATAGCTGCGGTCTTGATGGCCAGGTGTTTGATTGCGGCGCAAGAAAAAGTATTTTCCTGCCGCTTCTTGGTGACCACCAGATGCACAACGCCAGCGTTGTACTAAGTGTTGTGGATACGCTGATCGAAAATGGCTGGAACATTACGGAAAATAACATCTATGACGGACTTAGGCAGGTCAGCTGGCCGGGCCGTTTTGATATTGTCAGCCGCGATCCGCTGTTTATCATCGATGGCGGTCACAATCCGCAGTGCATCGATGCGCTGATCAAAAATATTGAGGATTATTTGCGCGATCGCAAGGTGATCGCCCTGACCGGTGTTTTGGCAGATAAGGATTACGGACAGATGTATAGTCCGGTTATGCCGCTGGTGGAAAAATTTGTTTGCATTACGCCTGACAATCCGCGCAAGCTGGAGGCGCCGCTTCTGGCGCAGTATTTGCAGCAAGCGGGCGCGCAGGCAGAGCCTTGCGAAAGCACAAAAGAGGGCGTTTTGCGCGCTATGGAGCTGGCAGGAAAAGATGGTGTTGTGCTTTGTTTCGGTTCGCTCTACTCTATTGGCGCGATCCACGATGCGCTGAAGGCAGTGCTGAATTGACAAGCAAACGGCAAAACAGTATAATATAAGAAAAACAAAAAAGGAGCAAGATCCTATGCATATTGGACATGAACATTCTATGGGCAGCGACCATGCGCACGCGCATGCGCATACCCATACGCATGAACACACCCATGACGGTGTTGCGCATACCCATGCGCATTCTCATGAGCATGCACATTCGCATGAGCATCCCCACGAACACGATGTTTTGCATAACGAACAGCACGCGCATGCGCATAGCCACTGCGCAGGTGGCTGTGACAGCTGTGCAAGCAAGTGCGAGCATACCCCGATGCAGGAACTGATGGCACTGATGCAGTATATGGCAAACCACAATGCCGCGCACGCAAGAGAGCTGGCCGATTTGGCAGTGCAGCTGCAGAAAGCAGGAAATGGCGCTGCTTATGAGCAGGTTATGGCGGCAGTTTCCGATTTTGAAAAGGGCAATCTGCGCCTGAGCGCAGTTTTGGCAAGCCTTAAGTAAGGAGAACGGTATGTGTCTTTCTACTGTGTATAAAAACAAAGTCACACCGGAAACGGTGATGATGAAAAATGTTATGAAGATCGAATGCCGTGACGGGCTTGTTATTTTGACAGACTTGATGGAGCGTTCGCTTGAAATTGAAGGCATGCTCGTGTGTGCCAATCTGATTGACGGCGTTGCTGTTGTGCAACAGGCTGACTAAACGTTCCAAAAAACGAAGCTAAGGAGCAACGGATATGAAAAAATATCTGATCGCGTTCGCAATTTCTATGGTTCCTCTAATTGAATTGCGCGGCGCGGTGCCGCTTGCTATCAATAACGATATCCCGTTTGTACAGGCGCTGATCCTTTGCGTTATCGGCAATATGCTTCCTGTCCCTTTTATTTACTTTTTTGCAAGAAAAGTTCTTATTTGGGGAGAAAAACAAAGATATATCGGGAAAATATGTGGGTTTTTTCTAAAAAAGGGAGAGAGGGCCGGTCAGAAGCTGGTAGCAAAAACCGGACGCAAAGGACTGTTTGTTTCCCTTTTGCTGTTTGTCGGAATTCCCATTCCCGGAACCGGTGCCTGGACGGGCACATTGGCGGCAAGCTTTTTGGATATGGGATTTAAGTCTACGGTTGTTTCTGTTAGCTTGGGTGTAATTCTTGCCGGCTGTATTATGGCGCTGGCAAGTACCGGCGTATTTCATTTTATTGGATTGTAGGAGGCAAATATGGACTGTTTATTTTGCAAGATTATCGCAGGAGAGATTCCTTCTGCAATGGTCTATGAAGACGATGCGGTATATGCGTTTCGGGATATTGCACCCCAGGCGCCTACGCATATTTTAGTTGTGCCGAAGATGCATATCGCTTCTGTAGGTGAAATAACTGACAGCACGAGCGGCCTGGTTGCGCGTATTTTTGAGGTGATTCCCAAAATTGCCGAGCAGGAGGGGCTGACAGGCGGCTACCGCGTGGTCAGCAACTGCGGACCGGATGCCGGTCAGACAGTCAATCATTTGCATTTCCACATTCTTGGCGGCACAGAGCTTTGCTTGCAAATGGCTTGACAGAAGGAAAAATCTTGCTATAATAGCGTTAGATCACAAAACAAAATCGTCTTCGGGGGGCCGAATGCATTCGGCTGAGATAAGGCTTGGTAGTCTTGACCCGTGAACCTGATACGGTCAGTACCGTCGTAGGAAAAGATGCAAAAATGAGATTCTTCGCGGATCACATTGCACCTAGACGGCGTAATGTGATCCAATTTATTTTAGGAGGAATCTTAGATGGAAAACAAAAAGAAAACACACTTACGGGTACGCGCACTATGCGAAGGCGCAATCATGATCGCACTGGCGGAAATCCTGAGCTTTCTGCCGCTGTACAAGCTGCCTTGGGGCGGAAGTATCGATTTGGCAATGCTGCCGATATTGCTCTTTTGCACCAGATGGGGTTTTGGCGCAGGTATGCTGATGGCCTTTGCGCACGGCATATTGCAAACGCTCTTTGAGGGCGGGATCGCCATCGGCTGGGAGAGCCTTTTGGGTGATTTTCTGATCGCCTACGGCGTTCTGGGTGTGGCCGGCATATTCAAAAGAAGGTTTGTCTTGGGTGCATCAGTTGCCTGCACAGCACGCTTTTTGGTGCATTATGTGGTGGGCGCGACGATCTGGGCATCGTATATGCCGGAAAAGTTTTTCGGCATGACGATGACATCACCCTGGATCTACTCAGCGCTTTATAATGGCGCATACATGATCCCGGATTTTCTGCTGATCGTGCTGGTATATTTTCTGCTTTGCAGAACACCTTTTGCGCCTTACCTGAAAGGAAAAGACTTAAAGTAAAAAATGGCGGAAGGTAACTTCCGCCATTTTAATTATTGCATTTTAAATACCGCAGTGCCGGGCGCGTTTTGTGCCAGAATGCTTACTTCGTAAAGCAGCTGAGCCGTCTGCGCGCGCGTGAGCTGTGCGCTGCCAAGATACAGACCATTGCTGCCGAGCACGGTAACGGCATCCGATGCCCATGCAGGGATATCTTCATCGGGCGCATAGGCAGATAGAGCATCTTCTTTCAGCGTCAGATCCAGTGCGTTTTGCAAAAGCACAGCCGCCTCTGCACCGGTGATGGGCATGTCAGCACGGAAGCTATCGCCATCTTCCTGCGCAAGACCGGCAGTCAAGCCTGCGCGCACCGCTGCCGCCAGATAAGGCTTAAGCCACGCAGGCGTGTCAGAAGGCAGGGCGTCATAGCTTGTGTCCGTGCAGGGAATATCCAGGATCTTCACCATCATGGCAAGGAACTGACCGCGTGTAACGCTTTTTTCGGGGAAGAAGCAAAGCTCACCATTGATGCGCTCACCTTCGAAAAGGCCGGTATTTCTCAGCCATTCTGCTTCAAAACGGCAATCCAGTGAGGCAGTATCGGCATACTGACCGGAAGATGTGGGCTTAAGGATCTGGATGGTAACAGTTGCCTCGCGTGAAACATTGCCGGCAGGATCGGTTGCGGTAAAGGTAAACGAGTCCACGCCGACCTTGTTCTTTTTAGGCGTGTAGACAAAAGAGCCGTCCTCGTTTATCACAACATCACCGCGTTTGGGCTTGCGAAGCACAGAATAGGTCAGGGCCTTTCCTTCGGGATCAGACACCTTCAGCATGCCTTCGTTGGCAATGTTTTTATAAGTTTCCATAGAAGAATCTGCGGCGATCGGTGCAGCGTCTTTCTTTCCGCGAATAGAAAGGGTCATAACAGCATGATGCTCAACACGATCTTCGTATATGGGAAGATACGTGATCTGCGCAGTGGCATCCTGCTCGGTCAGTAAGGGAGAAAATGTCATTTGCGCGACCTGGTCGGCGGTGAGGATGTCCCCTTTTTGTAGGATGCGGGTACCGAGCATAACGGTGCCGGTGTTCTTCTGGGGAAGTCCGGTAATGCAAATGCCGAGCAAGGGGTCTTCTTTTTGGGAGAATTCTTCAGAGGTAAAACAGTAAACATTGTCACAGTCTACCTCGGCGGCTGTAACAGAGCTGCTCAGACAAAGTAAAAAGAGCGCAGCTGTCAGCAAACAGAGCAAACGCACGCGGAACATAATCAATAACCTCCTGTATTTGTGTTCGGAGGTATTGTTTGCCAAG
>JAEIGA010017340.1_pt1 | contig 10966 bp, 8 predicted proteins | sample 9270691 | NCBI WGS metagenome assembly JAEIGA01 (sample SAMN17057246, study PRJNA624740) | gut metagenome | biome: biome; isolation source: fecal sample | host: Bos grunniens | place: China: Xizang | collected 2019 | reverse complement strand
TGGCGGTAAGCCCGGAAAAGCCGTCGCTGCCGCCGCACTTAAGTCCGACGACAAGTTCCGAAACCGGAATCTCCACGCGCTCGTTCACGCGCTCGGCCTCAAGCTCGCGGATGAGTTCAAGCCCGCGCTCCTTGACGTGCTGTCCGTAACCCAGCACATCGACGACCTTGGACGAGCCGCCCTTCTGCACACAACCGAGCGACTTGTCCTCAAGCGTGGTGATGCCGCCGGCCTTGTTGCCGGGCGATGGGTTCTCGTAGCAGACCTGATTGTGACTTTCGTAGTAGCGCTTGAAATCGTTGATCATCGAAACGCACTTCTCAAACGTCACGCGGTCCTTGCAACGGTTCATGAGCAGCGTCTCCGCGCCGAACATCTCCGGCACCTCGGTAAGGACGCTCGATCCGCCACGCTCGACGAGCCAGTCGGAGAAGCGGCCGACGAGCGGGTTGGCGGTAAGCCCGGAAAAGCCGTCGCTGCCGCCGCACTTAAGTCCTACAACCAGTTCCGAAACCAGAATCTCGACGCGCTCGCTGACGCGCTCGGCCTCCAGCTCGCGGATGAGTTCAAGCCCGCGCTCGTATTCGTCGCCGGGATCCTGCGCCAGCAGAAAGCGGATATTGAGATTGGAAACGTCGCCAAGGCGCTGACGGAAGCTTTCGAGCGTATTGTTTTCACAGCCGAGCCCCACCACCAGCACGCCGCCGGCATTCGGGTGACGACAGAGCGCGGCAAGGAGATTGGCCGTCATCTCATGATCGTCGCCGAGCTGGCTGCAACCGTAAGGATGGGTTAGCGCGATACCGCCGCAGGCGGCGGCGAGACGGTCGGCGAGATTGTTGACGCAACCGACCGTAGGCACGACCCAAATCTCGTTACGGATCCCGACACGCCCGTCCTTGCGCCGGAAGCCCTTGAACACAGGAATATCGGCTGCAAGTTTCTGCGGCTCGGAAACGACCGGCTCGGGCTTGTACTCGTATTCCAGACACTCGCCGAGATTCGTTGCGGTGTTGTGCACGTGAACATGGTCGCCGACGGCGATGTCCGACGTGGCGTGTCCGATTGGCATACCGTACTTAAGCACGTTCTCGCCGGCCTTTATCGGCTTTATTGCATACTTGTGCCCGTCTTCACGGACCTCCACGTTATCAAGACTGTTGATGATCATCTCTTAAACTTTCGCAAGTATTGGACATTGGTGCCGGGAGCGGGACTCGAACCCGCACGCCAAATACTTGGCAAGGGATTTTAAGTCCCTGGTGTCTGCCATTCCACCATCCCGGCCAATTGCGCATATTATAACATATCGAGCGGAACTTTGCGCTTAGATCCTGGAATATCCGCCACAAAGCGCGGCAGAGCCAATCCGCCGATGCGCTCGGCGCAATACCGCTCAATTTTCCTGGCTTTTTCCAGCGAAACCCGAAAATGGTCGATTCCGGCGATAGGATCGCATTGAAACACGTAATACGGGCGGATTCTCGCCGCGCTGAGCGCTTTGAGAAGCTTGAGCATTTCCGCGCCGGAATCATTGACGCCTTTCAAAAGCACGCTTTGGCATGAAACCGGAATTCCCGCCTCCACCAGAAGCGCAGCGGCGCGGCGCGCCTGCGCGGTCACTTCGTCGGCGCAATTGAACTGCGTGTTCACCCACACTTTACCGGATTTTCCCAGAGCCTTGGCGAGCTTCGGCGTCACTCGAAGAGGATTTACCGACAGTGCCCGTGTGCAGAGACGCACCATGTCAATCTGCTCCAATGCCGCAAACGCCTCGACAAACTCCAGAACACGATCATCATCAAGCGTAAGAACGTCGCCGCCGGACAAAAGCACATCCCGCACCCGCCGGCGAGAGCGGACATAATCCACACAGGCTTCAAGTTTCTGCGGAGTATCGACGATCGACGATCTGCCCAGCAACCACCTGCGGGTGCAATGCCGACAGTTCATAAAGCATTTGTCGCAGGTCATTATCAGCACCCGGTCGGGGAAACGCTGTTTGAGCCCCGGACACCGACCGGCATGCGTAAGCTCGCCGAAAGGATCGGCGAGCTCATGTTCCGGCAGTTCCTTCAGCTCCTGCCCTGATGCGCGGCACTGCCTGGCGAATCGCGGCGAAACCGCCGCAAGGTTCTTGGCGTAAGCGCAGGCGTACTCAGGGAAGCTGCTCAAGCGCGTGCCTTGATGACCGCTTCGAGCTGGTCGATGGCCTGCATCGACTTCTCCTCGTGAATCGCGAACGTACGCGTCCACGGGGCCATCATGTAGCCCTTGAGGAGCTTCTTGTCGCAGATGGAGTCGCAGAACTTGACCGTACCCGAGAAATTGACGTCGCACGACCAGTTCGAACCGGTCGGCACCTGCTCGAAACCGGCCTTGTCGAGCCATTCGTAGGCCGCGACGTAGGCGTTGGGCTTGCCGTCCTTGCGGACCGTATCGAAACCGGCGCCGTAGTACCAGTTGGACTGCAGCACGCTCTTGGGCATGCGCTTGAGAAATTCGTCCTTGTGCTTCCAGATATAGTCGCTCCAAATCCAGGGACGACAACCGGTTTTTTCGGTGACATCCACGAACCAGAGGAAATCGTGCCACCACAAATCGCCCTGACGGCAGATTGCAAGCAGATGCGACGACTGATGATTGGCCGTTTCCTCGTCGTATCCGAGATGGAAGAAGCGCGGACGGTCGAAAATCTCGGCCACGTCGCGGATCAGGTCTTCACAGACCTGATAGTATTTGCGGGTGGAAACCATACGACCGTAATCCTTAAGCCATGTGTCGTGGCAGGCGGAGAAATTGAGCTTGGGGATCACCTCAAAGCCCATACCGCGCAGACGCGCGATTTCCTTGCGCATCTTCTCCACCGTCCAACTCCCTTTGACGGAAAGCTCAGGATGGCTCGGATACTGGAGGATTTCGGCGATGTCGATGATGATCTGGTTGCAGCCCGCTTTCGCCAGACGATCGGAAATGCGGCCCCACGACGCTTCGTCGAAACGGACATGGTCGGCGCAGCAGCGCGTAAGCCACTTCTCGGAGAGGTTCTTATCCTGGGTCTCGAGCGGAACATCTCTCCAGGAGTTGACTCCGAAATGCGCAAGATAACTCCAGATAAAATCAGGTTCAGGACGACGGACGGCGAGACCGGAAGACGCGCAACCGGCAAACGCGGCGGTACCCGCGGCCATTGAAATAAACTCTCTTCTGTTCATTCTTTTCTCCTTATTGCTGTTTTCAACCCTTGCCGAGACGTTCCCCGGCATATTTTGTCTCAAGAATCGGACGCCACCACCATTCATTGGCGAGATACCACTCGACGGTCTTGCGGATACCGCTGTCGAAATTCTCCTCCGGCTTCCAGCCGAGACGGTCCATAAGTTTCGCCGGATCGATCGCGTAGCGCAGATCATGCCCAGGACGATCCTTTACATAAACTATCAGATCCTCATACCGTCCCGATGCGCGCGGACGCAACTCGTCGAGAATGGCGCACACGATCTTCACCACCTCGAGATTGGTGCGCTCGTTGTGCCCGCCCACATTGTAGGTTTCGCCGCTTTCCCCCTTCTCGTTCACAAGGCACAGCGCCTTGACGTGATCATCGACATAAAGCCAGTCGCGCACGTTCGCGCCCTGTCCGTACACCGGCAGCGGTTTTTCTCCGAGGCAGTTTATAATGATAAGCGGTATGAGCTTCTCGGGGAAATGATACGGACCGTAGTTGTTAGAACAGTTGGTAATGAGCACCGGCAGAGCGTAAGTATCGTGCCACGCACGGACGAGATGATCGGACGCCGCCTTCGATGCTGAATACGGTGAATGCGGAGCGTAGGGAGTCTCTTCGGTAAAGTACCCTTCCTCTCCAAGACTGCCGTACACCTCATCGGTGGAAATATGCTGAAAAACGAAAGTCGGATGTGTACGCCACCATTTGAGCGCGCTCTGCAGCAAGCTCGCCGTACCGGTCACATTGGTGCGGACAAACTCCCCCGGACCGTCGATTGAACGATCGACGTGCGACTCGGCCGCAAGGTGGAATATGGTATCGGGCTTAAATTCAGAGAACGCGGCGTCCATCGCCTCCATATCGCAGATGTCGGCTTTCAGCAGGCGATATCGACCGTCGACCTCCTTCAGAGACTCGACGTTTCCGGCATAGGTGAGCTTATCGACGACAAGAACGTCCCTGCCTTCGCGGCAAAGATGGCGAACCAGTGCCGAGCCGATGAACCCGCAGCCGCCGGTAACTATGCAACGCTTATTCTTCATCTGTATATTCCGACTTGCCTTCATTTTCGGCGGGGGAGTCATTGTCGGAATCTTCAGCAGCTTTACCGCTGCGCCGTTTGCCGCCGTACCCGTAGCCGTAATAATAGCTGCCGTAGCCGTATTTGCGGTAGGAGTGGCTGTGGGTAACGCTGAACGCACCGATATTGGAATAATCGACGTCATTGACGACAACACCGAGAATGTTCGCTCCCGCTTCGGTCAAAGTCCGGGCGCAATGGCGGATCGGCTTGAAGTGCGTACGGTCGGGGCAACACATGATAATAACCGAATCGACGGCTACGGCAAGCGAAACCACATCGCCCACAATTCCGTACGGCGGAGAGTCGATTATGACCCGGTCGTAATTGGACCGCGCCCAATCGAAGAAATCGGCCACCGCGCTCGACCCGAGAATCTGCGAGGGGGACACTCCGTCGGGGTCTAACGAGGCGATGACATGAAGATTGTCGACTTCCGTTCTATTGACGAGTTTTTCAAAATCGGGCTTGTGTTTTTCGCTCGCCTCCTGCATGACGTTCGAGAAACTCGTCTCTTTGGTAAGCTCGAGATTCCAGATTTTTGCCAATCGGGGACGGCGCATATCAAAATCGACATGAAGCGTTTTCTTGCCGGCCTGGGCATACGTGATGGCGAGCGACGAGGATGTGATCGTCTTGCCTTCGCCCGGCATGGTGGAGATGACGAGCAGACAGTGCGAAAGCGCATCGTAACGAGGAGAATCGAGAAGATTGCGCAAGCCCGCGACCGCCTCGGAGAACTGGGAATATTTTTCATCGACGGCGAAGCGGGCAACCTGCTGTCGCTTCTTGCGCCGCACGTGCGGCAGGACCGCAAGCACTTTGAGCGCCAGACGGTTTTCAATATCCCCGAGATTGACGATGGTATCTTCGAGGTTGTCGAGAATAAGCACGAACAAAAATCCTGCCGCCAGAGACAGGAACACCCCGGCTCCGAAAATCAGCAGCGGATTGGGCAATACCGGTTTTGTCGGGACGTTTGCGGGACGGCCGACACGAACGATTTCGTTGTTCGACTCCGCTTCCATGCGGGCCTTGTTCTCGTCGAGAATAAGACCTTCGAGAACGCGGGTGGCGACTCCGTATTCCGCCTCCAGCTGCCCGAGTCCCGATTCGGCAAGAACGATACGCTGTTCCACCGAGGCGAGCTCGTTGCGCAGATCGTCCTGTTTGGCGCGAAGATTGGCGAGCTGATTGCGCACCACCTGCAAAGTCGAACGGCCGGTGAGCAGCGCCCTCGCGGCGGCGTCGAGAAAGCGCTGCTTGGAAAGCGCCAGAACCTTCTTCGCCGAAATGACCTCAGGGTGATTTTCGGTGTACGCGAAAAGGAGTTTCTGATATTCGCCGTCCGCGTCCTGATAGGCGCGAAACTCGGTGGCGATTTCCGTAGCGCGCGGAACCCCGGTGGAAAGATTACCGTATGTTGCAGGATCCTTCTGCACCGCGGCGAGCATTTTCTCCCATTCGATGAGCTGCGTTTCCTCCGATTCCAACGTGAGGATATCGGCGGTCGTCTTCGAAAGCCCTTGGCTTATCGTGTCGCGGGAAGAACGAAGATTGTCGACTTTGTTGGCGGTGCGGAATTCCAGCAGTCTGCCGGCGATCTTGTCGGTTTCACGGCGTTTTTTCTCTACGTTGGCATGAATCTGCGAAACATATTTGTCGCAGCGGGCCTTGTTTTCTTCATCGGTGAAAGCTTCGATCGCCTCTGCATAGGCATTCGCGAGATCTGCGCAGAGCTTGGGCACCTTTGAACGCGCGGAAATCGTGATGATGCGCGAATTTCTCTGAAGCTCCAGCTGCGAACCGACGAGAACACCTACAATTTCTTCGTCGGAAACCGTAGACGAGGGATTGTTCGCACGGTACTGCTCCAATATTTTCGTCACTATCTTATCGGAACGCCAATCGGAAATTCTGGTATTGAAAACTTCGGCATAGTTATTGCCGAAATCCGGTGTAGCATCGGCGAGCACGCCGTTGCCGGCGCCGGAAGCGCGGCGCATATCCATGGTGAATTCGCTGCGCGCCTCGTAAATCGTCGGCGAAATACGATAGACGGCAAAGGAAATGATAAGACCGACGAGCAGAAACACAAATACGGAAAGCCAGCGTTGGGAAACGACGCGCATCATGCGAGAGAGCGTGACCGTTCCCACCAGCGACCCGTCGTCCTGCGTTCCGCCGCCCGGGTTGCCGCCGTAGACTCCGCCGTAAGTACGCCCCGCGCCATAGTACATCGGCGACGTGCCGCCGTAAGCCGGATATCCCGGCCTTGACGACCCGTAATACATCGGCGAAGACCCTTTGCCGCCGTAATAAATCGGTTTATCAGCCATCTAATCTCTCCTTTGGAAACGATTTGGTGGACACCGCAAGAGCAAAAGCCGCAGCCGCCATTATTTCCGGACGTAAAAACGAAACATCAAAAAATGCAGTTGCAACGATTGCGGCAAGCGTCAATATCCCTATGAAAGCGGATGGATGCGGCAAACGAAACGCCATAATGCCGCGGACCATGGCGATGAAAAAATGCACTGTCAGAATAATCAGCGGCAACGCCAGCATCGCAACTCCAACAATTCCGCGTTCGGCAAGAATATGCCAATAACCGTTGAGTGCCTCGGAGCGCTCGGATACCAGTATGAGCCAATCGTCATCCGTTGCGAAGAAACGCACATCAAGAGGAAAAGACGCCAGACCCGAGCCGAGCCAGGGATGCACCTTCCAGGATCTAAATGCGATATCGGAAAGAACGCCGCGCACCTCAAAGAAATTCTCCTCGAACAGCTTCCATTCAAGAATCGAAGCTACCTTGGAATTGAGAACCTCCTGCGGTATCAGCGAAAGCGCGGCAAAAACACCGACAGCTATCGAAATACCGAATACCACCAGCAATTTGAATTCTGCCGCCTGACGCAAAGTCGCATGAGTATAAAAAAACACATACCCTACCACCACCAGCTCGGCGGCGAGAAAAGCGACAATCGCAAGCGGAGCGGAGAATGCAAACAATCCGGCTGCGTTTGCTCCGATGGAAAAGACAAAGAGCAGCATTATCCGGTTCCAACGAAACTCAAAGGCTCCTGCAAGCGCGATAGTACCGGTCAGAAGATAAACCCCGTATGCAGGAGTGGCAGGCGAAGCGCTGGCACCGGCATTGAGCAGCTCCATAACGGCGAAAATGCCGGCAAACGTGGACGCGGCAAAGCAGAAAGCCATCCTCGCCGCCTTGCCGAGGGCGTGTCTGCATGCAATCATAAGCACCGCAACCGAAAACGATACGGCAAACGGAAGATACCCGCAGCCATCGACAGTCCCGGGCAGCAACGGGAACGATGCCGGAGCGATGCTCCAGATCATAGCTTCGGCATCGTATGCCATTTTTATGCCGCCGTTCAGGGCCCGCACGCCGGAAACGAGTACAAGCAGCAGCATCACCCACACCAGCGGATCGGAAAACATCGAACGCAAAATCCTGCGCCTGGCGTCATTCATGCGCTCGCCGGAAAATACGGACGGCGAAAGCAATGTCCACACTAAAGCGAATCCCGAGAGCCACAACATTGCCGTAGCGGTTGCCGATTCGTCGAAATAACGCAATAACGGCAGCGGCGCAACCGCCGCCAAAGCCAGATGCGCCGCCAAGGCATATTTTGAAATAAATCTCTGCACTTAATATGTCAACCTGAAGCCGATGGTACCGCGGAAACGATTGTAGTCATCACGGTTGTAACTGCTCTCGTCCTTTGAATACATACAACCTTGATATTCCAAGCGTCCGTAAACGGCAAGAAACCTGTTGATCGTGTAGTCAAGTCCGAATCGCGTGGAGAAAATGTCCTGATCGTACGAATAACTGCTGAAAGCCGAATATTCACGATTCTCGCGGCGATAGGCGATATCAAACTTCGCCCGGAGCTTGCCGCGCACCATCGAATGCGCGATGCCCCATGAAACCATATCCACGCGGTTGGCGCTGCCGTACTCGCGTTCGGAAGGCTGATAGTAGCTCGTAGCGAGAAGCGCCATATTCCAACGGTCGTTCATAATCCAGTTGCCGCTAATGGAATAAGTCCAACCGTCGATATCGGTCATACCGTCGGAATAATCAAAGTGCGACCAACCGGTCATCACACGGTAGGAAATACGCTCGGTAAAATAAGAACCAAAGCCGCCATGGAGCGTCCATCCTGTAGAATCGTTGACGTAACGGTTGACGCGGCTTGAGTCGTCACCGGCCAGATCGCGGCTGTTTTTCTGCGAATATCCCTGATAACTTCCAGCCACCAGCAGATCAAACCATTTGGACATCGCATAGCCCGCTTCAGCTCCGACGGTCCAGCGCGACCAGCCGAAAAGGCTGTCATACTTCTGCTTGTCGTTATCGTAATCAAGATAATAGTAGCTTGCGTTGACATCACCGTGGAAACGATCGTTGAACCGGCGCTGCAATACGGCTTGAGCGTCGAACTCCTGACGATCGCGCCAAAGTCCGTAACCGTTGCCCCTTGTCATATCGTCATCTTCATTGACCTTGCGATACCGCTCGGAAAGCATAAGCGACCAACCCTTGGTTCCGCCCTGCGAACTCGACCAGTTGAACTTGACGTCTTCGCCGTAGTTGTTTTCGTTCAAATTGCGGACGTATTTGCTGTAGGCGAGATAACGGTAGAAAACACCGGCCGTCAAATTCCACGTCTCGGCATTGTAAGTCAGATTCAATCCGGGATTGACGGCCCAGGAAGACACGGCCGTGCCATGCTTCTGCTGATCGTTGTTGGAGTCGAACGTATAGTCAAGCGCCACATACGGACGCAATGTCATACGCTGTCCTATCTTAAGACCGCCGGGACGCTCCTGAACTCCGGCTTGAACAGCCAGAGCCAATGCAACCATCGTTGAAAATAAAATCGTTCTCATTATCACCTCTTCTTACGTCCGCCCCCGATTGTCTGCCACTGATATCCGTCGGGTTCGGTGTATTTAAAAGGTCTGCGATCAAGCCCTGAATCAAGACCGATATCAGGCGTTGCAACCGGCAAGGTGGTAACCACATCACCGACATTCTTAAACGAAGCGGCATTGAGCGCATCCGCTCCCGCGATTCCGGAATTAAGGTCGCTGAGCATCATCTCCAGCTTCTGAGGACCTGCGATCTGAAGAACAACAGCAGAATTCGGCAATACGCCGCCGTCTGCAACGACACCGAGCATAGGATCGTAATTGCGACGCTCGCTCATGGCTTCGGGGATCCATTCGCCTACAGCGCTCTTGCGCGCATCCTCAGGCAGATACGCCGCCAAAGTCGACGCCAGATCCGCAGGCGTTCCGTTGGACGCGCGGACAAGCATAAGAATTGCGAATGTTTCACGCACCGCCGCACCGTCGGTCTTCACCATTCGGTTGGTGACGCTCGTCATCACACTTTTAGCGATATTGACAAAACGCTCATCGGTAAATGTTTCGGCCGGATTCGCCGCCCTGTTGAAAAGATCAGCAGCAAACCGTTCATTGACGACCGTCAGAGATTCCGGAGGGACGGTGGCAAAAACTTCGGCGAGCATATCGGAAAGATTGCCCTTGGCCGCACCCTTGAGAGCGGCGCGGTTGACGGCGAGATACGTCGCGGCTTTCGACTCCGCAGAGCCGGGCATCTTGGAGACAGCCTCATTGCAATCCGCCAAAAACGATTTCTGATCGGCGGCGGAAAGCTGCTTCACGAGCGACGTCATCACCGAAGGATTGACTACAGCCTCGCCGATTTTTCCGCGGGCCTCGGCAAGCGACAAGGCCGCACCGAATCCAACAACCGCCACTGACGAGATCAATATTGAAGTTACTCTTTTTATCATAGCGAATCACTCCGACTCAATACCATGTCTCAGGAACCCACACGACATCGCCGGCGCGAAGCGTCATATCCTTGTCAACACGCCCGTCCTTGCCGATCTCATTGATATCGACACGTGTACGGGTCTGATTGCCGTCTTTGTCGCAACGGGTGACGATTATTCCAGAACGATCAGCGAACGGCTTCAATCCCCCTGCCGTCTGGAGCACTTTCGTAACCGTCAGATCCATGGTGGAAGGCATATTGACTGGCCCGGGATTGCCGACTTCGCCCAATACCGTAACCGTCCCCCACGGCGAAACACCTTTGCCGTCGTAAGGCGCAAATGTAACCGTGATCTGGGGCTGGCGGATATAATCCGAATACTTCATGACCAGCTTCTGCTTCAACGCCTCAAGCGTCAGTCCGTCGCAGGCCACGGGAGACTGGAGCAGATGCTGCAAGGTTATATCGCCGTTCTGATCCACCTGACACTGCATCGTAACGGGTTGGGAGGCCACAGAACCTACCTGGACGATAAGCACGACACCGACCTTTATGCGAGGACCATCCCAATATTCAGCTACAACATCGGAATCGACATTTTCCTTTTCGCGGAAAACGCCTTTGAATGTTTCGCATCCGCACAGCAGAATGCAAAACACGGCCAGCAATGCCGAATATGTATACAACTTACCCATAGTCGGCCGATATTATACCTCAAAAACAGCCGTTTTGTCAACGGCTCATTCTTCGTATTCAAGCTCCTCCGGCCGGTCCGGAGACACCATCAGATAACTTAAGGCCGCCTCGGCTATACGCT
>JAEIGA010017339.1_pt1 | contig 10966 bp, 9 predicted proteins | sample 9270691 | NCBI WGS metagenome assembly JAEIGA01 (sample SAMN17057246, study PRJNA624740) | gut metagenome | biome: biome; isolation source: fecal sample | host: Bos grunniens | place: China: Xizang | collected 2019 | reverse complement strand
TTTTTCCATTTATTTTCTGGCAAAAGACGTGGATAATTTGTATCAGATTTAAAAATCACCACATTAGGAGTATAAATCAAATCATCGTTATGAATAGGATTTGCAGCACGCCTATGAGGTATATAAAAGTTTTTCCACATAAAATCTTCTGTGAGATTGTAATAAAGGGTTGAACATCGACAAAGACTTTCTTCCTGAGCCGAAGAACCATTTACAACGCCACCCCCGGGATTACTCGCCGATGCAAAGTTCAACACAGCAACATTCTTGCCTTCATACCCCATCGACGCTTCAAACGATCTTTTTTTTGAGACAATAACGTTTGCAGATTTTTCGTAAATCTGTTTTTCAAAAGCCACCGCTTCATTTTCTAAAATCAACTTTTGTAATTTTGAAGACGATTTCCACGCCTGAATCAAAAGCGGATTTGTCTTACATAATTTTTCTGTATCTTGAAATATTTCTTTATTTTCTTCTCTACTCATTTTTCACCTGAATATTTTTCCACAATTTATTATAGATAAAAAAAGCGAGTTTTTGTTTTACGATAATGCAAAAATCGAAAAAACAAAACTCGCTAGGCACAAAGATTATGCACTCAGACGATATTTACAATCGTTACAATTCTTGATACAGAGTTTTTCAATCTTGTTTGAAGAACATGGCACATCTATTTCTACCATGTGCTGAATTACTATGTCTTCAATTGTAACATCAAACAAGTGAGCAAGCACCAACAAGTTGTCGACTGTCGGAATGTTTTTTCCCTGTTCCCACGCATAAACAGCCTGAGGATATTCAAACCCAAAAATAGTCTGAATATCGTGTACAGAAAACCCATTTTTAATTCTGAGCAATTTAATTTGTGCACCAGTTGCCTTTAGATCAACAACCGGCTTTTGAATGGTTACGATCCTCATTGTTCTTTTCTCCTAAAAACGCTAAACAAATGCTTCTGTTTTCGCATTTTTAATTAACGTATTTTCGTTTTTCTTCCTCTTAACAAAAAACCAATTATCTTTTGTACTTTTCCTCTTTAAGCACAAAGCCAAGATGTGCGTTTTTTTATTGAATAGCAATTATGTTTGCTAATTGACGCAGCAGATAATTTTGTAATGTCAAAAGAGTCTGTGCTCATTACGCACTCCTGTGTATAAGATAATTTCCACGCCAACGGCGCATTTTGGTTCTTTGTCTCAGGTTCTTAAACCAATGAGACTCGGCGATCAACTTTAAAAATATATTGTATATTAAATATAACTAGATAAATATTTTTTGTCATTAAACTTGTAGTTTAAAATTCAGAAAAAAAGCGCCGGTATTCATTTCATGAACTTTCAACCGACGCCTCTGATTTTAATTTATGACTTTATATACAAAAAACTACACTATTCTTTTATCAAGGTTGCTAAGATAGCAGTTACATCTGCAATTTCTTTTTCAGAACCATCAGTCCAGAATGACAATTCCAATATATTTTTGTCATCTTCAAAAAGATAGTTATATACAGTCCAAAGTTTGTTTTCAAATTCTTCTATTGAAATATAAAGATAGCCATCATTTCCGTTTATAGAAAAATTAGTTGCAGTTGAATTAAATTCTGCGGCAAAATACGCTGCTTCTTCTTTTAATTCATAGTTTTCTTTGGCCCAAGCATAAACATCAAAATCAATTGAATTATCATCTTTGTAATAATATGCAATTTGATCTTCCTCTACAGTTTCATCTTCTGTAAGGTTATAACCACTTGGAAGAACAATTGAAAAGCTTGTTTCTCCTAATTTTTCTGCATTTTTTGAAACACATCCCAAAAATGTACAAAGAATAGAACTTGCCAAAATTACATAAATTAAATTCTTAATTTTTTTCATAAAAACTCCTATTTTAAAAATTATAAAGATTGCAACGCAACCTTAAAAAATTTGATTTCCGTTTACATATTTTGCAAAGATTCCTTGAACGTCTAACGAAAGATAGATTGCTCGTTCTAATCGTTGCAAAACATTTAATTGTTGTGGATGTTCTAGGCAAGAATCGTCTAAAACAATTGCGTCAAATTCATAATCTGATTCAAAACTTCCTACTTTTCCAAAGAATTCTCCGCCGCCTTTTGTTGCTAAGAAAAACGCTTCTGAAAATACAATTGGTTTGCAATCTTGATTTACGTGACGCCAATACATTTTTGAAACTTGAATTGAATCTGTAATTGCTCTAAAAATTGATTCGCTTTGGCCACCTGCCACATCACTTCCTAGTCCAATTTTTAAGTCTAAATCTAAATATTTTCTAATTGGTGCAATTCCAGAACTTAAATTCATATTTGATGAAGGACAATGTGCTACAAAAACTCCATTTTTCTTCATTAATTCAACTTCTTTTTCTGTGGACCAAACACAATGAGCCATAACAGTTTTTACATCTGTATTGATATCATCGTTTTTTCCAAATAAATCATAATCGTTGTAAGCATCGCCATAAAATTCGTTATTTGGTCGTAAGAATTTTACAAATTCAATTTCACCAGGACTTTCTGATAAATGTGATTGAACTGGGATTCCGTATGTCATTTGAATTTGTTTTAATTCTTCCATAAGTTCGTCGGTACAGCATGGAATGAATCTTGGTGTTAAAATTGTTTTTGTGTTTTGGAACTTGTTATGTACAGAATTAATCCACCCGAATGTTTGGTATGCAGAACTTTCTACACTTTCTTCTACAAGGGCCTCGGAAGCTTCTCTGTCCATATTTACTTTGCCAACGTAACTTACAAGGCCTGTTTTTTCCATTAATTCCATAAGAAGAACTGTTGCTTCTCTGTGTCGTGTTGCAAAAATACACGCTCTTGTTGTTGCGCTGTTTTTTAGGGCTTTTGTAAAAATTGAATAAGCTTTTTCTGCATAATCTAAGTTTGTATATTTTTCTTCTTCTGGGAAAGTGTATTGATTTAGCCAATCCATTAATTCCAAATCCATACACATTCCGCGAAATGCATATTGAGGTGCATGAATATGTAAATCAACCATTCCAGGAATAATCAATTTATCTTCATAATCTTTTAAAGGTAAATTTTTGTATTCTTCTGGTAAAGTTTTAAAAACTCCTTTTGATTTGCCTTCTACACAAACAAGAAATGAATTTTCAAAAACTTTTAGAGTTGATTTATCTTGACTGTAACAAATATGACCTTTTAATACAAAATTTTTGTCCATACTACCTCAATTTTTTGCAATATGATTTTAGCACTCTAAATTATCAACTAAAGGCAATAATTCTGCCAAATATTTTTTACAAAGTTCAATTTTGATTTTGCCCTCTTCTGTATCTTTTCCAATACGACGAATTGTTCTTCGTAACATTCTAGCGTAACCAACAATTTTTGATTTTAGCTCAACTTCTGCAATTTTTGCTTTATCACCATCAAAATATTTTTCCAAAAGGGTTTTCCAAATTTCATTTGTTTTTTCATAAGGAAGTCCATAAAATTCCATTGTTCCTTCAGGATTTGTTTCGCTATATCCAACATAACCTAAATAGATTGCGGCAAATTCAAAAATTGGGTGTCCATAAGCAACTGTGTCCATATCAATTAATAGTGGTTCGCCATCTTGAATCATTACATTATTAACGTGATAATCCCCATGAATCATAAATTCTGGTTCTGAAATATTTTTCATCATATTTAAAAGTTTTGTCCATTGGTCTTCTGGTAAATATGGTTCCAAATATTCTATCCATTTTACAGCAATTTCTTTCATAGAAGGCATTTCACCGGCTGCAACTGGAGTTGTATGAATCTTTTTTAATAAATCTGTGTAAATATCCATACATTCGTCAAATTTTTCAGGATTTGCTCTAAGGATTTTTGCTACAGATTTTGCGCTTAGCATTTCTGCCACAGAACCGTAAGAATCTCCAACTTTTACTACGTCGTAAGGAATTGCTGTATTTATTCCTTTTACAAAAACTTTGCGACTAAGTTCTTTTTCCAAACGGATTTCATCTAACGAAGCGCCATTGTGATAAGTTTTTACAATAGTTTCTTCGTCATATCTGTAAACGCTTCCGTTACCACCGCGAGCAATAAGTTCACATCCGTCTATTGAAATTTGACGAAATGCTTTTTCTACAGTAAGCATATCTGTAAAACCTGTCATGTCAAAAATTTCATATACTTCAGAACTTACATTAATGATTTTTAATTGTTTTAGTTCTTTTAATAATTTTAGAATAACTCTTAAACCTGCAGATGAAATAAATTCAAGTTGTGCAGCATCTACAATATAATTGCTTGCAGAAGTTTCTGATTTTATACTTTGAATTGCCTGCTCAACTTGATTTGCATTTGAAGTATCAACTCTACCTGCAAGTTCAAAATAAAGTGTGTCATTTTCAATACGTTTTGTTACATTTGCCATAAAATTTTCCTCCGTATAAATTTATTTGTCAAAAATTAGTTTTATTAATTCATTATATTCTTTCCAAGCGTATGTATCTTTAAATTCAGATAATGCATTAGAAATTTCACTATAATACCATTTGTGTTCCATTGGGTCTTTTTGATTAAATTTTTGCCAAATAGCATCCCCTTGAACTTTGTAATCTCTATAGATTGATTTTAAATTAGAAAGTTTATCGCCAAGATAAAGGATTTTTGCCCCCATATCTTGCGTTTGTTTTAAATATTCTATTGCTTCTGTTTTTCGAATTTTCCAACTATCTTCTGGTCGTTGATGTCGTCTTTTGTTTTCTGTTTCTGACATAACAAGGTCTTTTACTCGTTTGCCAAATTTTTGTTCAATTTCTTCTGGCTGAATATTTGCATCTTCTACAACATCGTGCAAAACTGAAGCTGCTATAATTTCTGTGTCAGAAGTTATGCTTGATACAACAACTGCAGCTTCTAGCGGATGCATTATGTATGGTGTTGCGCTAAGTTTTCGTCGCATTCCATCGTGAGCTTTACTTGCAAAAATTATTGCTTCTGTTATTAAATCCATATAAACTCCAAAAGTTAATTTCTATTACGCTAAAAATTCTTATTGTGAATTTTCAGGTGTTTTTGTCATTGCGTAATGCATGACATCAGTATCAGGAATAAAATCTTTTTCTTCCAATTTGAATCCAAAATGTTCGTACATAGGAACATTTGTATCTTTATTTGTTTCTAGATAACAAATCGCATTTTGTGAATTACAAAATTCTGTCATTGGTTTTAAAAGTTTTGTAGCAATTCCTTTTCCTTGCGCACTTTTTTTAACTGAAAGATTGAATAAATACCAATCATCATGATTAGTGTATTTCTTTTTTAGAGGCATAGCAAAATTTTCATATTTTAAAAGTTTCCCCATTAATTTTAAGCCTGAATTAAGAATAAGTTTCATTCCACCTTTTATTAAAAATGGGAATGCTTCGTTTCCTGTATATTTAGGAGGCATCCAAACTGCAAAACCATTTAGTTCTGAACTATCTGCATAAATTACACCATTGTCTATCATTGTATTTAAAGAAACCTTCATTAATAAATTTGAAGCAATTGGATTATATGTTCCACCAAAAAGCCAATTGTGCAATGGATAATTTTGATAAGCATCAACTGCTACATCTGCTAATTTGTCAATTTCATTTTTACAAACCAAATATAAACCTGCATTTTTTACAGCATTTCTAGCCATTTCTAATTCATTTTTAATTTTTTGCTTTTCATTCATAAATACCTCCCATAAAAAGTCAACGAACAAAACTTCAGTTAAAGATAAAAACTGACAATATTTCTGGCAGTTTTTATCTTATCTCTTAATTACACACTATTTACGCTTTGATTTTTTTACAGGTTTATTACAAATCTCGTAATTTAGAGTTCCTTCTCGCTTTGCAACATCAAGGGCAATAACAACATCACCCATTGAATTTACCATGCCCAATAACATTTCAAGGATGAAGTTTAACCCTATCAATAAAGAAAGACCTTCTAAAGAAATTCCCATTTGTCCAAAAAGTGTTGCCATACACAAAATGATTGTTCCAGGAGCAATTGGAGCACCCAAAGACAAAACAAACACCATAAATAAAAGAATTGCAATATCACTTCCGCCAAGTGTAACGCCACAGATTCTTGCAAAAAACAAACTAACTATAGAAAGACACACACAAGTTCCGTCCATATTTATAGTTGCCCCAAGAGGAATTACGAAGGAAGACACATTTTGAGGAATTCCAAGCTGGCGTTTACAAAATCTTAATGTTAACGGAATCGCTGCCAAACTAGAACCTTTTAAAAAAATATCTTTCATAATAGGAATATATTTTTGTAAAAAGATGATTGGTTTTACTCTAATTTTTGCTATAAGGAAAGTACAATAAACAATTATCATAATTAAAAGTCCAACCAACATAGTAAGTATTAAATGACCAATTGCAATGTAAACGTCCAAACTGGCAAGTAAGAAAACGCGTGTTGTAGAACAAAATACAACAAAAGGAACGGTTTTCATGATGATTGCAGATACATTTCCTAAAACAATATCTAATTCAGTTAAAATTCCTTTTAATCCAGAAACTTTTTTTGTACTTGAGTTTAACGCCAAACCAATAATCAACGCAGCAACAATTAATTGCAAAGAGTTTCCAGAAAGAAAAGGCGCTACAATATTAGGCGGAATTGCATCTGTTATCATTTCTAAAATTGTAAGATTACCAATTGAACTTTCGCCAATTTGTGTTGGGAAAATTCCAAAATGCCCCGGTTTGAATAAATAGAAAACACAAACACCAATAAAAATTGCTATACAGGAAGTTATGGCGTATGTAAAAATTACCCTTTTTCCACCCTTGTTTAATTCTGTAAAACCATCAAAACGTAAAATTGCACAAGTAATAGAAATAAAAATTGCAGGGGACGCAATAAAAGTCAAACTTGAAAGAAAAAGTGTTTCTATTGGTCCAAGCAAATTATTTATTAAATAATTATTAATTGAACTTGGGCACAGTAATCTAAAAAGTGAACCAAAAATTACAGATAAAACAAGGGCAATTATAGTTTGGTTTGCCAATTCTCTTTCTGGAATACCTGTAATAATTGTTACGTAGTTTTTTGATTTTGAATGACGATAACGAATTGAATCTGCAAAACTGTGCAACATCATATTTCTGATTGAATTTTCTGTATCATCAAGTTCATTTAACGAAACACCAATAGATTGCTCCCCAATATCAATTGCTTCTCCTTGTGAAACAATATTTATTCTAGGAACACCAAGCCATTTTTTTACAGTAACTTGAATGGTAGAATCTTCGCTTGCATTTTCTGACAATTGAATCAAAAGTTCTTCAGAAATAAGAAGAGATTCCATTAAATCTCTTTTCTTTAATTTGTATTTTGTTAATGCATCTTCAATAAATTCCATGCATTCGCCAATATCTTCGTTCTTTATAGAAAATTCTTTGTTGTAACTCAAGAGCGTATCCTTTCTTCAAAAAAAATTAATCTAATCTAAATTTTTTGTTAATGTTAGAATGTTGATGTTATCATCATATTCGTAAGCAACGTTATCAAGCATTTTCTTAACCATAAAAATACCCAAACCGCCAATTTTTCTATCTTCTGCAGAAGCTGTAATATCTGGATCTTCGGCTTTTAAAGGATTGTATTGTTTTCCGTTATCCTTAAATTGAAGTTTTAGAGTATTTCCTACTTTATTTATAGAAACTGTTGCTTCGGTTGCGCCACTGTAGCGAACAATATTTGAATAAATTTCATCAATTGCAATTAACAATTTCATACTGATTTTTGGCGAAACTTCTAATTTTTCCATTTCAGTTTCCATAAATTCAGCAACTTGAGGAACTGTTTCCATTGATGGTGTAACTGTAATTGAAACTTCATTAGAATCTGCTTCCTTAAAACGCACACACAACATTGTAATATCATCAAATTGTTCTGCTTCACAAACATAAGAATCAACATCTTGTTTAACTTTATGACAGATTTCTTCTACCGACATTCCGTTTGTAGAATTTAAACTTTGAAGCAAGCGTTCTTCACCAAAAAGTTCGTTATTAATATTGTGGGCTTCTGTTACACCGTCTGTATAAAGATAAATTTCGTCGCCAGGTTGTAATTGTAATTCCTGTTCTTTATATTTTACCATATCCATTCCGGCAAGAACAAAATTAACTTTTCCTTTTAAGAATTCATATGAACCATCTTTATGTTTTACAAGTGGAGGATTATGACCAGCATTTGCAAATTTAATTAATCCAGTTTGCAAATCTAAAATTCCCATCCATGCTGTAACAAACATTCCAGCTTCGTTATTTTCACAAAGTTGAGTGTTTACATTTGTTAAAACTTCATGAACTGGAAGTCCACTTTCTGCAAAACTTTTTATGAGAGTTTTAGAAGTCATCATAAACATTGCACCAGGAATTCCTTTTCCAGAAACGTCGGCAATTACAAAAGCAAGGTGATTTTCATCTACAAGGTAAAAATCGTAAAAGTCGCCACCAACTTCTTTTGCAGCGTTCATACTTGCATAAATGCTAAAATCTTTTCGGTTTGGATATGGTGGGAAAACCGAAGGTAAAGCTGAACGTTGAATCTGTTTTGCAATTTCCAAGTCTTTATCAAACCGGGCTGCTGCTTCGTCAATATAATGCTTTAAAGTTGTAACAGTTGAGTTGATATCATCAGACAAAGAAGCAAATTCTTCGTTATCTCTAACATCAACTGTGACATTTAAATCTCCGTCTGTAATTAGTGACAAACTCGAGTTGATTTTTCTGATATTTTTTACAACAAGAAGTTTTACCAAAACAAAGATTGTAGCAAAGAAAATTGCAAAAACGATTGTTTCCATAAAAGCAAGCATATAAACCGATGCTTTTTTTGTAAAATAAACTTCTTCTTCTGTCATTGCAACCAAAATAGCAAAATCGTTTACTTTAGAATACATACAGTAACAAGGAATGTTATTTACAGGGGCTCTAAAAATTTCATTTGGAACAGCCTTTATGGAATCATCTTGCCCGAATATTGAAATATTTTTTCCTACATTTCCCAAACTATCGCTTACAATTTTTCCTTCCGAATTACAAATAACAACAAATCCATTTTGTCCAATATGACGATACTGCGCAACATGGAGCAATTGTTCTTCAATTTGTTGTTCAGAATATTCAGGATTAAAACCAATTTGCATAAAACAATCATCATCTTTTATGCCAACATATTTAATTTTTTTTGCTCCATTTTCATTTTCAAAAAAGCACACATCGTTTTTTAAATTTGCTAAAGGAATATAAACCCTTGCACTTTCTTTTGAAGTATTAATTACTAATCCGTTTTTATCAATAAAAGTAATTTCAACAAGATTATTTTCTTTTACAATTTCTTTTAAAGTTTCTTTTGATACATCAGCAGAAAGTTCATTTGATAAAAATTTTGAATAATCTACAAGTTTTCTATTAGCAGCATCTTGAATATCTTTTTCAATATCTTCCAAATTTGATTTTATTGTATCTATTGCAATTGCTTTTGCCATACTTTTTTGGAAAGCACTCGCAGAAAATGTTGTTACAAAAAAAGCAACAATTACAAAGATAAACAACCAACGTTGAAAAGTTTGAGAAATATTTTCTTTTCCTGATTCAATAATTAAAGTTCCATTACGCTTGGAAATGTAAGAAACACAGAAAAGTGCAAGCATAACAGAAATACCGTTAGAAATAATCATTGGAAGCGCACAAATTTCTACAATTTGATAAGCTCTTTGAATATCTCCCGAATTATTTAAGAATACCATCAACATGTGAATAACTTCTGTAACAAGACCAACAACTAATCCATAAAACCAAGAAGGTCTCTTGTTATCCAACATAAATTTTCTAACAAGGGCTGCTACAAAACCAGCAATTATTGTTCCAAAAGTACAAGCTATACGAGTAAAATCACCAGTTGGAGTTAAATATCGTTCAATTCCACCAATAAAACCTGCAATTAAACCAGCTGGCCATCCAAAAATGAGCCCGGCAGATAAAGGCGACGCACTTCTAACATTTAAAACAGCACCATCAAGAGGAACTCCATATTCGGTTGCAGAAATTGCTACAAGCCCAAAAGAAATACCGATTATAATCTGTTTTGGCATATATCTGATTTTGCCAAATTTTGTTTTTTTATCCAAAACATAAATAACTACAGAAACAATAACTGGCAATAAAATGGAAGCTATCAATCTAACAAAAGTAATAAGAGAAAGTGTCATACAAGAATCCCATCCTTAAATTTAAAAAATAAAAAATGGTACTTTTTGAAATGAATTGTTTGTTAAATGGTAAGAATTTTTTATTCAATAGTTAAAACGTCTGCAAATCCTGTAATATCAAAAACTTCCATGATAGTATCATTTACATTTATAATTTTCATACTACCCTGTTTATTCATTACTTTTTGAGTTTTTAAAATTACGCGCAAACCTGCAGAAGAAACATATTCAAGACCTTCAAAATCTATAATAAGTTCTTCTACACCAGAAAGACAAGCATCAATTGTAGATTCTAATTCTGGAGCAGTTGATGTATCTAATCTTCCAGAAATTTTTAATTGAGTTTTTGATCCATCCACATTTCTATCAATAGTCATTATATTTCCTCCAAAAAAATCATACTAAATCAATAATTGTATATTGTATTATATTTTATTCCAAAAATAAACAAAAAAAAATAAAAATATTTTGCTTTATTCTCTATCATAATCTAGAATAAAAATACACAAACAAAATAAATTTATTCTTCCCCATACAACGCTTTTAGAATTTCATACGCATTTATTAATTCAATCATTTCTTCTGTGTTTTCTGATTTTTTTACGTTGCTTGTATCAGGATGAAGTTGCTTTAATTTTTGATGATATATTTTTTTTATTTCTTCAAATGAATTTTCGGGCGTACATTCCAATTTTGAAAATGCA
>JAEIGA010017338.1_pt1 | contig 10967 bp, 12 predicted proteins | sample 9270691 | NCBI WGS metagenome assembly JAEIGA01 (sample SAMN17057246, study PRJNA624740) | gut metagenome | biome: biome; isolation source: fecal sample | host: Bos grunniens | place: China: Xizang | collected 2019 | reverse complement strand
GATCTGCTTTCCATCCGGGAAAAACTGAGACAGTTGGGCGATTGAAGAAAAAGAAGTTGACAATCCGGTGAAAAACCGATATAATAACCGGGCGAAAGTGCTAGTGTAGCACAGTCGGTAGTGCATCTCACTCGTAATGAGAAGGTCGCCTGTTCGAGTCAGGTCACTAGCTCCAATAAAATCCTCACCCCATCCGGGGTGGGGATTTTATTATAGATGTGGACTGACTCGAAAGATCAAATGCAACAGTCCGGTGGACTGTTGCTTGCCGCCAGCTGGATGGCGGCAACACAATAATTTCCGGCATAGCCGGAAATGCAAACGAGTCAGGTCACTAGCTCCAACAAAACAACCACCCCTAGTGGGGTGGTTGTTTTGTTATAGATGTGGCTGACTCGAATGGTTAAATGCGGCGCGGATGAGCGCCGCCCGCGACGGTGGTGCTCCGCGCAGCGAATAAATATAATAATGATTGCCGGGGGCAATCATACCATAGCCAAATGACGGAGCGGAACACATATTTCCGGCTGTGCTGGAAATGCAAACGAGTCAGGATACTAGAAATGAAATCTGGATTGCATATCCATTTAAATAGTGTTATAATTAACGAAAACAAACCGATGAGGTGCAGTCAATTGAAAAAGATATTAAAATACATGAAGGGCTACGGCAAAGAGTGCATTTTTGCGCCCCTTTTCAAGATGCTGGAAGCGGCCTTTGAGCTGATGATCCCGCTGGTGGTTGCCGAGATCGTGGATGTGGGCATTGCCGGTGGCGATATGCCCTACATTGTGAAAATGTGCATCGTGATGGTTGTGCTGGGCATTGTGGGCCTCATCAGCTCCTGCACGGCTCAGTTTTTCTCCGCGAAGGCAGCTGTGGGCTTTTCCGCAAGGCTCCGTTACCATGTGATGGAGCATCTTCTCCGGCTTTCCTATACACAGATCGATACGGTGGGTACTTCCACCATGGTCACCCGCATGACATCCGACATCAATCAGGTGCAGAACGGTGTCAATCTGACCCTTCGGCTGCTGCTGCGGTCTCCCTTTGTGGTGTTTGGCGCTATGGTGATGGCCTTTACCATCGATGCCGATGCCGCGCTTGTATTTGTGGGCATGATCGGCATTTTGTGTATCATTGTGTTTGGCATTATGCTGGTTACTATGCCTATGTACAAGGGTGTGCAGGGGGCATTGGACAAGGTGACCTCTGCAGCAAGACAAAATTTGAGCGGTGTCCGCGTGCTGCGGGCTTTTCGCATGGAGCGCCAGGAGACTTCCGATTTTTGCGATCAGACCGATGCACTTACTAAAAAACAGATGGGTGCAGGCCGTATTTCTGCGCTCTTAAACCCCGTTACATTTGTTGTGGTTAACCTGGCGATCGTTATTTTGGTTCATGTGGGCGCTGTTAAAGTTAATAACGATGTTTTGACTCAGGGTCTTGTGATTGCGCTGTACAACTACATGACACAGATCCTGGTGGAACTCATCAAGATGGCGAACCTGATCATTACTATGACCAAGGCGGTGGCCAGCGGCAACCGTGTCAGTGCCATCCTCGATATTGAGCCCGAGGAAAATAAGGGCACTTGCACTGAGGGCATTCGTGGCAATGTGGAATTTAAGAATGTGACCGCCCATTATGAAGGCGCAGGTCATCCGTCTCTTGAAAATATCAACTTTTCTGCTGAGGCGGGGCAGACGATTGGTGTCATTGGCGGCACAGGCTCCGGCAAGACTACGCTGATCAATTTGATTCCCGGATTTTATCCTGCTGCAGGTGGTGAGGTGCTCATCGACGGCAAGCCGGTGGCAGAGTATGATCGGGAAGTGCTGCGGCGCAGCATCGGTATCGTGCCCCAAAAGGCAGTGCTGTTCCACGGCAGTATTCGGAACAATCTGCGCTGGGGCGATGAAAATGCAACGGATGACTCACTGTGGCAGGCGTTGGAAACGGCTCAGGCACGGGAAGTGGTCAAGGATAAGGAAGGTGAGCTGGATGCCGAGGTGCTGCAAGGCGGTAGCAATTTCTCCGGCGGTCAGCGGCAGCGGCTTACCATCGCCAGAGCGCTGGTGCGGAAGCCTGCTATTCTGATTCTTGACGACAGTGCGTCTGCACTGGACTATGCAACTGACGCAAAGCTCCGCATGGCCATCCGCAGCATGGAAAATCCGCCCACTACCTTTATCGTTTCTCAGCGGGCGGCAGCTGTGCGGTTTGCGGATCAGATCATTGTTTTGGATGACGGCGAGATGGTTGGTATCGGCACCCACGAGGAGCTTCTCGAAACCTGCGCAGTTTATCAGGAGATTTATTACTCCCAGTTTCCCAGGGAGGTGACCGGCAATGCGTAAAGATCAGATCGTGATATTGAAAAAAGTACTGCGCAGAATTAAAAAGTATCTGCCGGCTATTATCGGCTCGCTGGTGTTGGCGCTCATTTATGTTTGCATGAGCCTTGTGATCCCTATTTTAGTGGGCAATGCCATCGATGGCATTATTGGGGCAGGTAAGGTGGATTTTCTGCTTGTCACATTGGTACTTGTGCAAATACTGATTTGTGCTGCGGTCGGTGGTCTGGCCCAGTGGATCATGAATCAGCTGAACAATCATATTACATACGGTGTTACGCGGGATCTTCGGAACGAGGCATTTTGCCATATTCAGTGTCTGCCCCTTTCTTACTTAGACCGGCATCAGCATGGTGATATGGTGGCGCGGGTCATTTCCGATGCGGATACATTCGCTGATGGTCTATTGATGGGCTTTACCCAGTTCTTTACCGGCGTAATGACCATTGTGGGCACGCTTGTTTTGATGCTCAGTATCAGTTGGCAGATCGCTTTGGTGGTAATTGTGCTGACTCCGCTTTCTCTTGTGGTAGCCAGTTTCATTGCAAAGAACACCTATTCCATGTTCCAAAAGCAGACCCAGGCTCGCGGTGCACAGACAGCGCTGATCGATGAGACCATCGGCGGCATGAAGGTGGTTAAGGCCTTTGGCCACGAAAAGGAATCCCTGGAGCAGTTTGATAAGACCAATGAGGAACTGCGCAAGTATACTCTTAGGGCGATTTTCTTTTCCTCTTTAACCAATCCGGGCACAAGATTCGTATACTCGCTGGTGTATGCCTGCGTTGCGCTGGTTGGTGCGCTGATGGCGATCTCCGGCGGCATTTCGGTTGGCAGCTTAACAAGCTTTTTAAGCTATGCCAATCAGTACACAAAGCCCTTTAATGAGATTTCCGGTGTGATCGCAGAGTTGCAGAATGCGCTTGCATGCGCGGGCCGTGTATTCGAGCTGATCGAAGCCGAGCCTCATGCGGAAGATCCCGAACAGCCTGCGTTCCCGGAGAATCTTTGTGGCGCAGCCGAAATTCAAGATCTGGATTTCTCCTATGATCCTGAAAAACCGTTGATTCGAGACTTTAATCTGTCAGTCAAACCGGGTCAGAGGGTGGCGATCGTCGGCCCCACCGGCTGCGGTAAAACCACTTTTATTAACCTCTTGATGCGCTTTTATGATCCCAATGGCGGTAGGATTCTTTTGGACGGTGTGGATACAATGTCCATGGAAAGAGACCGCTTGCGGGGCAGCATTGGCATGGTGCTGCAGGATACATGGCTGAAAAGCGGCACGATTCGGGAAAACATTGCCATGGGTCGCCCCGACGCAACTGACGATGAAATCATCGCCGCCGCCAGGCAGGCCCACGCCCATAGCTTTATCAAGCGTCTGCCCAAGGGGTATGACACCGAGATCGGTGAGTCCGGCGGCAATCTCTCTCAGGGTCAAAAGCAGCTGCTGTGTATTGCGCGGGTGATGCTTTGTCTGCCGCCGATCCTGATACTGGATGAAGCTACATCTTCCATTGACACCCGCACAGAGATCAAGATCCAAAAGGCCTTTGACACCATGATGAAAGGCAGAACTTCCTTTGTGGTTGCTCACCGCCTTTCTACCATTCAAGAGGCAGATGTGATCCTTGTAATGCGTGACGGACAAATCGTCGAGCAGGGATCCCACAAAGAGCTTCTTGCCAAGGACGGATTTTACGCAGAGCTTTACAAGAGTCAATTTGCCCACTAAATATGCCAAACACCCCTCAAAAGAGGGGTGTTTTTGCTCGTTTGGCGGAAAGAATCCCAAAAGTTGCACACCTGAGTGCAACTTGTTTTGTTTTTAAGGGTGGGTGTGAAAGGAAGGCTACTTCCAATACATTTTAAGGAGGAAAACAATGCAAACCATCGATTTGGATATTTGCCGTTATGCGGCAACACAAAGCATTTGCGTCAAGCAGGGAGATGTGGGACGGAAATTTAAGGTAAGGGTCATGGATTGTGGGGAGGATTTCCTAATTCCCGATGGTGCAAGACTATCCGTTTGGTATTCCGGCACAAGCGGTGAGGGGAATTACTCTGAGATCAATGGCAGCAGTGCATTCCAGGTTGAAGGGAACGTGATCATTGTTGAGATGATCGCCCAAATGGTGATGAATAAAGGCGGCGGCACACTGTGTCTGATCATGCACCATAAAAACGGGACACAGCTTGGTATGTGGAGCATTCCATATCTTGTGGAGGGTGTTCCGGGTATTGACAGCAAAGCTGCACAGCAGTATTTCACAGCGCTGTCGGAGACCGCAGCAAAGGCGCTTGAAAGTGCGCAGAGGGCAGAGACTGCTGCAGGCAATTTTGAGGATGGGATTTTACCTATCAAACACGGCGGTACCGGTGCGAGCTCCGCTCCAGAAGCACTCAGTGCCCTTGGTGCCATGAGCAACACCCTCGTTCAGGACAAGTACGTCATCGCATCTACCGGTACGACTTTGGATGAGACCATCGATCATATCTACAGCCAAATGGAAAATGACACAAACAAGATCATCTCAGTCGTGCATGACGGAGTAGATCTGTCGCGGTTTAGCCTCGGCGGCGGTTCAAATTGGATGATTTTAATTACACGATCCACCAGAAATTGGGGTTCTGCGTTTGCTTGGCAATACGGTAGTGCATATACCCTTATCAAAACAAGAAGTTTTTACGAAGGAGTTTGGGGAGCATGGAAGAATCATACGCCCGACCTTGTGGCAGAAAGCTGGGTGGAGCTTTGGAAAAATTACGACCCCGTTTACACCAAATTCCCAAAACAAATAATTCAAAATGAAGCTTTTTCCGGATATAAAACGCTTTGGGTGCTCTGGCGTCATTCCAACGGATATGGCTATGGGGGATATGAGCCGGTGGTTACCGGCATGTCTGTGAGAATTTATCCGGCTGCCAAGCTCGGAGAATACAATATTCCGGAAACATTCCGCTATTTTAGCCGAACGGATTCTGACAAGATCAGTTTTCAGAGCGGATATAAAAGTGGATCGGTAGACGAGTCGGCATGTGTTCCCGTTGCGATTTACGGTGTGAAATATTAAAGGAGGTAAGGGTATGTATGCATTGTATTTGGCCGATGATGGCCGGATTCTTCATGTTACGGGCGAAGAATTTGTAACAAATATTGCGACTGAAGAGGGTAAGGTCACAGAACTTTTGGAGGGATATGTCCTTGTTGAGAGTTTACCTGAAGGAGATGTAACGGACTATCGCTATGTCAATGGCGAATTTGCTTTCGACCCAGTTCCCGTTGAGACACCTGCGCCTGAGCGTATCGATGTGATCGAGGCGCAGATTACATATACCGCTATGATGACGGATACCCTTCTGGAGGTGTAAGGAATGAAGGAGAAAATAGCAAAATGGTACCGCCAGGGCCTTTGGACTGCGGAAATGGTGGGCAATGCAGCGACGAAGGGCGTGCTTACTACCGAAGATGTTTCTGCGATTCTGGAGGGTTAAAAGGTGAGCACAAGACTGTTTCCTAATTATGACGGCTATGTCATCACATCGCGATTTGGAAACCGGAAGTGGAACGGTGCCATCAAGCACCATAACGGCATTGACCTGGTGGCTAAGACCAAGAACGGCGGCCACGTAACGGACTACATCACTGCCCACACCGGCGGCGTGGTGGAGGAGGTAGGGTATACCGACTCCGTGGGCAACTTCGTCTCTGTCCGTGTGCGGAAAACCACGGTGATGGTGTATTACCACCTGAAGGCAAAAAGCCCGCTGAAAGAGGGCGAGACCATCAAAAAGGGTGCGACCATCGGCTACATGGGCAGCACCGGTAAGTCCACCGGCGCACACCTGCATTTCGGTATTAAGGAAAACGGCAAGTGGATCGACCCGGAGCCATATCTGGATTCGGATTACCCGCTTGAGGAGTGCACTGTGACGCTACCCGTTCTGAAGAAGGGTGATAAGAACGCCTGTGTAGAGAAGATGCAGCAGCTGCTCCTTGCCGCAAACTACAAGATGGAAAATGGTGGAAAGACCTACGATGCCGATGGCAGCTTTGGTGGTGCAACGGATAAGACTGTGAGAGGCTATCAGAAGGATAAAGGGCTTGCCGTGACCGGACGCTGCGATGCCGATACCTGGGCTAAGCTGCTGGGGGTGCATGCATGACGGAAGCCATCGTTACAGCGCTTATTACCGGCGGATTGTCACTGATCGGCGTTGTGGTGACTTGTATTGCCACCTCCAAAAAAACCGAGAAAGCGGCAGCGGTCGCTCAGGCGGTCACGGATACGAAGATCGAGGAGCTGACCCGTGAAGTCCGTGCACACAACAATTTCGCCCAGCGGATGCCGGTGGTGGAGCATGAGATCAAGGTCATCAATCATAGACTTGAAGACCTTGAGCAATATCATAAGCCATAAGGGGAGGTACGATGAAAAAGAATCTATCCAATCTCATTAAGGTTAAAACGATCGTTACGATCGTGGTGCTGGTGGTATTTGCGGTGCTGGCGCTGCGAGGAGACATCAGCGCGGATAATGTAATGATCATCGTGACCAGTGTTGTATCCTTTTACTTTGGCACACAACACGAAAAGACGAATTGAATGAATATCCCCCTCCTTCGAGGGGGATATTTTATTTGCATTTTTGGGTTGCCCGTGATACAATGTTTTTGCAAATTATGACATTTTACTCTGAATGGAGGAATCAAGATGGATTATAAAAAACTTCAAAACGGTAGCGACATCCGCGGTGTGGCGCTGGAGGGTATCGAAGGCCAGCATGTGAACCTGACTGAAGAAGTCTGTCGGAATATTGGCCGTGGTTTTGCGCTGTGGCTGATGAATAAGACCGGTAAAAAGAAAGGCATCCGTGTAGCTGTTGGCCGGGATTCCCGCCTTTCCGGTGAAACTCTTTGCGGATGGATCTGCAGTGCAATGGCAGAACAGGGTATTCTCGTTACGGATTTTGGCATGGCAAGTACCCCTGCCATGTTTATGGCTACGGTTACCGAGGGCTTTGCCTTTGACGGTACTGTGATGATCACTGCCAGCCATCTGCCCTTCAACCGCAACGGATTTAAATTCTTTACTTCCGGCGGTGGTCTGGAGAAAGAAGATATCAAGCAGATCCTTGCTTATGCTGAGGGTGATGATCAGACGGGTATGACCGGCGGCAAGCTGGAAAGCGGTGCGTTTATGGATACCTATGCTGCGATCCTTGCCGATAAGATTCGTGACACAACCGGTGAGGACAAGCCCCTTGCAGGCTTTAAGATCGTGGTGGATGCAGGCAACGGCGCAGGCGGTTTCTATGTGGATAAGGTTCTGAAGCCCCTCGGCGCAATTACTGAAGGCAGTCGCTATTTAGAGCCCGACGGAAGTTTCCCCAACCATATTCCCAATCCCGAGGATAAGACGGCTATGGAGAGTATCATGGAGGCTGTCCGTGAGGCGAAGGCTGACCTTGGCATTATCTTTGATACCGATGTAGACCGTGCCGGTGCTGTGCTGTCTGACGGCAGCGAGCTGAACCGCAATCGGATCATTGCCATGCTGGCGGCTATCCTGCTGCGGGAGCATCCCGGTACTACCATTGTCACCGACTCCATCACTTCCACAGGCCTTGCCAAGTTTATTGAGGAAAAGGGCGGCGTTCACCATCGGTTTAAGCGGGGCTACCGCAATGTTATCAATGAGTCCATCCGTCTGAACAACGCAGGACAGGACAGCCAGCTTGCCATCGAGACCTCCGGTCACGGTGCGTTTAAGGAGAATTATTTCCTGGATGACGGCGCTTACATTGTCACCAAGTTGCTGATCGAGCTTGCCCGTGGCAAAAAAGAGGGTTATACGCTGGAATCCATGATCGCATCTCTTGAAGAGCCTGCGGAAAGCGTGGAATTCCGCATGAACATCCTGCTTGAGGACTTTAAGGGATACGGCCAGCAGGTCATTGACGAGTTGACTGCTTATGTTGAAAAGCAGACCGGTTGGAGTTTGGCACCCAGCAATTATGAGGGTGTTCGTGTCAATCTCGATGATGAGCATGGCAACGGATGGTTCCTGCTGCGGCTTTCCCTGCATGACCCACTTCTGCCGCTGAACATCGAGAGCAACTGCGTTGGCGGTGCTAAGAAGATTGCTGCCGAGCTTGCCGGTTTCATCGCAGGCTACGACAAGCTGGATGCTGCAAAACTGCTGGATTTTACAAAATAAAATGAATGGACCTGCCCAAAAATTGGGCAGGTCCTGCTTATCAAAAAATGCAAAATTAGGGCTTGACAAAATTAGGGAAGTATTGTACTATATCTTGGCTGACCGAAAACAGCGATTTGGAGAAGTCGCGTAGCTGGCCGAGCGCGCACGATTGGAAATCGTGTATACCCCAAAAGGGTATCGAGGGTTCAAATCCCTCCTTCTCCGCCACGAAAAAGACCACATTTGTCTATCGGACAAATGTGGTCTTTTTCGAACTAAGTGTGCCTTGCGGCACGATAAGCACACCTTTGGTGTGTGAAGTATGCCTTCGGCAAGCGAAGTGCCTGCGGGCGTGAGTGGCACACTTAACTTCACTTTGTGCGCAAGCACAAAACTTCACTATGCCAAAAGGCATTACTTCACTTGGCGTAGCCAAACTTCACTAAATATTGAAAACAGTCACATTTTGCGATATGTTCTATATAAACAGGAGGTGTTATTATGTCTGAAAGCAAATTAAGAACACAATCGATGGACTTTGCAGTTTCGATCATTAACCTTGTTAAATCTCTTAAAGAAAAACGAGAATCCATAATTTCTAACCAAATCGGCAGGAGTGGCACATCAATCGGTGCAAACATTCGAGAAGCGCAGTACGCTCACGGAAAAGCTGACTTTATTGCTAAGTTACAAATTGCCCTTAAAGAAGCAAACGAAACCGGTTATTGGCTTGAACTACTTTTCAAGACAAATTACATAACCGAAGCGGATTATAAGGCACTTGACTCTGCTTGCACAAGCATTCGGGTTATGCTTATCTCCTCCATTAACACCGCAAAGGAGAACATAAAATGATAACCGAAAAATCCTGCGGTGCCATTGTTTATACTGTTGAGAACAATAAGATAAAATATGTGATTATCCGCTCCAAAGAAGGCATATACGGATTCCCTAAAGGTCATATAGAAGGACCAGAAAGCGAAATAGAAACTGCATTGCGTGAAATCTCAGAGGAAACAGGCTTGATTGTCCGGTTGATCGACGGTTTCAGAACGGAAGATACGCATAGGTTTATACGTAACGGAGAAACAAGATTAAAGCATATTGTATACTTTTTGGCTGAGTATTCCGATCAAGTTCTAAAAGCACAGGAGGCAGAGTTGAGCAGCGTTCATCTAATGGACTACGAAACAGCCACATCTGTATTTCAGTTCGAAAGTTCAAAGCGATTACTTTCAGAAGCTCACGATTTTTTGATGCGACAATAGTTTCACACTACTTTTGCTTACTTTTACCTCATTTCTGCTCCGTTTGGTTACTCTTTCGCAAATAAAACACCACCCAATCGGGGTGGTGTTTTTATTTTTCTTGAATAATGGAACGAACTATGATAATATTGTCGTAGGTTTAACAGAAAGGAGATTCTATCATGATCCGTTATGAAATTGAAGGCGGCCATCTTCCGGTGGTAATTTGTTATCCCGAGGTGGGTCAGACCCTATGTACTGAAAGCGGTGCTATGAGCTGGATGAGCCCCAACATGAAGATGGAAACCAATTCCGGCGGCGGCATCGGCAAGGTCTTCGGCAGACTATTTTCCGGTGAATCCATTTTCATGAATGAATATACCCCCCTGAGCGGCACGGGCATGATTGCCTTTGCGTCTACGTTCCCGGGATCGATCATTCCGTATCAGGTAACCCCCGGAAACGGCATTATCGTGCAAAAACGGGGCTTTTTGGCCATGGAAAAGGGCCTGGATCTTTCTGTGTACTTCCAGAAAAAGCTGGGCAAAGGCTTTTTTGGCGGCGAGGGCTTCATTATGCAGAAAATCTCCGGCAATGGCATGGTTTTCCTTGAGATCGACGGCCATTGCAAGGAGTATGAACTCGGTGTGGGTCAAAGCATCATTGTAGACACCGGTTACCTTGCTGCCATGAGCGAAACCTGTACCATGGATATTCAAACGGTTCAGGGTGCTAAGAATATTTTCTTCGGCGGTGAGGGCTTGTTCCATACCCGTGTCACCGGCCCGGGCAAGGTGTACATCCAGTCTATGCCTGTGATCAATACGGCTGAGGCGTTGACGCCTTATATTCGAATCAACAGTGGTGACAACGACGGCGGCATCAACATAAAATTTGGTGATTAAATAAAAGCGCCCATCCGGATGGATGGGCGCTTAATCGTTATTGGGGGTCGCTGTCCTGCTTTTCGGGATTGATCTCTTGAATCATGGGGCTGTGGGTATAGTAGATACGGGCGTATCCCACAAATGAGATCAGCATAAACACACAGTTGATTGCGGTGATGATCTGTACCATAAATTCTTCCATCTGGGGAATCATCACCATGAGAATCAGGCTGATGAACAGCACGGTGGTACAGATCTTGCCGGAGAGCAG
>JAEIGA010017337.1_pt1 | contig 10967 bp, 4 predicted proteins | sample 9270691 | NCBI WGS metagenome assembly JAEIGA01 (sample SAMN17057246, study PRJNA624740) | gut metagenome | biome: biome; isolation source: fecal sample | host: Bos grunniens | place: China: Xizang | collected 2019 | reverse complement strand
TCTTTCAATATTTTTAAATGGATTTTCCGTTCTGCATCTTACGCAAATCTGCTTTTCCGAAATAAGTTTTTTACCACAGCAATTACAACTTACATCATCATTTAATTCCACACAAAAGAAAGTTGCAATACAATTTTTGCACAGTGGTAAAATTTTACAATTACCGCCACAGATGATGCAACTTTCATAAGGTAGAAAAAACGAAAATATCAAGTGAACAAAATAAATTATTTTTTGCTTACATAAAAATAAATAACGCTTCATACTATATATATTGTAGAAAACGTTATTTTTCGGCAAAAAAAATTAAAAAATTATTGTCCACTCAATGCTTTTTTCCAACGAGCAATTGCTTGCAAAGCCGCAAGAGGTGTCATATTATCTGGCTCTGCAGAAAGAATTTCATCAAGAATAATTTCTTCATCACTGAATAAACCTGGTGCTTGAGGAACAACTTTTGGCTGCTCCACAATTGGAATATTACCTAAAACAGGCTTATTTTCAGCGATACTCTGAATATGTTCCAAAATAGAATTTGCTCTATCAATTACAACTTGTGGAATACCAGCCAATTTTGCAACATGAATACCGTAAGAATTTTCAGAAGCACCTTTTTTTACCTTACGCAAAAATACAACACTTCCATTTTGCTCAGAAACATCCATACACAACAAGGAAAGAGCATCATGTTCAATACGAGTTAATTCATGATAATGTGTTGCAAACAAAGTTCTACATTTTATATGATTTAGCAAATATTCTGAAACAGCCCATGCAATAGAAAGACCATCTTCTGTAGAAGTTCCTCTTCCAACTTCGTCCATAATAACTAAAGACCTTTCTGTTGCGGAACGAAGAATATTTGCAGTTTCTGTCATTTCAACAAGAAAAGTTGATTCACCACGAGCCAAATTATCACTAGCGCCTACCCTACAAAAAATTCTATCAACAACACCAACAACAGCATTTTTTGCAGGAACAAAAGAACCAGTCTGAGCCAACAATGCAATCAAAGCATTTTGACGCAAAAAAGTACTTTTTCCAGCCATATTAGGCCCTGTAATCAAACCAAATGAAGATTTTTGAGGTTCCTGACTAGAAGATATATCCAAATCATTAGGAACAAATTCTCCACTTGGAATATGAAGCTCTACAACTGGGTGACGACCAGATTCCACAATAAAATCAAAAGAATCATTCACTACAGGACGAGTCCAAGCATTTGTAATTGCAGCATACGCAAGAGAAACGGTAGCATCTGTATATGCAATTTCTGAAGAAACTTGTAAAAGATAAGATATAAATTCTTGCAACTTTGTTCTAATTTCAACAAAAAGCTTTCTTTCTAATTCAACAATTTTTGCACCAGACTGATTTAATTCATGCTCTAACTCTTGCAACCTTGCAGTAGTATATCGGTCTCCATTTACTAAAGCTCTTCGCATGATAAAATTTTCAGGAACAGCACCTAATTTGCCTTTACTTACTTCAATAAAATAACCAGAAGCATGACTATATTTTATTTTTAATGTAGTAATTCCAGTTTTTTGGCGTTCTTCCTGTTCGTATTCACTTAAAATTTTATCAAAATCATCACGCACTTGTCTCCAGTGATCTAATTCAGAAGACCAACCTTCTTTTATTACACCACCGTCAGTTATTATTACAGCAGGATCTTCTTGAATTGATTTATCAATTAAATCAATTATATTTAATGCAAGTTCATCATCTATAAGAGAAAAATCATAATCGCATAAAATTTCTCGAGCATTCAGCCAACCAATTAAACTTAGTTTTAGCGCTTGCAAATCTTTTGGATGAGCTTTATCCATTGCAATTCGACTTACTAATCGTTCCACATCAAGAATTGATGATAATTTTTCTCGTAACTTTTCCTGAAGATTTCTGTTGTCAACAAACAATGCAACATGGGCTTGTCGAGCATTAATTTCATTTACATTTGTAAGAGGAAATAACAACCACTGCCGAATCATTCTACTTCCCATTGCAGTTCTAGAATGATTTACACACTCTAACAATGTATACAAACTTGAACCATCACGCAAATTAGCTACAACTTCAAGATTTTTTCGAGAAGAATCATCAATTACCAAATATTGATTATCATGATAAATAGTAATTCCACTTACATGAGGAATTTTTGAATTTGTAGTTTTTTCAAGGTAATCTAGCAAAAATCCTGCAACAGGAACTTCTGGAGAATCTTCTGAAAGACCAAAAGATTGCAAATTAATTGTGTTAAACTGCCTTGCAAGTTTTTTAAATCCTACATCCCCATTAAAATTCCAATCAGGATAATAGGATAAAGAAATATTTTGATATTCTGATAAAACTGCTTGTATTAGAGAATTATTTTTTAATGATTGAGGCAATAATAATTCACGAGGAGAACAACGACTTAACTCTTTTGGAAAAAACTCTTCCATTTCTGAAGCTTTCCAAGAAGTAGCACTAAAAGCAGAAGTAGTAACATCAATAAAAGCAAATGCAGCTTTTCCATGAACTACAGCAAAGGCAGCTAAATAGTTATTTGAATTTCCTTCAAGATATTCAGCTTCCATTGCTGTTCCAGGAGTGATTATTTCAGAAACTTTACGCTCTGCAATGCCTTTTCCACCAACAGTTTCTTCAACTTGCTCACAGACAACAATTTTTTTTCCTAATCGCAAAAGTCTTGCAATGTAAATTTTTGCCGCATGATAAGGAATTCCACACATAGGAGTTCCTGCTCTACTAGTTAAAGTTAAATTAAGAAGACGCGATATTTCAACCGCATCCTCATTAAACATTTCGTAAAAATCACCAAGTCTATAAAATAAAACTTCATCTTTATACTTACTCTTGATGGAATTATATTGAACCATCATAGGAGTAAGTTGTTTTTCTTTTTCCATATAAAATTACAATCCTAGTTCCGCAATAACTTGTTCTGTAACATCAACTGAATTAGAATACCAAAGAATTGCATTAGCCTGCTGTAAACTTAAAATCATGCTATATCCGCCACCTTCTGCAATTTTTGCCAAAGTTTCATATAGCTTTTTATAAAATGAATCTGAACTTTGCAATGATTTTTGCATTGATTCCAATTCAACATTTTTTGCATTAGTATATTCAGTTAAAAAATCAGTTTTCTTTGTTATTTCACTTTGAGTTTTTAACGCCATTGAATCATTACCGCTTTTTTCATATTCAATTTTTTTACCTTGCAAAGCACGAATTTCATCTGTACGCTTGTTAATTTCTGCTTGGAATTCAGCCTTTTTCTTTTCATAATTTCTAACAGGAGCTGAGTTTCTAAAATAAGCATTATAAACTTTTGCAGTATCAACAACACCAAATTTTGTAATTTGTTGTGCGGAAGCAGTAAAACCTATTACTAAAGCAACTAAAAAAACTAAAACTGATTTCATTTTCATAATATTTACCCTTTCAAAAAAAATTATTTATTTGTCATATTAAATGAGAGAACGAACTTCCAAGTTCCATCCCATTCTACATTTCCATCTTTTATACGGAATGTATTTGCAAATAGCAAGTGCAATGGAAATTGAGGAACAAGGAATCTAAGTCCAGGTCCACAACTGAAATAAAAGTCTTCAATGGAAAGATTATTAAACAATTCAGCAACATCTTGTTTAACAGCAACTGCATCAAAGAATCCATCAAGACCAATAACACCTTGGAAAATAGGAATACGGAGCTCTATTCTATTACTCCACATAGCTTTTCCTCTTCCTTCTGGTGTGTCATAAATATCAGTCCATCCACGACCATTAAACATACCATCAATATAAACTTTACTTGAATCACCAAACATAGTTCCTGGTATTTGGAAAATTGTAGTCAAACCTGTGTATCCAGCCAAGACACCTTTAAAGTTCCAATAACCATCTGCAACAGGAATATCAAATAATGTTAAATATCCTTCAAGTTTTGTATCTGAACGCAAATAAAATTCTTGTTCAAGTCCTGGAATAAGACCATACCAAGCAAGTCGTTCATTAAAGAACCAACCTTTACTTGGGTCAAAACTAATATCACGATTATCAAGAGAAATTGATGCATAAATTGCATTTTTTATACCAGCACGATTTGCATTTTTACTTACACCAGAATCAATAGGAACATAAAGACCTTGATCATAAACATTATAATTTAATGTATTTGACATACCACCAGTAAGTGTAAGAATTGCAAAATTAGGAAGCCAACGACGACCAAAGGAAGTACTTAAACTTGCACCCCAAGATTCAAAATTCATATAATATTCATCTGCAATTAATGAACCACCAGGAAGGAAATTCAACGCCAAAGCAGAATTATTATAATGAGAGAAAGACAAAGATTCACTAAATTGAATTGGCTGATTAAATAACCATGATTGACCATAAGAAAAATCAATAGTTTGTTCTGTAGTTGCAATATTTGCACCAGCAGAAACAGTCTTACCTTCACCACGCAAATTAGAATTCTGCCATTTAGCAAAAAGTGAAATAGGTAAATCATCTGGTTTTTCTACACCAGAAAAAGTCATACCAAATTGCAAAGATGTTGTAGATTGTTCTTCAACTGTGATAATTAAATCAACAAGATTTGATTCTGAACCAGCAACAGGCTCTGGAACAACACTAGAAAAGAATTGTGTATTATACAAATTACGCAAACCACTCATTATCTTTTCACGAGAAAAAACATCTCCTGATTCAAATGGTAATTCACGAAGAATAACATAATCTTTTGTTTTAGTATTTCCTTTGATAATGATATTTTCGATGTGACTGCGAGAACGCTCTTGAATTGCTAATTCATAAGCAATAGTTTTTCGTTCTGGATTTTTATTGACAGTTGGATAAAATTGATTATCCATGTATCCATTTTCGTAATAAAGATTTGTAATTCCAGAAATTCCTTCTTGAAATTTTGCTTGGTTAAAAACTGCACCTTTTTTTAATTTCATAAAGGATTCAAGTTTTTCTGTAGTAAATATTTCGTTACCTGTTATTGTCAATCCATTAAATGTATACTGAGCGCCTTCTTGAATAATAAAAGTAATAATAACTTCTGTGCGTTCTTTTTCAGCATTAAAATAAGAATCTTGCAAAACATCTACAATACGAGCATCAATATAACCTCGTGTCATGTAGTAATTAATAATTGCTTGTTTATCAGCTTCAATTGCAGTTTTTTGAAAAGCACCATCTTTTAAGAAGCCAACTTCTTTTGATGAAATTTTTCCTTTTAAAGTTTTGTCAGAAACAACAACATTTCCTTCAAATCTAACTTCGGAAATAACAGTACTTGCACCTTCATTAATAAAGTAAATAACTTTTATTCCATCTTCTGATTCAACAAAACTGTTTGTGATTGTTGCATTCATAAAACCTTTTTTTATATACAAATCACGCAATGAACGTTCGTCAAGTAATACATTACTTTCGATGAAGATATCACCAGGTTTTATAATGATATTTTCACGCAATTCATTATTTCTGATTTTTTTATTTCCTTTGAACACAATTTCAGAAATAACGGGATGTTCCTTTACTTGGAAAACTAATAAAACTTTTCCAGGATTTTTTTGGTCGTGTTTAGCAAATGGTTCAACTTCTTCAAAATATGCTAAGGAATATAATCTATCTAAAAGATCGTTATAAACTTCTTCTGTAAAAGGCTTTCCTATAAAATTATTAGTAATTCCTGTAAGTTCAGATTTTTTTATACTTTTTAGACCTTCAAAAGCAATTTGTGATATAGGTTTATCCCAATACCAATCTGAATCTTCTTGTGAAAAAGCAGGCAAAATACATAAAAAACAAAATAAAGAAGCAATAACTTTTACAAGTTTTCTGCTTTGAAACAACATAAAAACTCCCATAAAAAAACTAAACTTTTTTTTTACTATAAAATAAAATAAAAATTAGTTTATTTATCAAAAAGAAAATTTCCAAGAAAGTGTTACAGAAGTTGAAGATGCAATTCTGTTATTCATCATCGCATTAATATCAGGAGCCATATTCCAACGAATATAAGCAAAAGGAGCTTCTAATTCCAAACCGAATTCTGGTTTAAAAACAAGACCACCAGGTGTAAATTTATTATCAACTTTTGTTTCATCGTAAGACCAATGCAACAAGGCATCGACATACAATTCACTTCCAAAGTATTTACCTATGTAAACAGTTGAATTATCTAAAAAGTTACCGATTGCTAAATCATTATCAGACTTATTACTAGACAATCCATATTTTAAGGCATTTTGAAGAACCATAGTTCTTACTGACAATATATCAAAATTCAACAAATCACGCAACTTATTTTCTATAGCACGACCAAAAGTAGAATGTAATGCATAATCACTTGTGGCAAGCAAAAGACTACTCATATCTTCTGAATCACCCAAGGCAATTTGTCCAAGCAAAGTTCTAATTTCATTTTCAGATTTTGCAGGAATCGAAGAAAATTGTGGTGAAAAATTTAACAAATATTGGTTTTCCGCAGTCAGAATAATACGAACTTCATTTCCGTCTTCATCCCGTTCTCGTGTTTCAGCGCGAACAGTAATTAAAGGATTAAAAGAAGGATCATTACTATTGAATCGAATAGAACCGTTTTTCAGATAGAAGTTTCTACTTAAATACGCAATATCACCAGAACGAAGTTCAATATCTCCATCTATTTCAAACGAGGAAGTTTCTTGATCAAATTTAAAAGAGAATGAAGAATTTGGAACAAAAATACATCGCAATATTGGATCAAAAGAAAAACCAACATGAGAACCTAAATGAATATTTAAATCTGAACGAATACTATAACTCATCTTTGGAGAAGCAGTATTCATTGCTAATTCACGAGTTTTTACTCTTGCATCAGTATTTTTAACAAATACATCTCCAGTAACATCAAAATATCCATCAGCTAAAACTAATTTCAAATCTATATTTGCATCACCTTCAAATTCTGCAAGGTGCATAGTTAATTTAGCAGGTGCATAAATATCATCTAAAGTTTTTATATCTGCTTCAATTCTATCTGCAGACCAACGATCCATGTAAATTTTTACTATTGCCGAAATTGGATAATTCTTTTTAATTTTTCCCACAGTAAAAGGCATATCAATTTGATTATGATTAAATATCAAGGATGTTTTGGGAACAGTAATATGAGATGGAATTACTTGTGGCAAAGAAAAATCAACATTTCGTAACGATAAAGCTCCCAAGAATTCTGGGTCAGAGCGAATTCCTCTTATTTTTAGAGAACCTTCTGCGATTCCTTCATAAATTTTTAAAGCATCAACAACTACCGATTTATATAATTCTGCAACATTGATATAAATATCATCAATATCAAAATTTAACTCTAAGCCATTAAGATTTCCTGTAAGGTTAAAAAACAAAGGTTTTCCTTTTTTTATGGAAAATTTAATATCTTTATTATTTGAAATTGTTCCAAACAAACCAAATCTTTCTGATGTAAAAATTGAAGTTTTTGATTCATTATGTAAAACTGTCAAATTAAAAGGAATTTCATCTTTTAGCAAAGTTCCTGAAATATTTTTTGAAGTTAAATTTGCGACAAATTCCGCTGGGAACAATTTTCCTTCCTTCATTACTGTATTAGTAATTGAAAATTCAAGTGGAACTTTTAAAGTTTTTTTCAATGCAGTTGTAGACAAAAATGCAGAAGCTTTTCCTGTAAAGGAATCAAGAGAAAAATCTGCATCAACTTTTTCGATTTTTAAATTATTGTAATTTACATTTAATTTATCAACTTTAAGATTCTTATCTTCTACATAAGCAGAACAATCTGCAGAAAGAACATTTCCTGCAAACATAAGATTTACAGTATCAACATTTAATCCAATATATGGGTTTTCCAAACTTCCTGAAGCAATAACTGTGGCAGTTAAAGAGTTATTATCACTGTGTTCCGAAACAAAACGATTTAACCCAAAATTATTAAACACAATTTGTGAATTCAAATACAAAGATTTTAACAAAGATACATTTTCGTCTTTTGCAACATTAGAAACGCTAGCAGTTATAGAAGCTGCTTCAGTAGATTTTTTATTTTGCAAATTAAATTCAAGAGATGCAGAATCAAAAATTCCATTATTTATGTTCCACAAACCTTGTGCAGAACCATTAAGCGTTGAAAAAATATCTGAATAAATAATTTTATCAAAAATAGCACCATATTTTGAAATTGAAGCAGACATTTCTAATTTTGGTTTAAAATTAAATTTTGAACCTGATTCCGAAACTTCAGCTCTTGCTATTTTAACAGAAATGCCTTCTTCCCCTGAATAAGAAAATCCAGCATCTATACCAAAAGAAAAAATAGTTTGTGCAGCATAAATTGGTAAACTTGATATTGAAAAAACACCATCATATCTACCCTTTTGAGAACTATGCACATCTAAACTTAATCCATAATCACCAGAAACACTTATTACACCAGGCATTATTGAACCTGTTAGATTATACGGAATTGAACCAGTATTCACATTCAGCACAAAAAAAGCATCATCAGAATCAGGAGATTTTTCAAGTTGCCCCGAAACCTTTGCCACAAATCCACCAAAAATAACATCTAAATTAGAAAGCTGAACTGAAGAATTATTTCCATCTAATGAAATGTAAATAAGATTATTATCTTTTTTTGTATTTGCAATAAAAGCATAAGGAACATTATAAGACAAAGACTTCAAATCCGAGGACAAATACAAATCACCATTTAACACATAGGAAGACAAGGCACCAAAAGAAGATTTACTTGAATTAGACATAAAAAACGATACCGTTTGACCAATACTATCAAGATACATATTTTCAGTTGATAAATTTGCTTGAAGATATTTTATATTAGAAATATAACTTCCGTTAATTTTAATTTGTCCAGGTCCTTCATTATCTTCGTGAGCATAATCTGATAATTCAAAATTAAAATCCACAGAATCATCTCTTGGAACAACCATCAACTGTAATGCAGTAAAAGACTTTTCATTTAACAACAATTGAGGTGCAAAACACATAAAACCAGATTCCAACGGATCAAAATACAATTCAGAAGATATTATTCCTCCGTTAGGAAGCACAATTTTATTTAAATTTCCAATTCCAGCTAATCCCATTGTTTTATAAACATAATTACCTACAAAACTAAAGTCGTAATTATTGCCAACAAATGTTAAACTATTAACAAATAATTCTTTTGCATTTCCGTTTAGAGAATAATTAAGTTCAACATCATCATTTAAAAGTTCTTTAGGAATAACTAAATTTCCTTCTGAATTATAAGAAAAATCTTTACTTGCTAAATCATAATTTAATGAAACCCCAAGGGTCGCACTAAGATTTCTTAATTTCTTCAAAAGTTTTTGATTTCTACTGCCAGATAGCAAATCAGAAACAGTTAATTCATGAGTTTTTAATGACAAACTAATATTTTTATTTATTAAATCAAATGCGCCTTGAATAAACAGAGGATAACCATTTTGAACAGTTTTTACGCCTAAAATATTTTCATTATAATCAAAAAGCAAATTCATTCTGGAAACAGTAAATTTGCCATTTGAAATATCAGAAATTCTAAAAATTAAAGAACTTCCTGTAAGATTTTGATTAATATTTCCATTTGCAGAAAACTTACAACTAATATTAGAGGCATTATTAACAACATTAACACCACCTGTCATATTTACTTGCAAATTATTATCAAGATAATTCAATATAAGTTTTTTGATAGATGCACCATATTGAACAGAATTTACTGAATATTTTAATGAAACATTTTTTATATAAAAATTGATTGGTAAATTAAATGAAATCTCTGATAAATCTTGTTCACTTTTAGAAACTGATTTTTCACTCTTGGAAGAAATAACTTTTTCATCTTGTGATAAATTCAACAAATTTGAAAGTTTATCTAAAACATACAAATCTGCATCTTTATCCAAATCTAATTCAAAACCGTCTATAATTAAATCTAAAAAAGCGTTTGAAGTATCTCGTTTTATTAAATTTTTCAAACTATATTTTAATGTTGCAGATTTAATTTCAACAAGAACATCATCGTCAGAGGAATCTTTCAATAAAATTCTTTTAATTCTAACACCAGTTAAAACAGAAGGAGAAATATTTCCATAAGAAACAGTAAGTCCAGTTTTATCTTCTAATTCATCACAAAGTTTTTCTACATAATTTCTAACAAAATTATTTACACTTTTATAAATAGGAACAATAGAAAAAATAGCAACTAAAAGAACAAAGAGAAAAAGTAAAATACCAAAACTGTCTTTTATTGACTGATGCTTATTTTCCAATTAATATACCTACAAAAAATATAGTAAAAAGTTTAAACTATATTGCAAAAAAAATCGACAGTTTATAGGTATAATTTATGATATTAAATAATTTTATCGTATTTGAAGGAATCGACGGAGCAGGAACAACAACTCAAATAAAAAAACTTGCAGAACGATTTCCAAAGGAAAAAGTTTTTGTTACAGCAGAACCTACATCAAATGAAACAGGTCTTTTTTTACGCAAAATGCTAAAAGGCGATTTTTCTGTAGATGAACGAACTGCAGCATATTTATTTGCCGCAGACAGATGTGAACACATTTATGGAAAAGACGGAATTGCAAATCAAATTTCAAACAACAAAATTGTAATATCAGACAGATACTTTTTTTCAAGTTTAGCATACCAATCTGTATCCTGCGGAAAAGAATTACCTTACCTACTGAATAGTCAATTTCCATTACCACAAATATTGTTTTATTTCAAAATAAATCCCGAAGTTTCATTAAAAAGAGTTTTATCTCGTAGTGAAAACACAGAAATATACGAAAAAATTGAATTCCAAAAAAGAACAGCAGCCTTATACGATGCTGTAATAAACGAATATGCAACAACATCAAAAGGCGAAGGAATGCAAAT
>JAEIGA010017336.1_pt1 | contig 10967 bp, 10 predicted proteins | sample 9270691 | NCBI WGS metagenome assembly JAEIGA01 (sample SAMN17057246, study PRJNA624740) | gut metagenome | biome: biome; isolation source: fecal sample | host: Bos grunniens | place: China: Xizang | collected 2019 | reverse complement strand
TTGCCCTGGCCGCACTGCGTGAGAGGGCTGCAAAGGGGATCAAAACCGCCATTTTCCGCCCCAAGTGGGCATTTCCCCAGGCAGAACAGGAGTGGCGTCCCGAACTTGAAGATGCTCTCGAGGGGATCAAAACAGAGATCTTCACGGAGATCCAGCAGTTGGAGTCTCTCAAGGCCAAACCCTCTTTTATCGTGGTAATCCAAGGCGAAGCACTCCTCTCTCCCAAAAATTTCAGAGCTGAAGAGCGAGCACTCCAACAAATAATGAAGATAGTAGAGATTGCCAAAAGTGGTAAAAGCGAGGGACAGGTCATAGTGCAGACATCACTATACCGCCACAATATCTTCAAACACCTCTGTGGTAAAGTCCCATTTGAGACATTGCTCCAGGAGCGCGCAGAGCTCAACCTCCCCCCATTCAGCAGAATAATTCAGATCACCATGCACTGCGACAGCCTCCAAAAAATGGAACAGAAGGGAGAGGAAGTGACAAAAGCAATAAAAATGTCCGGAGCAACAGATTTCGATGGACCCATCCCCATTTCAGAGGAGAGTTGCATGTTCCAGATACGTCTCCACAAAAACAAGGGGGCACAAAAAATAAAGCGCCAACTCTCATCAGCGCTCTACTATTTTGAAAATGTTATAATCGATGTCGATCCTCTCTAAACACTCAGCAGACTATACTGAGTGCCTTCGGCAATACTGCTAGCTCTACAGGTGTCCCTCCGATAACCTCTCCATCCACCTCCACTGGGAACTCATCCCCTTCGATAAAGATTCTGACACTCTTGCCCACTGTATGGTAAATATCGGGAATCTGGTAGATTCTCCCTGAGAAAAGTTCCTTGAAACGGACCAGGATCTTAGCTCTGGACATATTGCCTATAACAGTGACATTCACCATTCCATCGTCCATTACAGCATCTGGAGCCTGGATCATCCCGCCTCCGCTATAAACTCCATTGGCCAATGCCACAGAGAGAGCCTTACCCTTGAAGAAAATCTCTCCATCCACCTCTACACGGAATAGCTTGGGGCTCATCTTCAGAAAAGATTTGGCAGCAGCCTTTACATATATCCACTTTCCACTCTGACCCTTCTCTTTCATAGCATTGCACTCACGACAGATGACCGCATCCAAGCCGACCCCCGAACCGTTGATCATATATCTGCTCTGCTTTACTTTGGACTCCTCAACCTCCACACGGAAGATATCCTGTTTGACCACCCTCCCCGCTGCAATTATTTCAGCACACTTTACATAGTCGGCAGGGATACCATACATTTTCACCCAATCATTACCGGAACCTGCCGGAATAACCCCCAATCTGATATCATCGGTAGGAACCTCTTTCTGGAGAAATATTCCATTGACCACCTCGTGAATGGTTCCATCACCACCCACCGCTATTATATTCCTGTAACCATCCCTTACTGCCTTTACAGCCAGCTCTATAGAGTGGTACTTGCTCTTGGAGAATACCGAATCAAACTCCACTCCTGCCCCCTTGAGGGCACTATCTATCAGATGCCACTCCTCAAGTACCTTATTTTTCCCAGCCTTCGGATTGGCTATCACCATCCACTTTGAATTACTCATCGTAAATAAGTTTAGAAATATGGGACAAATCTAACATAAATATCGCGCAGATAAAAAGATTTTGTAAATTTGCTCGTTATTGGAGAATAATATCGATTATGGGAAAAGTAATAGCAATCGCAAACCAGAAAGGTGGAGTAGGCAAGACCACCACTGCAATCAACTTGGCAGCATCATTGGCAGTAATGGAGAAAAAGACACTCCTTATCGACGCTGACCCTCAGGCAAATGCGACATCGGGACTAAATTTTGACCCCGACACAGACTCTACCAGGACACTCTATGAGGTGCTGATTGGAGACAGAACATTTGAAGAGGTGACACTTGACACAGAGATTGCAGACCTTAAGCTTGTCCCATCACACATCAATCTTGTGGGGGCTGAGATCGAGATGCTCTCCATCGAAAACCGCGAAAACGTTTTCAAGAACGCACTTCAGAAGGTTATCGACAAGTATGAATACATCATCATAGACTGCTCTCCATCTTTGGGCCTTATCACAGTCAACTCCCTCACAGCGGCTGATTCTGTAATCATCCCAGTCCAATGCGAATATTTCGCCCTCGAAGGTCTTGGCAAACTCCTAAACACCATCAAGCTGGTACAGAACAAACTCAACCCTGCACTGACAATCGAAGGATTTCTCCTCACCATGTTTGACGGACGTCTCCGTCTGGCAAACCAGGTGGTGGAAGAGGTAAGGCAACACTTCGGAGAGATGGTATTCAATACCCTCATCCAAAGAAATGTTCGATTGAGCGAGGCCCCATCACATGGCAAACCCGCCATCCTGTATGATGCTGTATCCCCAGGCTCTAACAACTACCTTAATCTGGCAAAAGAAATTATAAAAAAGAACTCATAAGATACTATGGCTAAGAAATCTGCATTAGGAAAAGGTCTCGGTGCCCTCATATCCGGTTATGAAGGGAAATTCGAACCGCACACACCCCCAGTGACTATACCGGGCCCAACATCCAGCCCAGTATCTATATCTGAGATCTCATTGGACGACATTACTGTCAATCCATACCAGCCCCGTACAGTTTTTGAAGAGGAGGCACTTGAAGCTCTGGCGGACTCCATCAAACAACTCGGTCTTATCCAACCCATAACCGTAAGGGGTATTGAGAACGGAAAGTACCAGATCATAAGTGGCGAACGCAGATTCAGGGCAGCCAAAATAGCTGGTCTTACCCATATCCCTGCATACATAAGAAAAGCTGATGACCAGGGGATGCTCGAGATGGCTATCGTAGAGAACATTCAGAGGGAGAACCTTGACTCCATAGAGGTGGCCTTGAGCTTCCAGAGACTTATAGAGGAGTGCAACCTCACCCAGGAGGCAATGGCAGAAAGGGTAGGAAAAAAAAGGGCCACTGTCACCAACTATCTACGCCTGCTCAAACTTCCTGCAATAGTGCAGATCGCCCTTAGAGAGGGTAAAATCTCTATGGGACACGCCAAATGCATCCTGTCACTTGAAGATGCGGCACAGCAAGTAAAACTATGCGACATTATCATAAAGAACGATCTGTCGGTAAGACAGGCTGAGCAGAAAGCAAAAGCCCTTCTTGAGCCCAAGCCAGCCAAAGAGGATAAACCTGTCAATCTCCCGGACCCATACTACAGGGTACTTGAAATTGTCGGGAGATATTTCAATAATCACATCAGCCTCAAAAGGGCAGACTCAGGAAAAGGGAGCATAACCATCCAATTTGCAAACGACCAGGAGGTGGAATCATTCCTGAAAGATCTGGAGGGAATAAAACAACAATAGAGGCCGTGCGAAAAATAGTTCTCCTATCCATACTGTTGCTCATATCTACTGTCTCAGGCTACGCCCAGTTCAACTTCGGAATGGGTGAAGATGATGGTGGTGGTCTGGGTGGCCTTTTCGGCAACAGTACCACATCTTCGGAGAACGACACCATTTCCGCAACACAAATATTCTCTGCAAAAGATTATTTCCGTGGCCTTGCCCACAAAGACACCATCAAAATGAGCTGGATGTTCGGAGGTTCCATAGTCCTCCCCGGCACAGCACAGATATACAACAAAGATTACTGGAAGCTTCCCATAGTCTACCTCGGAATTGGAGGTATGGCTGCCGGAGGTGGATACTTCCTCTCCAAGTACAAGAAAACTGGCGATCCGTCACACAAGACCTACAGCACTATCCTTTTCGCAGGGGCTGCCCTTGTGTATTGGGGCTCAATCCTCGATGGTGTTTGCAATTATGACTCTTACCAGGACCCTGACCCCACAAGGGCCACACTATACTCTGTCCTCCTTCCCGGTTTGGGGCAGATATACAATAAGGACTACTGGCACATCCCCATCTGGTACACAGGTCTGGCTGTAGCCGGTTATGCATGGAACTACAACGGAAAACAATATAAAAGATACAAGGAGCTGAGCATCCAGGCATCTGACCCGAATGGAGGGTACAAAGGGAGCACCTCTGTCAGCAACCTCAACCACTACAGGGACACATACAGGCGCATGAGGGACTACTCCATCCTGGCTACGGTGGCTGTCTACCTGCTTCAGGTCATAGATGCCAATGTGTTTGCCACAATGCACAACTTCGAAATCACAGATGACCTCTCAATGGACATATCCCCTACGGTCATCACTCCACTTGAAACACCAAACCAAAACCAAAATATAACCTTAAGACAGCAGAACTCTTTTGGTTTGCAATTAAATTTATCATTCTGACACATTTATATGAAGAGACTTGTTATCAGTTTACTGACCCTTTCACTATTCACATCCGTTTCATTTGCACAGAATTCAGCAAATACAGACACCACCTCTGTCACACTCACTGCTGAGACAGATACAGTGACTGTGTCTGCCACAGAAAATGTAAAGAGGGAGAAGAAGGGCGACGATTTTTTCAAAAAAATATTCCCTCCAAAAGAGGAGAGACGTCCAAGCCTGCTCAAACAGAGAGACAGCCTTTATGCTGCCAATGATTCTCTCTTGAGACTTATCGACACCCTCAGGATGGAGATTACAGATTATGAGCTGGTCACCTCTTCAGATACCCTCAACGAAGGGTCATTGGATCTGGTTCCAGGCTATGTACCAAGTGACTCCCTGACATTGGAGGACACCGACTCCCTTATGAGCATCTGGTACCACCAGAAAAATATGGAGCTTCTCGAAAATCTTGAGAAAAATGTGGACCTTGACACAGCTGTCCTCCTCTCAAACATCCCAGACTCTGTATATATCGAGAGACTTCAGAAGATGAACTCTTTCATCTCTGTCCCATACAACAGCATCATCAGAAACTACATCATCACATACACCGAGCGCATATCCAAACAATCCGAAACCATGCTCGGCCTGTGCAGATACTACATGCCTATCATCGAGGAGATTCTGGACCAGTACCAACTCCCTCTGGAGCTCAAGGCTATGGCCATCATCGAGTCAGCCCTCAACCCAAGGGCAGTTTCAAGGGTGAAGGCAAAAGGTATGTGGCAGTTTATGTACGGCACAGCCATCAGGTACAACCTCCTGATCAACTCCTATGTGGATGAGCGCCTCGATCCATTCAAATCGTGCCACGCTGCAGCTCGCTACCTGCAGGACGCATACAGGATGTTCGGCAGCTGGCCACTTGCTATTGCATCATACAACTGCGGCGCAGGAAATGTAAACAAAGCGATAAGAAGGTGTGGAGGCTCAAAAGAGATATGGGATGTATATCCATTCCTCCCAAGGGAGACCAGAGGATATATCCCATCTTTCATAGCTGCACTCTATATGTTAAATTACTATCAGGAGCATCAGCTCACCCCTATTCCTGTCAATATGCCTGTCCACACAGACACAATAAAAGTGAACAAAATGCTCCACTTCGAACAGGTTGAGCACTACACTGGGCTCCCTAAACAGCAGCTGCGCGACCTCAACCCACAATATCTTCACGATATAGTTCCAGGTGTGGAGAGGGAATATGTACTCCGCATACCCTACAACTATACAGGTAAATTTGTACAATACGAAGACTCTATCTACAAATACAGAGACTCAGTATATTTCAGCCCCGCCACCCTCAAGAAAATCAAAGAGAGCGGTTCAACCAACTCACAGAGGATAACCCACAAGGTAAAAAGTGGAGAGACACTCAGCCACATCGCTATCAAATATGGTGTAAAAGTGAGGGATATCCAGAGATGGAATGGTGTCAAGACCAACATCCGTGTCGGACAGAGACTTGTAATATATAAAGGTGGTGGCCCTGTAGCATCATCAAAATCGTCAGGCAGCAGCGCCACCAAAGCCAAAACCACCACATCCGGAGGCTATGTTATCTACACTGTCAAATCTGGAGACAACCTTTGGGATATTGCCAAAAAGTTCCCTGGTGTAAGTGCTCAGAACATTATGGACCTCAATGGGATGAAATCGGGTGCCAAGATCTATCCGGGAATGAAACTTAAGATTAAAAAGTCAAATTAATCTGCCCCTTCAACATCTTGGTGGAGACCTTAAGATATAGCCCTACTCGAGAGAGTGGGGCATATTTTATATAGCCATACAGATCCCATCCCCTCCTGTACAGGGCTGGAACCGAGAAGCTCTGCGGTAGGTCTCTCTCATAGAAATATATCCTGTTCTCCCATTTGTCTATATGATAGACTGTCCCTCTGACTGCCACTTCCCACTTTTTGCGCAGCGGTGTATATCCGCACTCAGCATAAAGGGCAACACCCGGTTCCAGCGGAGAAGATATGGCGAGATTGTTCCACACCACCTCTGCTCTTGCCGCCAGATAGAACCCGGAAGCGGGGTGATAGCTGTAGTGGAGTCTGAGCCCCTGCTGATGCCTCCCTTCGTACCCATAGAATCTGTACCTCCACCGGAGCATCAGTTTGCTCTCCCCTTTGGTCCATTCCCCTTCACAGGAGGACTCCACCTCAAAGGAGGGGACCTTGACACCCCACCTTGGGGCAGGATAGTAGACAACATCCACATACCCTCTGAACAAAAGCTCCCTCTGCGGAATCCAAAGGATATTTACCACACCACCCAACTGATCCTTGCATGAAGATATGGATGAAAATGCACCCCCATATTGAGCGGAGTATTCAGGGGAGTACCACCTTGCCAGCGCAGAACACTCAAATGAGGATGAGAATGGGAGAACTGCCCCGACCAGAGCAGCCCCGTCCCCCTGGGAATCGACTGCCACCTCCGAAAAAACTCTGTATCTTCCGATGGACCAGAGCCCGTCAGCACTCACACCACCACTCCACATATCCCCTCTCCACGCAGCCCCATTGATTCCGACCCTCCATCTCTCACCACTGAACCCCAGGGAGCCCCCAGCCACATTTTCACCTTGTTCAGAATAGAAAAGGGAGAGCTCCCAATTGTTACAGAAGAGCAATGTTGCCCCCACCCCACGGAAAGCCTCTTGGGGAGATGATGCAGTATAGGGGTAAATTCCTCCTCCAAGTTTGAGCAACGAAGAGGGGTCCCCTACTCCGGAGAGGGAAAATGAGTTCCAAAGCAGCAATCCTTGCCCCAGCCTCACCGTATAATCCCCCACCACTCCACTTTTAAGATGGAGCCCCCTGCACAGATCCACACTCCCCACCTGCAGATGGGCAGATGCCCCCTTTCCGGAGAGAGTTGTGCCCACCTGCAGATTCTCCCCTACCCTGAAACGGTATTTCCCATAATACCCCAAAGGGGCCCCTTTCTCAAACTTACCATTGCCCCTCAATATCACCTTATGCGATATCCTCTCACCCACCTCCGGGGCAATAGAGGGATCCTCCCCAAAGGTGATGAAGGGCAATATCCTCTCCACCTTCTCCTCATTGAAGCCATCGACCTGAGCCAGCTCCCCTGCAGAAAGGATCGCCCCATATTGGTCCCTATACTCCACTATGCTTGCCACCTGAAACGGTGAAAGGAGGGGAAACGCTGCAAGCTCCCCCTCTGTGGCACTATTGATATCGATACGATTCTCCATCAGATGCTCACAATAGTTCACCAGCTCTTCCAGATCCCCCAATCCCCTCTCAGCCTCTGCCTCCAATATCCTCATCACCCCTTCGGGCAATGTTTGCGCTGCCACACCTGCCGGTGCAATGGATAAAAAAAAGATTGCCATAGGGAATATGACAATCTTTATATATCTCAGCGCCTCATCTCTCCCCCACATGTCCAATTTTATTCAGTGTTTAATTTGTCTTGAATTTGTATTTGACCTCCTGCAGATCTTTATTGGCTTTGCCAATCTTCGCAGCGAGATCCTTTTTAAACTCGACCATCTTCTTCATAAGCTCAGGGTCGCCTGTGGCGAGAATCTGGAAAGCGAGGATACCTGCATTCTTGGCACCGTCAAGGGCAACTGTTGCTACAGGGATACCTGAAGGCATCTGAAGGATTGAGAGTACTGAGTCCCAACCGTCAATCGAATTTGAAGATTTGATAGGGACACCGATTACAGGCACCGGTGTATATGCTGCAATAACACCTGGGAGGTGAGCTGCTCCACCAGCCCCTGCGATTATTACCTTTATCCCCCTTTCATAAGCGTTGGTAGCAAAATCCATCACCATCTCGGGAACTCTGTGTGCCGACAATGCATTGATTTCAAAGGGAATTTCCATCAAATCGAGGAATTCTGCCGCTTGTTTCATAACGGGCATATCAGAAGTGCTGCCCATAATTATAGATACTACTGGTTTCATGTCCTATTTTTTCGGTTTAAACAAAATTAATGTTTATTTTCGCATCTTCAAAAAATATGTGCAAAACGATGGCAAGGATTAAACTTCACGACAAGTATTTCATCCCTTCTCTTCCAAATGAAGAGATCGAGAAGGCTATTAAATCTGTCGCAGCAAGAATTTGTGATGATTACAGAGATAAGGAACACCCTATTTTTCTCAGTGTGCTGAACGGCTCGTTCATGTTTACCGCTTCACTTATGAAATATCTTGATATCCAGGCTGAGGTATCATTTATCAAGATGTCCTCATATGACGGCACTCAATCTACAGGTTGTGTAAAGCAGTTGCTTGGTCTTAACAAGAATATAAAAGGGAAAAATGTCCTTATCGTGGAGGATATTGTCGACACAGGGAATACCATTGTAGAACTTGTACAGCTCCTGAAAGAGGCCGGTGCAGCCGACATTAAGGTGTGCACACTGCTTATCAAACCCGAATCATACAACAAAGACATCAAGATAGATTATCCTGCACTCTCCATACCCAACGACTTTATCGTGGGCTTTGGCCTTGACTATGACGAACTTGGCCGTCAGTACAAGGATATTTATGTATTAGACCCAAATCAAGATCCAGAGTAATGAAATATTACGTATTGTTTGGCCCTCCAGGTGCTGGCAAGGGTACACAGGCTAAGCTTCTAGCTGAAAAATATAATTTGCATCACATCTCAACAGGCGATCTGCTACGCCAGGAGATAAAGAAAGGGACCGAACTTGGCAACCAGGCTGCAGTTCTGATCAATGCCGGAAACTTCGTCCCTGACGAGGTGGTGGTAGGTATGATCAAAAACTGCATTGAGGAGAACACCCACGTGTACGGTTTCCTTTTTGACGGCTTCCCACGCACTATCGCCCAGGCTGAGACCCTCGACAAACTGCTTACCGACAGAGGTGATGAAGTAACATCTATCCTTTCAATATCTCTCCCCGACATGATGGTATTTGAACGTATCCAGCATAGGGCACTGATAGAAGGGAGAATCGATGACACCAAAAGGGAGATTATCCAGAACAGGATAGACACCTACCACCACAAAACTGAACCCCTTATCGATTTCTACAAGAGACAGGGGAAATATCAGGAAGTGGATGGGACAGGGACCATCGAGGAGGTATTCAAGAACATTTCCAAACTAATAAAATAAAAGTCATCCTGCGGCCCTGACCGCAGGATCTTCTACACAATATGGCTAATTCAAACTTCATAGACTACGTACGAATCTTCTGTGCATCCGGTAACGGTGGCAATGGTTCGATGCACCTTCGCCGAGAGAAATTTGTCCCTAAAGGGGGACCTGATGGTGGAGATGGTGGTCGCGGCGGACATATCATCCTGAGGGGTAATCCACAATTCTGGACACTGATTCACCTCAAATACCGCAAACACATCAAAGCTGACCACGGTGAGGCCGGCAGCGGCAGTCTATGCAAGGGTGCCAACGGCAAGGATATCTATCTCGACGTACCACTCGGCACTGTAGCCAAAGATGCAGAGACAGGAGAGGTCCTATTTGAAGTACTTGAGCCAGGTGAAGAGAAGATTCTCGTAAAAGGTGGTCGTGGAGGTCTTGGAAATGCAAACTTCAAGTCTGCCACCAACCAGACACCTCGCTATGCACAGCCTGGTGAACTTGGCGTAGAGGGGTGGTTCATCCTCGAGCTCAAACTTCTTGCAGATGTAGGTCTGGTAGGTTTCCCGAATGCAGGTAAATCTACACTCCTATCTGTAGTTTCAGCAGCCAAGCCAAAAATCGCAGACTACGCATTTACCACACTTGAGCCTAACCTCGGTATCGTAAACTACTACGACAACAAATCTTTCGTAATGGCTGACATACCAGGTATCATCGAAGGGGCTCACACAGGAAAAGGTCTCGGGACCAGATTCCTCCGCCATATCGAGCGCAACTCAATGCTTCTGTTCATGATTCCTGCAGACAGTCAGGACATCAAGGAGGATTATAAGGTCCTTCTCAAGGAGCTGAAACTCTACAACCCTGAACTGATGGATAAAGAGAGGGTACTCGCCATCACCAAAGCCGATATGCTTGATGACGAACTAAAGAAGGAGATAAAAAGACACCTTCCACGCACTCTCCCTACCATCTTCATCTCATCCCTTACAGGTGAAGGTATCCCTCAACTTAAAGATCTTCTCTGGAAGACCCTTAATCAGTAATATTCAGGCAGATGGAGCATATAAATGGCCTTGATACCAGCCTCCTGCTGGCCATAAACGGATGGCACTCACCCATCGCAGACAAGATTATGCTCTTCTTCTCTGCCATCCCTGTATGGATACCTTTATATGTTATTGTTGCTGCCCTCATGTTCTGGCCACGCTGGCAGACCCTCAAATCGGAGAGGATTCCTGTATGGATGACAGCTCTGTTCTGTATTATTGCGATAGCCATATGTTTCGGTTTCTGTGATCAGGCATCAAGTTTTATAAAGGAGTCTGTCCAAAGGTTCAGACCAGGTCACGAGCCCTCCCTTGAAGGTCTTGTCAGACTGCTGGAGGGGAAAGGTGGAAGCTATGGTTTCGTGTCGGGCCATGCTGCCAACACATTTGGCCTGGCCACACTCACCTCA
>JAEIGA010017335.1_pt1 | contig 10968 bp, 9 predicted proteins | sample 9270691 | NCBI WGS metagenome assembly JAEIGA01 (sample SAMN17057246, study PRJNA624740) | gut metagenome | biome: biome; isolation source: fecal sample | host: Bos grunniens | place: China: Xizang | collected 2019 | reverse complement strand
TAAAGGCATTGAAACGGTTCTGGAGATACAACGAGATTCATTCCCGATCCGGCGTCGAATCTGACATCGACAGACATCAACGACACTAAAGACCCTGAACAAGAAGTGATTTATCCCCATCACAGGTGTGGGTGGGTTGCAATACACCTCAGTATTCATAATAAATTCTCCTAACAGTTTTTAGTATACCCCCTCACCCACAACTTCTCTCTTGCTTCTTTGCAAACCTCATTAATCTTTTGCAGAACAAGTGTTCGTTTCTTTTCTAATTTTTCTTGATTCTATCTGATACAATAATTCGACGGGTGTACTCCTTACACCAACATGAACAATTCAAAATTTTCTCACACTGAGAACCTGACGCCTCCATCCGCTTCGGGTTCTCTACCCCTTAGTTATGAAAGGAAAGATCAGTATGTACTTTGAAACTCATTATAGACCAGTTGCTCTATTACCAAATAAACCAACCAATGAACTCGAGATGATTCAGTTCATCATGTCAGGTGGTGTTCGTCCTCAATATGGAGAGGCGACCACCCCGAAGTTCTTAACTCACCGCAAACCTATGAGTGAACGACCACCTGTTCCCCTAGCCTTAGCTCAGCAGGTGGAACTTCAAATGAATTACTTGACACAGTTCTTCGAGACCACTAAGTTCTTAGAGAACAAAGCAAACTTCTATCGTCAGTTTAAAATTCCAAAACGCAAAGGTGGATTCCGTACCATCACAGCTCCATGTGAAAGCTTAAAGCAAATGCAATCCTTGCAGAAGATGTTCATTGAAGATACCTTAAAGGTCCTGCCTCACAATGCGTCTCATGCTTACACGAAACAACGTGGGATTAAAACAAATGCTGAGGTTCATCAAGACTCTCGCTACTTCTTAAACATCGACATGAAGGATTTCTTCCCTTCTCATTCACCGGAGTTTGTAAAACAACAACTGTTAAAGATTACACCATTGCTATACTTCCCTGAATATGTTACACTATTAATAGAGTTAGCAGAGTTCGAGGGTGGACTTCCACAAGGAACCCCACTCTCTCCACTCTTAACAAACCTATGCTGCGTTGAATTAGATTACAACCTCACGACAAAACTGTATCATTACTATAATCAAAGGACAGACCACAAAGCGATGATTCATTATACACGCTATGCAGATGACTGTACCTTTTCAAGTGTCCATCACTTCAAAGCTCATGAGGTGGTGGAACTGGTGAAAGAAGTGTTAGAAGACTCTCATTATCCTTACACGATTCACCCCGAGAAAACAAAGTTTACCACCCACAAGGGAAAGAACCGAGTGACAGGTTTAAAGATTAATGCGGAGAATCAAATCACCGTCGGTTACGAAGAAAAGCGTAAACTGAAATCGGATATACACAATGTCCTTCGAGATATTGAAGAACAAAATTATCCAAAGAAAGAAGTTATCACCCAACTGGTGGGGTGGTTGGCATTCCTTCACGATATTGAACCGGGTTACTACCAGTTCTTATGTAATAAGTACGCCAACTCCAACAGCTTGATTGATACCTTCAATCAAATCTTACGAAAGTATTAAGCAACAAACTCGACTAGCCTTTGAAAGCTTTGAAAGTAACACCTATTCTTTCTATTATCCTTTACACTTTCAAACAAAATCTCAAAGCTTTCTCTCTTTGTGTAAGCAAGAGAGTCACAACAACTATAATCATTTGGTAAAGGTGAAGCTTCCACCCTAGCTGACAGGCGATGTCGAATCTTTTGGGGATTCGAACTTCGCCACGTCAGCTCAGGTTACACCTTCACCCCCTTAAAGTAGTCGAGCCTTTTCACGTTAGCCTAATGAAGGTTAAGAGGAAATGATAAATGAAGATATTTAATACCAAAAAAATATACAAAAAAAAAAAAATTCGAACCTTTAGATACAAAGATATCCACATTAATTCAAGACCTTTTAACACTTTGCTCCTTGTGTAAGCAGGAGAAACGAAACAATAATACACTTTAGTATGTCGAACTCACACCGACGATACCCCGCTTCACGCACGGTAGCTGGACACATCCAGCTCTCCGTAGCGAAGAAGCAGGGGATTCGTCCGTCAGAGTCCTTCCTACTTCAAGTAACGTGAAACCAATATACCATTAGCCTATTGTTCAACTGAACAACTTTGTGTGTAAGCCAAAGTCAAGCAACGTTACCGAGGAAGCTGGTTGCTGTATCCCGGATCCGGTCCGCAGGATGCAGCTCAAGCTGGATTCAGGGTGCCATCTCCATATGCAACTTCGACATAATGGACAGTCAGCATCCCGACGCAGCCCGTGGACGGGACAGCAATGAATCCTTCCCTCATGTTTAGTAATGGTAGAGAAAGGAAAGATACTATGTATGAATTACAATCCGCAGATAAAGAGACACTTCGACGTACAGTTGAAGTTGTTTTTTATCTAGTCGTGCAACACATCTACGACGAAAGCACTGCTGCAAGTTATGAGAACAAGCAGTTGATTGAAGCTTTATCCGAGTTCTTTGGTTGTAAACCAACAGTCATCAACATGGCATATCAGAATATGCTAACCCTCACACACGCTCCTTCACCTTCTGAGCGAGTCATTGCTTTGAAGTATCTAGGTTTACCGATTCGTAAAATCTCAAAGGTGACGAAGACCCATCCGAATACTATCTACCGATACTTAAAACAGTACCGAGAGAATGGAGAGATTGGGTTGGCTCCACGTTTCGATTACGAAACAGACCGACAACTTCTAAAATTCAACAAGCAAATGTTTAAAACCTTTGCAGGTCTGAATGATATTCTAAATGTTAGGGAGGCAGAAGAAGTATGGAAATAAATTTCAATGCAGAAGAACGTGAGAAGAAAGTTTTATTAGAGGAGTATCGTCGCTTAATGCAACGATACTATCCAACAATCTTACACTGGACGCACTATGACTTAGCGGAACACTCAGACATTGAAGACCCGGAAGCATGGAAACGATTCATCTTAGACCCACGTATTCAAGGTTGGTTAGATGAAGAACTAAGTATCCACATCAAATCGCAGGTCTTTAAGTTAGTCGAAGACTCAGACAGTAATCGCTCAACCGCTGTGGTTCAAACCTTAAACAGTTTCCTTAGCTTCTTAGAGAAACGTCAGGTAGACCCAGCTAACATGGGACCTGCGTACATCTACACCTTTGTACCTCTGACCACTGATGAACAGTACGCAAGTAATGTTCGTATCTTAACACATAACCCAATGGAGGAGGCGATGATGAAATGAGAACAGCACAGTTAGATTGTTTACCTAACCACACCATCCGAGAGGACGGTCAGTTATTTAACTATCGAATTGGAATCGTTCCTAAAACTTACACCAGCTCCGCAGGAAACTTTGATTGTTTAGAATACCAAGGGAAACGTCACTGGGTTCACCGACTGGTGGCAGAGGCGTTTATCCCAAACCCTGACCGTCATAAATATGTCTTACATAAAGACGGGAATAAACGAAACAATCACTACTCGAATCTATACTGGAGTAGTACAGCTTACCGTGACGGAAGTCATAAGCTCCGTAAGGGTGGACCGAAGGCGGCTATCACCGCAGTCGATGATGAAGGAAATGTGATTCATGTTTGTGTAGGTTATGACCAAGCGATTGCCAAAGGATTCAGTCGCTCAGGAATTAACCAATCCATCCGACACAACTGTCGACACAAAGGATTGTATTGGAGGTATGCTCGTGCAGATGAACTTATTGAACGTGGTCTTTACGAACCCGGACTACGGCTTCACCGCTAGGAAGGCAGGGCATTACCTTCTTCCTAATTCACCCGCTCTGCTTCATCGCTTAGGGACAGGTAACCCAGCGTATGAACAAGCTCGCCATTCCCTGCTCTCAGCTAAAGTACAAGAGGGACTGGCGTATGATGAACGTCTTCGCTCATACCAACAGCAAGACATTCATTTCTTAAAACAAATTCCTCATGTTGCCATCTTCAATCAGCAACGTACAGGAAAGACTCCAACCCTTTGTCAGTTGTTGAAGGCTCATGATTTCACAGACAATGTGATTATCGCACCTGCCTCAACGCTGTATAAATGGAAAGAGGAATACACCACATGGCACGGAGGACCTGTCGAAGTCGTCGTCGGAAGTAAAACAAAACGCATACAGTTGTATCAAACCTTTAAGGGAACTTTAGTTCTTGGTTATGAAACACTTCGCAACGACCTCGACGAGTTACTCAAATACCGCAAAGCTTATCAAGCCCTAGTCTTAGACGAAGCACATCGTTTACGTAATGTGAAAAGTCTACAAGCTAAGGCTTGTTTTAAGTTTGGGAAACAAGCGACCAAGCGGATTGCCATGAGTGGGACCCCTGCCTACAACAAGGCAGACAATCTCTTTGGTATCTTACACTTCCTTTACCCAACCTTGTTCACAAGTTACTGGCAGTTTGTTGGTTACTATTTCCACATCGAGGAGAAGGTCATCTACCCCGGAGGTATGCCAAAGAAACTACAAGAGATTGGTGGGATAAGAAAAGACCGAGAGCAAGAACTCTCTCAATTCTTAGAACTGATTAGTGTTCAACGAAAGCGAGAGGATGTGATGGCTTGGCTCCCACAAAAAGATTACGAACGAGTCTCATTGAACCTTGACAAGAAACAACGAAAAGCGTATGATGAAATTGTTAAGTTTTGGGAAACAGAAGATGGCTCAGTGGTTACTCAAAACCAATTAGACCGTTTGCTACGATTAAGACAGATATGTGTGGACCCCGCACTGGTGGGGGTGGAAGGTAAATCACCGAAGACAGAATGGATTAAACAGTTCTTAAAGGATTATCCTGACACACCAATCTTAATCGTTTCAAAGTTTGCGAAGTATCTCGTAGCTTTAACCGAAGAACTAAAAGATGTGGGTATTATCTACGGAGGAACCTCCAAAGCCCAGCGTTATCAGTTAGTTCAAGACTTCCAACAAGGGAAACTAAATGTCTTGTGCTTACAGATTGACGCTTGTAAAGAAGGACTAACACTAGACCGAGCCGAGGTCATGGTCTTTGTAGATCGTTACCCACCGATTGGCGACATCGAACAAGTGGAAGATAGGTTCGTCGCAACTCGTGAGACGGGGGCATCTAAACCTCATACGATCTATCAGTTGGAAATGAAAGATACAGTTGAGGAATACTTATCTGAGATGTTAGCCCTACGAAAAACAGAAACAGAAATTATAAATAACTACGAGGTGATTCTAAATGTTTCAAATTCAAAAAGCAAAGCGTGAAAAATTAAAAGCATCAATCGTCTGTGAAGGACTTCAAGGTTCAGGTAAATCAGTGGCAGCCTTGATGTTAGGGTATGCCTTAGCAGAGAGTGAAGCAACAGAAGGTCAATCAGTCGATGACTTACTAGGTGCGATTGACACAGAAAACCGTTCATTAAATTTATTAGTAGGGCGTACCTTCGATGGGTATAAGATTGGAGAGTTTATGAAGATTGACTTCAATGATAACTTCTCTCCACAGAATTTCAAGTTAGCTCAAGAGGCTTTGATTAATGCAGGAGCTAAAGCCATTATCATCGACAGCTACACTCATATGTGGGCGAGAGAAGGCGGAGTCTTAGATAAAGTTTCAGAAGTTCAAGCCAACTCTAAGAACCAGTACACAGCATGGGGACAAGATGAAGTCCGAGAAGGAAAAGAATTAATCTTTAAGTTAATTCGTAATCCACAAGCACACATTGTTGGGACGGTTCGTTTAAAAGAAAAGCATCAAGTCGCAGAAGGTAAGGTCATTGGCTTAGGTGAACAACAAGTCATGCAAGATGGATTCAAGTATGAGCCGGACTTAGTGTTACGCTTTACTGGAAATGGAAACTACGAGGTGATGAAATCTCGTTATGAGTTGCTACCAGTGGGAGCAACAGGTGTCTTAACAATGGAGTTATGTCGAGACATCGCAGCTTACTTACAAGAAGGAATTGATCCAACAGAGTTGTTCGAGAAGCAACGCACGGATTTATTAAACAGTTTGAAGGAAGCTATCTCAACTAATGCAACAGCGAAGATGTTATTTGATACGGTTATGTCAAGTGAATACTCAGGACAAAAGGTGAGTGAGTTACCGCTTGAAACCGTGAAAGCTGTGTATTACAAAATCATGAATGCTATTCGATAATTAAAAACAAATACTAGGAGGAACTTATAATGATGAACTTAGAAATCGCAATGGAGCAATTAGAACAATTAACTGAGGAGAATGCAAACTTAGAAAACCAAGTTTGTGAGTTATTAGAAAAAGTGGAAGAACTTGAATCGAAGTTAAAGTCACAAGCAAGTGAAGCCGGTCAACGTACTAAACGTGCGACAGCAGAGTACAAAGATATGTTAGCTGAACGTGACGCTCGTATCGAACAATTAACAGTAACGTTACACAAGCAAGAGGACTTAGTGAACTTACAACAAACTTCTATCTTAGAGTTACAAGAAAAATGTGAGTCAGCTTATGAATCACACAACGATATGGTTCGTAAGTTAGACGCCATCTCATTAATCTTGGGAAAGTAAAAAGGAGATAGTGTGAACTTAGGGGAAGAATGGACTTGCAAAACAATAGTGAAAACTACTACAATTAAAACAATGACATTAATAGAAAGAAGGAATTAATTATGGCTTTAAATTTTGATATGTTACCAACTACTGGAGGATTCTCTTTACCACACGAAGGATGGCACAAAGCAACAATCGCTGAATGTAAATTAGGTCGTACAAACGACGGACGTGAGAAGTTAGAATTAACTTACAACTTATCATCAGGAACACAAGTTCGTTTCGATAACATCGTTATTAAAACAGCAGACGGAAAAGATTTAAACTTTGGTTTATTTAAACTTCGTGAGTTATTAATCGCAGTGAATGTTATCCCACAAGGGAACTTTGAGTTAGGTGTCTTACCAATGTTAATCCAAGGGAAGTCATTAGACTTAAAGATTAAACACAAAGAAGTAAATGGTAAAACTTACTGTGAAGTAGACGGAGCAGGTTTCAAACCTTATAACTCTGAGACAGCTCCAGCTCCAGCAGCTCAACCTTCTTTAGCAAACCAATCAACGGTTTTAGATTTTACACCAGCATTCGATATTGAAAGTCAATTTTAATTATAGGTAAAGGAGGTGACAGTACAAATGTCGTTCTTTGAAGCTTACTTCTCAGATGTAACCTTTAAGGCTAGTGGGGAAACGGCAGTGTGCTGTCCGTTCCCGCACCATGACTTGAGTGGGAATGTGTACCAAGAGTCTGTCCCATCTGCTCATATCAATTTAGATAAAGAAATTTTCCATTGTAAAGTTTGTGATGTAGGATTGTCAGAAGTAGGGTTCATTAGTCGAGTGCTTGACTTAACGTACCACCAAGCCTTTGAGTTAAAACGATTATTAAAACAATCTCGTGAGACTCGTATGGATTGGCAACCTGTTCGACAACATCTAAATCCACAGTACCTCACACAATTTCAAATTCATCCGAAGGTGGCAGAGGAATGTCAGCTCGGTGGGGAAGGGGATGGCTTAGCTGTCCCTGTCTTTATCTATGATAAGTTAGTAGATGTAAGAACTTATAACCCCGGTGGAAAACCAAAGGTTCGTTCTCGTAAACACGCACCAACCGGCATGATTATTCCATTCGATGTTTGGCGTTATTCAGACCCGAATCGTTGGACGGTAATCTGTGCAGGTGAGAAAGATATGTTAGTTGCACGTAGTCACGGACTAAATGCTATCACCATTACAGGTGGGGAGAAAGCAATCCCGACCTACTGGTTAAAACAATTTAAAGATAAAAAGGTCGCTATCTGTTATGACCATGACGAAGCAGGAATCTTAGGAGCTAATAAGTTAGCCATGCACCTGAAACCATACGCTCAATGTGTTCGAGTGGTAACAGCGTTTCATGAGGTTTGTGTGGGTAAGGGAGAAGACATTACCGATTTCTTCTTAACTTATCAACAACCGGTGAGTAAACTACAAGAGTATATCCTACACACTCCTGACTTTAGTGAGGAAGATTACCAACGAGAAAAGGAAAAAGAAGTTCCAACCGTTCCGTTGCTCCAAGCCTCACAACCTAAATATGCAGGGAAGAAACTCAGAACGAACATCCAAGTGTTAGCCACTTTCGAAAATCAATTCTTAATTCCATCGACGATTACGGCAACGAAGACAAAGATTGACGAAAGCAAACCGGCAGCTAACCTTTTAAATGTGGGAGATTCTCGTTCTTGGTCTCTTGATGAAAACTGTATCGGAGACATTCTCTACCTTTGTGACTCTCAGTTAAAAGAGAATGCCATTGAAGAATATAAAAAGAAACTCCTACAACTTCCAAAAGGAGAGGCAGGAATTTCTATCAGTGAACCTAGTAAGGAAACGATATTCAAATGTATGGTGTCCGATGCGTTTGAAAGTAACGCAAGGGACGCCCAGCATATAGAGTTTCTCGCCTACTCCATCAATAAAAAGTTAGAGAATGGTAAGAAATACAAGATAACGTACAAGTTAGTACCGCATCCGTTTGATGGACAGAAACTCACTATGATGATTTTAGACACAGAGGAAGCTAACGATAGTGTATCGAACTTCCGTATTACTGATGATGTGAAACAACAATTATCTCAGTTTCAAAAGTTTGAAGGAGAGTCCCTTAACCAAGCGATACATCGCCACGTCGAAAAGGTTAAAGGTTTAGTCAAATACGATGCTAATGAGACTTTGATTCAGTTAATTGACTTGTGGTTTCATACGCCCCTTGAGTTTAATATGGGCAATTTAAAAAATCAACGTGCTTATTTAGATACGATTATTGTCGGTGAGTCTCGCACCGGGAAGTCATCCATCTCCACTGCTTTACAAGAAGCCTATGGTCTAGGGACGTTCGTGTCACTGGCAGGTAACTCTGCTACTATCCCGGGATTAGTCGGGGGTTCCTCTAAAGCTGGAGGCTCTTGGCAGGTTCGAGCTGGAATGATTCCACAGAATCACCGAGGGGCAATCATCTTTGAAGAATTAGCCAAATCAAAAGGCGACATCTTAAAAGAATTAACGGACATTAAATCGTCAAACGAAGTCCGTATTACCCGTGTGAATGGGACACTACAACTTCCAGCCTTGGTTCGAATGTTGACCTTAACCAATCCAAAGGTTGGGGGAGGCGGAATGTCTAAACCGATTTCCTCGTACCCAAATGGTATCTCCGTTATTGCTGACTTAGTAGGGACAGCCGAAGACATTGCTCGCTTTGATTTAATCGCTGTCTTAGGGGATAAAGGGAATTTAACCATTGATCCATTTTGGACACCTCAAGACCCATACCCTATCGAGGACCTACGAACAAAACTGAGATGGATATGGTCACGACAACCTGACCAAATTATGATTTCACCGGAAGTGTACAGACATTTAGTTGACGTCAGCAATAGTTTAAATAAAGAGTTTGAGTCGTACATCAAAATCTTTGGAACCGAAACTTGGAAGAAACTCATACGTCTTTCGATTGCGGTTGCTGCGTATGTCTGCTCAACAGATGACTCATTCACTAATATTATTATTGACCAAGAACACATAAATTATGCACGAAATTTAATGGTTTCTTTATATGATAATGAAACGTTCCGATTTAAAGAATATGTTGCAGAAGAACTTTCTTATAAGCAACTGGATGACGCAAGTGTTTCCAACCTACAAGATTTATTTATTCAAAATCCAACGGTCTTACTTCATCTTGAAACCTCAAGTGAGACCACTCGCAATAACTTACAGGCAATCTCAGGTTTAGAACCAAAAGAATTTACCGTTTATGTCAACCGATTGGTGGCAAATAAGTTTGTTCGCTTTATGAAACATGAGATTGTTCCAACCGAAAAATTCCGTAAAGGAATGAAACAGATTAACCGCACCATCCGAGTGCCACGAGTAGGTGAGACGATTGCTTAACTGGACCACACACAACCTCAGAACTGAGGCAGACATAAAAGAAATGATTGACTTATTTAAAGAAGTGAAACCGGATGAATGTGCTTTCGATACCGAAACAGACGGACTACACATTAAGTTGTGTCGTCCGTTCTTTGTAGGTTTCGGCTTCAAAGGACACAGTTTCACTTGGGATTTAACGACACAACCTCACATGAATAAGTTTGTCATTGAGGCGATGTATGCCTGTGCCAAACGAAGTGAGAAGTTCGTAGGTTGGAATGTGAAGTACGACCTACATATGATGCGAAACGCAGGGTTTGAATATCCTTATGATAATATCACCGACGGAATGATTTATGCTCGTCTTGCTCACGATGCGAAGACTGTCAAAGAAGGGGGTATTAGTCTTGGGTTAAAAGATTATGCGTCACGCTTTATTGATTTAAACGCAAAGTACATGGAGTCTCAGTTGAAAGACGAGAAGACTTTTATCATTGCTCGAATGACAGCTCAGTTAACGTATCGAACAGGACTGACGAAGAAAGCAATGGAAGAATACTTTAAGGATTCCCTGTTTACCCCTGATGACTTACCGGATGGGATTCGACAAGGCTACTATGAGTGGCTTGAACACGATGTCCCAAAAGAAATGCAAGGACGTTTTCATGGATTACCAAGTGCCGATGATATTCCGTATACGATTTTAAACCGAGAGGTTGTGGAGAAGTATCTTCACTATGATATTATCTACACCTTAGAGTCATACTGGAAATCAAAGGAAGTTGCTTTAGCCCGAGGGCAACAAGCAGCTTTAGCCATTGAGGAGCAAGTGATTCTCCCACTTTACCGAATGGAAAGTGTTGGCTTTCAAATGAATAAAGCATATATCAAACAAGCAGAACAACAAGTTCGTGACTACTTATTACAACGACGTCAGGACTTTAAAGACTTAGCAGGATGTGAGGTGACCAGCAGTCAAAACAAAATCATATTGGATATAT
>JAEIGA010017334.1_pt1 | contig 10969 bp, 10 predicted proteins | sample 9270691 | NCBI WGS metagenome assembly JAEIGA01 (sample SAMN17057246, study PRJNA624740) | gut metagenome | biome: biome; isolation source: fecal sample | host: Bos grunniens | place: China: Xizang | collected 2019 | reverse complement strand
GTGGTCATGCGCTATTTATCGATGCTGACAGAGTGCTTGCAAACGTTCCTAAGGAGGAGTTCCCTGCACAGACCCTCGCAATCGAGCTTTATATCGAGGCGGGTGTGCGTGGCTGCGAAATCGGTTACATACTTGCTGACCGCGATCCTGTGACTCGTGAGAACCGTTTCGGAGGTCTTGATCTTCTGCGTCTCTGCATTGCACGTCGCGTGTATACCAACAACCACATGGATGTGATCGCTGCCGCTCTCAAGAACGTATACGACCGTCGTGACGAAATCACACGCGGTGTGAAGATCGTATGGGAGACTGAGCTCATGCGTCACTTTACTGTGAAGCTCGAGAGACTCTAAGAGGCTGTCTGACAATAAAATAAGTTAAAGCTGCAAGGGTGGGTGAAAGATACCACCCTTGTCGGCATATATAGGCGAATATTAAGATTTAAGACTATAATTGAAATGCGAAAGACATTTGTATTTTTAGCTTTGGTGCTTGCCATGGTTTCATGCACATCGGCTGATGTCGAGACATGGCGTATGATGGAAATTCCGTTTACATCCGGTACGGATTATTCCGCAACGGGAGCAGATGCGGTCCGTATGGATGTGACATTTGTACATAAGAAGACAGGGGAGACGATTACAAGACCTGCCTTCTGGGATGGTGCAGACAGTTTTCTTGTCCGTTTTGCGCCGACATTGGCAGGAAAGTGGGAGTGGTCTACAACTTGTCCGGAGGATGCATCTCTGGCAGGACTTGAGGGCTCTTTCCTCTGTAAGAAGTATACTGGTGATCTTGAGGTGTATAAGCGCGGTTTTGTGACCGTTATGCCTGGTAAGAAGTATTTCACATATGCAGATGGTACACCGTTCTTCTATCTTGGTGATACGCACTGGGGAATGCTGACTGAAGAGTATGATTCACCGGGACATCATGCAGGCAATACAGGTGCCGAGTCGCATTTCAAATATATCGTGGACAGACGCGTGGAGCAGGGTTTCACCGTCTATCAGAGCGAACCTATCGGTTCCCGTTTCAAATTGGGCGACGGTACTGTGGATCAGGAGGATATGGATGGCTTCCGCCATGCAGACGGTTATTTCGAATATATCGCCGACGCTGGTCTTGTCCATGCGAACTCTCAGTTCTTCTTTCCAAGCGAGATGACAAGAACTCTTTCCGCTCAGGAGGACAAGCTCGAGAATCTTTCACGCTATTGGGTGGCACGTTTCGGAGCATGGCCGGTGATGTGGACTCTTGGACAGGAGATCGACAATGACTCCTATAACGAGCAGGGATATAACCAGAATTACAGTTACCTGGATAATCCTTGGGTGAAGGTTGCGGAGTATATGCATAAGCATGATTCATATTCTCATCCTCTTTCGGGACATCAGGAGCATAATGTACATACTACCGTTACCGGAGTCGGCTGGAAGGAGGAGGTGTCCAAGGGAAGGAGTATGTCCATCTTCGTTTCTGAGGAACTTGCTGCGAAGGTCGGTCATAACTGGTGGGCTGCACAGTGGGGACCTCAGTTCATCGAGCCGGCTGAGCCTGAACTTGTCAGGGACTATCTCAATTCTCCGCGTCCGGCAGTCAATTATGAGGGAAAATATTGTGGTCTTTGGACTCAGGACTTCGGCTCAAGAGTTCAGGGATGGTCTGCGTTCCTCTGCGGTTTCTGCGGATATGGCTATGGAGCCATCGATATCTGGCTTTACAACAGCGGCTTTGACATCGGCGCTCCTTCTTTTGATGGAGTGGATACCATCAGCATCGCGGATAAGATGAAGCCTTGGTCAGAGTCCATCGAGTATCCTAGTGCGCATCAGATGAAGATAATGCGAGAGTACCTGGAGTCATTCGACTGGTGGAATCTTGTTCCGGTACTTTGCGACGAGCCTGATTTTGAGGCGCGATCGACAGCTCATGCATATGCAAGGACAGATGACAGGCATGTCCTTTATTTCTTTGGAAGAGAAACTGCTACGGGAACAATCAACTCGCTGGAGCCATCCAAGAAGATGACCATGTCATGGCTCAATCCTCGCACAGGTGAAGTGTCAGAGACTGTGAAGGTTGAGGTGTCGGAAAACGGCACGCTGGAGCTTCCTCTCAAGCCTGATACTCAGGACTGGCTGTTGACTGTTCTTGAATAAACCGCAGCGATCCGAAGGAGGGTCTGATACTTTTCCCGAAAATCTGCGGAGAGCGTGCGTTAAATCGTGTAACTAATTAATATTGAGTAAGATATGAATAATAAAATTGTGAAGGGCGTGACAGCTCTCGTGTTTTTCCTCCTTGCTGTAGTGATAGCATTCCTGATGGTCAAGGATTTTCAGGCAGGCCTTGAAACCGCTGGTCAGAAGGGTTACTTCGCGCTTTATATCGCGCTTTTCGTATATGCTCTCTGGAGGGTTATCAGCCTCGTGAGGGACATTCTCAGAAAATAGTCAGGCTATTATCAATATGTACAGACCATCAGATAGACCCAACACAAGGATCGATGTGGCGGATATCCTCAGAGGTATCGCCATCGGAGGAATCATACTCATCCATTTCATCGAACAGCTGAATTTCTATGTGTTTCCCGAGCCTTCCAGCCCTTTCTGGGGTGCGGTCAATCAAGGCGTATGGGATACGGTCTTCTTCCTGCTTGCCGGTAAGATGTATGCAATATTCGCTATGCTTTTCGGCCTGAGCTTTTTCATCCAGCACGATAACCAGGCTCAGAAGGGAGTGGATTTCAGACTTCGTTTCCTTTGGAGAATGGTGCTGCTGTTCATGTTCGGTCTATTTGATCTTCTGTTTTATAACGGTGACATCCTCTGCGTGTATGCTGCATGCGGAGTGCTTGTCATCCCGCTTGTCAGGGCAAGTGATAAGGTGCTGAAAATCATAGCTTTCCTTCTTCTGCTCCAGCCGATAGAGCTTGCTTATATCATCATCGGAGCTCTTGACCCTTCGGCCTCGCCTCTTGATCTGGGCAGCCTTGACCATTTCAATGCCGTAGCCGTCGCTCAGGAACATGGAAGCATCGTGGATGTAGCAGTTGCCGGTTTGCTTCATGGTCAGCAGATAAACTTCCTCTGGGCGATCGAGAACGGCCGTCTGACACAGACAATATTCTTCTTCCTTGTCGGTATGATGATCGGCCGCAGACGTCTTTTCTATAACGAAGGAAACAATCTCGCGTTCTGGAAGAAAGTCTTCAAAGGGGCAGCTGCTGCCTTTGTCTTCCTTACTCCTCTATATTACCTTGTTCCGAAGCAGTTTGATTCTGCATGCATAAGCAATAGTCTGAATGTCATGCTCAACATGTGGAAGAATCTTTCAATGATGCTTATGATTGTGTCGGGTGTTACTCTGTCGTACTATCTGACAGGAGCCAAGAACTGGCTCATAAAGATTGCGCCGTACGGCAAGATGAGCCTGACCAACTATCTTACTCAGTCGATATTCGGTGCAATGCTGTTCTATAACTGGGGTTTCGGCCTTTTCCGTTACTGCGGCCATACAGTGGCACTTATGATGGGCGCCGGCTTTATTCTGCTCCAGTATATGTTCTGCACCTGGTGGCTTAAGAATCACAAGCGAGGCCCGTTTGAGGAGCTCTGGGCGCGTCTTACATGGATCAGAAAATAAGAATGACAGCGCCCAGGGCGAATTTATTTTGTAAGAAGCTTCTTTACGAGAGTTGAGATAAGGCGTCCCTCGGCAAGTCCGGCAAGGCGCTTTGTCGCTACTCCCATCACCTTTCCCATATCTGATGGCTGTGAAGCACCCACCTCTGCGATGATTTCCGCGAGCTTTGCCTCTACTTCGGCTTCGCTGAGCTGCTTAGGAAGATAAACCTCCATACATGCTGCCTCTGCGAGCTCGTTCTCCGCGAGTTCCGGACGGCCTGCATCCGTATACTGCTGCGCGCGTTCCTTGCGCTGCTTCACGAGTTTCTGAATGATCTTGACGATAGCGGTGTCATCAACCTCTCCGTTTGCACCTTCCGCTGTCTTTGCGAGGGTGATTGCTGCCTTGATGGCTCTGAGTGATGCGAGGCGTACTGCTTCCTTCGCTTTCATGGCCGCAACCATGTCGGCCTGTATCTGTTTTTCCATTTCCATGATTATCTGTATTTTTCGTAATCAGGCATCGCTATGCCCGAGATGAATTCCTTGAATTTGCGGTCGTCCTTAGGGCAGATCACCAATGCATCTTCCGTATCCACGACCATATAGTCTTCCAGTCCCTTGATCGCGATAAGCTTCTTTTTCTGAGGCGAGATCACAAGCGTGTTGCTTGTGTTTTCGATGAGGGTCTTTTCGACATTGAAGGCATTGCCGCTATTGTCCTTGAACGGGATATAATTATATAGGGATTCCCATGTTCCGATATCGGCCCATCCGAAGCTTACAGGACACATCCATGCTCTTGTGGTCTTTTCCATCACGCCATAGTCGATGGAGATGTTCCTGCTGTCGGTGTATGCCCTGTGGATGAATTCGTTTTCGATCTTCGTGCCGAGGGCGAACTCCCAACCTTTGAACATTCCTGTCACTTCCGGCAGGTATTTTTCCATTTCCTCCCGGATTGTCTTCGCTTTCCAGATGAATATACCTGAGTTCCAGAAGAATTCTCCGGTATTGATGAATACCTGTGCGAGTTCCTTGTCCGGTTTCTCGGTGAATGTCTTTACCGGCATCGGATCGGACTGCCTGCATGCCTCGCGTCCTCCATATGCCTGGATATATCCGTAGTTGGTGTCAGGTCTTGTCGGGACGACGCCGAGTGTCATAAGTACGTCATTCTCAGTCACATGCTTGATGGTCTTGCGGATAACCTCTTCGAACTGGGCCTCATCGTCTATGAGGTGGTCGGAAGGAGTTACGATCATCGTCGCTTCAGGATTCCTCTTGAGGAGGCTGTAGGTCGCGTATGCGATACATGGTGCGGTGTTGCGGCTGTAAGGTTCCAGAAGAATATTTTCCTCGGGAATTCCCGGAATCTGCTCCATAAGCAGGTCGCGATATCTTTCGGCTGTCACCACAAGTATGTTTTCCTGAGGTACGATTCTGCAGAATCTCTCGTATGTCTGACGGACGAACGTCTTTCCTGTGTCGGCCACGTCGAGGAACTGCTTAGGCTTTTCTGTCCTGCTTAAAGGCCAGAACCTTGTTCCTGTTCCGCCGGCCATAATAACGCAATAGCAATTAGTCATATCCATCATATGTCATTAATTCGGTTTCTAAATAAGTATAGGAATGAAGGCCTGTTCAAAATATTCCGTTGTGACGGTGTCTTCCCGGAATGTGACGGCGACCACATCAAACATGCATTCTTTGTTCCGGACTGCTGCGCCTTTCCCTTTCCGGAGATAACTTTGTGCCGCTTTGACAATCTTTTTCTGTTTCTGCATGTTCACATTGTCCTGTGGCGGTGCCTGGATGCTGTGACGTCGGGCCTTGACCTCCACAAAATGTATTCCATCGTTGTCGCAGGAGATTATGTCTATCTCCAGGTGGCCGCTGCGCCAGTTTCTCTCCAGTATAACATGCCCGCGCTCTTCGAGAAGCCGGCAGGCTATGTCTTCTCCTTCCTTTCCTATTGTGCGTCTGAAATCTGTCCCACTCTCCATGCTCCCTCCTCTTTCTTCACTGTCGCAACTTTCTCCTTTTTCATTCCTCTTGTCGCGTCGATGGAATAGAATACCTTTCTGTATTCACCTTCCTTGACGGTTTCCTTTATCTCTATCTGTGCAGATGAAAGCAGTGCAGCCGCAATGTCCACAAGCGCGCTGTCCATCTTTGCCATGTTGTCCCATCTTTCCTGGCATGCTCCGATGTATGGTGCCATCGAAACTGTGTCGCAGAGCTCGCGTGCAGCACAGAAATCTCCGCATGCAATGGCCTTGCAGAATGCCTCCACGGTCTCCTCAGGTCCCAAAGCCTTCTCCTGTTTCCCTGTCTGAGAGCAGCTGCAGATGATTAAGGCCGCCGCAATCAGAATCATATGTCTGATGATTTCCTTCATGTGTCTGGTTCTTTCTCTATCAGTCGAATGTGACTATGGTTACACCTGTACCTCCGAACTGGATGTGCTCGTCGCGTACCGAAGCAACTCCCGGAATTGTCCTTATAAGCTTCTGAAGCTCGTCTCGCAGGACTCCGGTTCCCTTGCCGTGGATGATGCGTACGCTTGAAATGCTCAGCATGATGGCATCATCTACATATCTGGTCACCTTTTCTACGGCGTCGTTCAGCCTTTCGCCGCGAACATCGAGTTCTGTGCTGAAATTAAGCTTTCTTTCACTGATCGACGAGTCTATACGTACAGCCGATACAGGTCTTGCAACCTCCTTGACGGCACTTTTGTATTCGTTCGAGGTGATTCGTTCAACCTTGTCGAGAGGCATCTTGCTGGTGATGTTGCCGATGACGACAACGACAGCTTTGGCAGATACCTTCGCCACTTCTCCGACCATGCCGTTCTCCTTGACCTTGACCTTCTCTCCGACCTTCAGCGGAGCGGATTTGAATGCTGCGATCCTTTCCTGCTCGGCCTGCAGCTCCATCTGTTCCTTCTGCTCCCTTTCGTCGGCGCGCTTTGCCTTGCGCAGTCTCTGACGCTCCTTTCTCTCGTCAAGCTGACGGATCTTCTTCTCGATGTAGTCGTCCTTGGCCTTCTGCTCCTGCTCCTTTCGGGCTGTGAGAGCTCCGAGGAAGCCCTGAAGCTCCTTGCGTGCCTCGTTCGTGGTCTCCTTTTCGGCCTGTGACTCCTTGATGGTCTTGATCGTGCTCTCAACCTGCCTGTTGGCTCCCTTGATTATGTCTTCGGCCTCTTTCTTTGCCTGGTCGAGTATTTCTTTCTTGAGCTTCTTGATGTCCTTGAGCTCCTTCTGGTACTTGTCAGTGATGTTCTCGAGGGTCCTGTCGGTGTTCTTTATTCTCTCGAGCTTTTCGTCCAGCGCCTTTCTGTTGCGGGCGATCTTGCGGAGATTCCTCTCGATTCCGACGAACTCCTCTCCGGCGCGACCTTCCGCATCCTTGATGATGTTTTCCGGAAGTCCCATCTTGCGGGCAAGCTCGAATGCGAACGAATTTCCCGGCAGACCCATCTCCAGCTTGAACATCGGTGCGATGTTCTTCACGTCGAACATCATCGCGCCGTTCATCACTCCGGTATCGGCCGAAGCATACAGCTTGAGATTCGTGTAGTGGGTCGTGATGATTCCGTAGACTCCGCGTTTGTCGAATTCACTGAGGATGGCCTCTGCGATTGCTCCGCCGGCCGCAGGCTCTGTACCGCTTCCGAACTCGTCGATCAGCACCAAGGTCCTGTCGTCCGCCTTGGCAAGCATGTCCTTCATGTTAGTGAGGAACGAGCTGTATGTACTGAGGTCGTTGTCAATGGACTGGTCGTCTCCGATATCTACCATGATGCGGTCGAAGATGAGCATTTCCGAAGTCTCCGAGGTCGGGATCAGCATTCCCCACTGGAACATGTACTGAAGCAGTCCGACAGTCTTGAGACAAACGGATTTTCCTCCGGCGTTAGGTCCGGAGATCAGAAGTATGTGCTTCTGCGGAGTAAGGGTTGCGGTAAGAGGGACGATTTCCTTCTTTTCCTTCTTCAGGGCCCTCTCCAACAGCGGATGCCTTGCCTTTCTGAGATTCATCTCTCCGTTGTCGGAAATCACAGGCATGCCCGCGATGAAGTCAAGGGAGATCTGTGCCTTCGCCATGAGGAAGTCAATCTCTCCGAGATATCTGGCTGCGTCGAGAAGATCCGGGATGTACGGCCTGAGGAAGTCGGTGAATTCCAGCAGGATACGAAGAATCTCGCGCTGCTCGGCGAACTTAAGTTCCTTTATCTGGTTGTCCAGCTCGACCACTTCCGCGGGTTCGATGAACGCGGTCTTTCCTGTAGCCGACTCATCGTATATGAATCCGGCAATGCGCTTCTTGTTTGCCGCGCTTACCGGGATAAGCATCTTTCCGTCACGTACGGATACGCCTGCGTCGCTGTCGACGATTCCTTCCTCCTGAGCCTTCTTGAGGATTGCGCTCATTCGGCGGGAAATAGCTCCCTCCTTGTCTCGAAGTGACTTGCGGATGTCGTACAGGGCGTCCGAAGCTGTATCCTTGACGTCGCCGTAACGGTCGAGGATTCCTTCGATCCTTCTCTGCACCTCCGGGAAGGCCATGATAGGAGCCGACATCCTCTTCAGGTTTGGATATACGCCGTCCTTGACCTCTTCAAAGAATGAGGTCACCTTTCGCAAGGTCTCCAGCATTGTCTTGAGCTTGCGCATCGAAATAAGGTCGATGGCTGCAGAACTCGTCTCGAGCGGCTTGAGAAAATCTATACAGTCGATGAAGCCTCCTGAAGGGAAGCCGTCCTCGAACATCATGATGAGCCTCATCTCATCTGTGAGAAGAAGCCTCTTACGTATCTTTGCTGCGTTGGTGGAGAAGGTTTCAGTCGCTGTTCTCTCCACTGCATATGACGTAGAACACCTGTCGGAAATGATCCTTCTGATACGGTCAAATCCGAGTTTCTGTTCTAATCTTGAATCTATTTTCCTTTTATCTTCCATGTCTCCAATCTGCAAAGATACCAAGATTATCCCATAACTTATAATTTATGTTTCCAAAAATGACTTATGAGCCGGTATATCAATGTCAGTTGCTGAAAGATTCGCTTAGAAGAAGCTTCAGTTCGTTGATATTCTGGATAGGGGTGACTTTTCCCTGCTTGGCGAATGAGATCCTGCCGGTTTCTTCCGATACGATTATTGCGTCGGCGTCCGTTTCCTCGGTGATGCCGATGGCGGCCTTGTGCCTCATTCCGTAATTTGCAGGGATGTTGGTCCTGCTGGTGATCGGGAGGGTGCAGCGGACTGCGGTCAGACGTTGTCCGGTGATTACAAGGGCTCCGTCGTGAAGAGGGGAGTTCTTGAAGAACAGGTTCATTATGAGGCGGCGGTGGATGGCTGCGTCGATCCTGTCGCCGGTGCTGATGATCTCGTCGAGCGGTACGTCATGCGATATGACGATGAGCGCTCCGGTCTTGTCTTCTGACATATATCTGCATGCCTCGGCTATTTCGTTGACAGCCTCGCTTCCGGAACTGTCTGCTTTCCTTCCCTTGAGCAGCCTGTCGAGAATCTTCTGACCTCTCGCACTCTTCATCCAGCGGTTGCCGACTCTGATGAGGAATTTTCTGATTTCCGGCTGGAATATGACGATCAGCGCAAGCACACCGACATCAAGGACTGTCTCCATCAGTGCATTCATCAGCCTCATGTTCAAAGCCGATACAAGTACGCGAACTACATACAGGGAAATGATGGCTATGAAAATGCTCATGGCCGAAGTTCCCTTGATCCACCTGAATGCAACATAGATGATCAGTGCAAGCAGAAGTATGTCAAGAATGTCCGTGAAGGATAGCTGGAGGAAACCGAAAATCTCGAGTAGCATACCATAGAATATTTTAAATCATACAAATATACCATATTTTTTGTTGGAAACGGAATAATTTTGCCCGTTAGGATGTAAATGCATATTTTTGCTTAGATATTGAAATTTAATTTTTTTAAGATGAAGAATTTGTTTAGAACAGCTCTTGCGGTCATATTGCTCAATGTGGCGGCGGCAAATGTGTTTGCTCAGGATGCTCCTGTTGCAGATATTAAGGTCGGACCATGGGTCACAAATGTAAGTGGTGATGCGTTCAATGTGCTCTGGACATCCAGCCACAGGACTCTTTCTTATGTTGAGGTCGCTCCGGATGACGGAACGGATTTCGATGCATGCGAAAGACCTCGTTTCTATCAGACCGTTTCAGGAAGAAGGGTCATTGATACTTTCCATGATGTGCGTGTTACCGGTCTCGAGCCGGGAGTGAAGTATCGCTACCGCATCATGTCCAAGGCGGTTATAAACGACGAAGATGCGTATCATACAGATTATTCCGAGCAGGTGCAGCTTCCAGTTGCGGGAGAATCTGCGGTCGTTACCCTCGACCCGAAGGCGAAATCATGCAGTTTCTCGATGCTCAATGATATGCATGCAAATGACGACAAGTTCAGGACTCTCGCAGAAGGAAGAAATTCTGAAAACATGGACTTTGTTGTGTTTGCAGGCGATATGATGTCATATATCAATAACCCGGATGATATGGTCGATCATGTGTATGGTCCTGTGCCGGAGCTCGTCGCGAATGTCCCTACCTTCTATACAAGAGGAAATCACGAGACCCGTGGAAAGTATGCCTATCTTTTCCAGAAATACAATCCTACCAACAGCGGTGACACATATTTCGTCCTTCGTCATGGTCCTGTAGCGATGGTGGTCCTTGATGCCGGTGAGGACAAGCCGGATGACAACAAGGAGTATTCCGGTGCTGTGGATTTCGACCTCTTCCGTCAGCAGCAGGTAGAATGGCTTGAGAAGGTCGTGAAGGATCCTATGTTCGCCAAGGCTCCGGTGAAGGTGGCGGTAATGCATATCCCTGCCATGTCGAGCGAGCGCAGCTGGTACGGTGAGAAGAGGGCTAATGAGATGCTTGTGCCGATATTGAACAAGGCGGGTGTCGATATAATGCTCAGCGGACATTACCATCATCATGTATATATTGAGAAAGGTACTTGTGGAAACAAGTTCCCGATTCTTGCAAATGATAATGTAAGTCGTCTTGATTTCTATACGGAAGGTAAAGGCTATCAGATCCGTATCTATGATATGGAAGGTAAGCTGACGCATACCTATGGTGTGGATAAGTAATTCAAGAAATTTTCCGCAAAGTATTGAAAATTAAAATATTAATCGTATATTTGCAGCCCGCAAAAATGTATTGCGGACTGTAAATTATTTATAATCAATTAATTAAACCAACCAATGCCTGGATTAATTGGAAAGAAAATCGGAATGACTTCCGTTTTCGGTGCTGATGGAAAGAATATTCC
>JAEIGA010017333.1_pt1 | contig 10969 bp, 7 predicted proteins | sample 9270691 | NCBI WGS metagenome assembly JAEIGA01 (sample SAMN17057246, study PRJNA624740) | gut metagenome | biome: biome; isolation source: fecal sample | host: Bos grunniens | place: China: Xizang | collected 2019 | reverse complement strand
TAATATGTTATAATTAATTAGGCTTTTTTAATTTAAAGAAAGGAGAATTATGAGTAAAATTAAAATATTTGGACTCGGGGGTTTAAATGATACCGGTAAAAATATGTATGTTGTAGATGTAGATGACAGAATATTTATTTTTGATGCTGGTTTAAAATATGCGGATGATAAAATGTTAGGTGTTGATTATATCATACCTAATTATGACTATATTAAAGAAAATATTAATAAAATTGAAGGTGTTTTTATAACTCATGGACATCCATTACAAATGGGAGCTTTATGCGACATTTTAAGTGATGTACCTGAATTAAAAGTCTATGGGACATCATTTACATTAGATATTTTAAAAGATGAATTACAATTAGAGGGAATTAAGGCGGATAAATTAATAGAACTAAAACCTCATAAAAAAATTAATTTTGGTAAAAATGCTATTTTTCCAATTTCATTAACACATGCTGTTCCAGAAACTGTAGGTTATGTTTTATATACACCAGATGGTGCAATATTCTATACTGGAAACTTTGCTATTGATTCAAGTATGACAGGATCATTTAAAACAGATATTGGTAAACTAGCATATGTTGGTAAACAAGGTGTTTTATGTTTGTTAAGTGAATCTATGTATGCGGATAAAAAAGGATTTACTTCACCAGGACATAAATGTGCTTCACAATTTAGAGAAATTTTAGGACGTAATGATGGTAGAATTTTATTCAACATATATGAATCTCAAATCTATCGTATTCAAGAATTATTAACAGAAATCGAAAAAACTAATAAAAAAGTTATTATTATGGGTAAAACATTAGAAAATGTTTTACAACGTTGTATTGATAAAGGATATATAACTTTTGATAAATCTAGAATGTGTAGCATACATCATGTTAACGACAAAAATGTAGTTATTATTATTGCTGATGATCGTGAAAAACCATTAACAAATATAAAAAGAATAATTAGAGGAACAGATAAATTTATAAAAATAAATGAAGAAGATACTGTAGTGTTTGCACAACAAATTTATGATGGAATGGAAAAAACAGCAACAGATACATTTGATAACTTAGCTAAAATGGGATGTAATTTAATTGTTCTTCCTACAAAAAAATATTTATCACTTCATGCTTCAAGCGAAGATTTAATGCTAATGCTAGATTTAATGCAACCTAAATATTATTTTCCAGTAATTGGTGAATATCGTCATCAAGTTGCAAATGCTGAAATAGCAAGAAATTATGGTATGAAAGAAGAAAATATTTTATTAAAACTTAATGGGCAAATAGCTACATTTGTAAACGGAGAATTACAAGATAATAATGAATATTTTAAAGTAGATGATATTTTAATAGATGGTAAGACTGTAGGAGATATTGGTGAGGCTGTATTAAAAGATCGTGAAGCTTTAAGTGATAATGGTATTGTTGTTGTAACAGCAACATTAGATAAAGAAACAAAACAAGTTTTAGCAGGACCAGAAATTTTAACACGAGGATTTATTTATGTAAAAGATAATATTGATATAATTAAAGAAGCTGAAAGAATATCATTAGAAGTAATAAATGATAATATTAAAGATAATCGTGTTGATTTTAATAAAATTAAATCTGGTATAAGAGATAAAGTAGGTAAATACTTATATCAAGAAACAGAATGTAAACCAATGGTTCTTTTAGTTATTCAAGAGGTATAAAATACCTCTTTTTTTGTTTTTATGTTATAATATTTATAGTTACATATAATCACTTGAATTAAGGGGTTAAATGTGTTAAAATCTTGTAGTAGAAATGAAGTGATTTTATGCAATTACCAAACTTAAAAGAAGCAAAAGTTAGAACAAAAAATAAAATTAATATAGTAAAGGAAGGTTTTATTTTAGATGATAAATATAAAAACTTAGGAAAAAATAAGACTTACTATATTAAGACATACGGATGTCAAATGAACGAACATGATAGTGAAAATATTAAAGCTATTTTAGAAACTATGGGTTTTACTGAAAGTGCTAGTTTTGATTCGGCTGATTTATTCCTTTTAAATACTTGTGCAATTCGTGAGAATGCACATAATAAAGTATTTGGAATGGTTGGAAGAATTAAACATTTAAAAGAACAAAGACCTGACATTATTGCAGGTATTTGTGGTTGTATGGCACAAGAAGAAGCTGTAGTAGAAGAAATTATGACTAAATATAAATGGTTAGACTTAGTATTTGGAACTCATAATATTAATAACTTACCAGAAATTTTATATAACTCAATTAAGAAACAAAAACTAGAAGTTGAAGTATTTAGTTGTGAAGGGGAGGTATATGAAAATATACCTGTTAAAAGAGATAGCAAATATAAAGCTTGGGTAAATATCATGTTTGGGTGTGACAAATTCTGTACTTATTGCATTGTTCCATATACAAGAGGGAAACAAAGAAGTAGAGAACCAAAATATATTTTAGAAGAAGTAAAAAAACTAGTAGAAGATGGATACAAAGAGGTAACATTATTAGGTCAAAATGTTAATGCTTATGGGAAAGATTTAGGTATATCATATGGTATGGCAGAATTATTACGTGATGTAGCAGAAACTGGTATTGATAGAGTACGTTTTGTTACAAGTCATCCTTGGGACTTTAATGATGAAATGATTGATATCATTGCTAAATATGATAATATAATGCCATATATTCATTTACCACTTCAAAGTGGTTCTAGTCGTATTCTTAAACTTATGGGTAGAAGATACACAAAAGAAGAATATATAACACTATTTAACAAACTTAAATCTAAAATTAAAAATGCCTCTATAACAACTGATATTATTGTTGCTTTCCCAGGAGAAACAGAAGAAGATTTCAATGAGACATTAGAAGTAGTTGAAAAATGCAAATATGATTCAGCTTTCACTTTTATTTTCTCACCAAGAATTGGAACTCCAGCTGCAAAAATGGAAGACAATTTATCACAAGAAGAAAAAAATAATAGACTTTATAAACTTAATGATTTAGTAAATAAATATGCTAAAGAAGCTAATTTAAAATATCAAGATCAAGTTGTTAAAGTATTATTAGAAGGTACTAGTGAAAAAGATGAAAACATGCTAATGGGATATACAGAAACAATGAAATTAGTTAATGTTAAAGCTGATAAAAAATATATTGGTCAAATAAAAGATGTAAAAATAACAGATGTAAAAACTTGGAGTATGGACGGAGAACTTATAGATTAAGGAGAATATACTTATGAAAAAAGATAAGAAAACAGAACCAAGAAAAGAGGTTATAGCTTTAATAATGGGACTTGTTATTGGTCTTACTATTGGAGTATTATCAACATATGTTTATATGAAACAAGTTGAAGAAAAACATGAACAAGAGTATGAAAAAGAAAAACTTTCTATTACTGAAAAATTATCTTTAGAAATTACAAAACTTGGACTTAAAAATTCGACTTATACATTTGTAGATGCAATCGATAAAAGAATTAATGAAATAAATGCAAGTACTGAAGAAGGAACTGTTAAAATTGTAAAAGGTATGTATATATTAAAAGAAGATGGTATCTTTTATCAAGTAGATGAAGAAACAACAGAACTTGTTGAAAATGGTGCTAAAATTAACAATGTAGATTTTGGTGATAAAGTTGTTTTAAAAGACTCTTTAGTACTATTAAATGAAAAAGCAGGGATTAGTGAAGCTGTTTTCTATGTTGATGAATATAAAATTACATATAATTTAATTGGAACAACAGTTACTAAGTTAGGTGAAGAAATGCGCGAAGGTGAATAACCTTCGTTTTTAGTACTTTAATATTATAAAAAGTTTGAAATACTATATTAATTATGATGCTATAAATAATGCCTATAAAACCATATAAATTACAAAATACAATTAAACATAATGTTTTTAAAATAATACTATATATAGTACATTTTAGTGTTTCACGCACAAAACCCATTGCATGAAGTGCAGAATTAACAGGCATTTCAATATAATAAAGGATAAAAAAGATTGACATAAATTTTAAATAATTTGTACCTAAAGCATTTTTATAAAGTAAATTAAGTAAAACATCAGGAAAGAAGAAAAATAATAAACTACAAAAAATACCAATAGATAATGATAAAAAAATAGCTAGATTAAGTTTACTAATCATATATTTATATTTCTTATTAACATAAGAATTAGAAACAACTGGAATTAAGGCTTGACTTATAGCTGTTGTAAAAAAACTAGGTAGGAATAATATTGGAATAACATAGCCATTTAAAATACCATATTCATTTGTTATATTACCTAAAATGTTAGTTATAATAATTGGTTCAAAAAAATAACCTATATTTCCAATAAGTCGTCCTAATGTAGTTGGAAAACTTAAACTAAAAACATCTTTAACATATGTTTTATTTATACTTAAATCTTTTATTTCTATTTTTTTAGGAAGAAAAATAGAAAAAATAAAAATCGAAGATAATTCACTAATTATATTTGATAGAATCATATATAATATAGCATACTGAATACCATATTTTATTGTTATAGGTATTCCAATAATAATACTAATTAATCTTACAATATCTTCAAAAATATTTGCAAAAACATGAACAAAAACTCGCTCTTTTCCAAAAAAATAACCTCTAATAATACTAGAAATACTTATAAAAGGAAGAGCAAAACCAAGATATTTTAAACCAAGTCTAGTATTTTCATTATGAAGTAAATCAATACTAATATAATCAGATGTAAAGAAAATTATAAACATTAAAATAAAATTTATTAATAAAGAAATAGGAATAATAGAAATAAGAAGATTTTTATTATTCCTTTTATTTTCACTTACTAATTTAGAAATAGTTGTAGGAAAAGAAAACTGACTAATGGAAAGAAGAAGACTAAAAGAAGGCATTATAAGCATATATGTACCGATACCCTCACTTCCTAATAATCTTGTGGAAACTATTTTTATAATCATGCCTAAAACTTTTGTAACAAGTCCTCCAAATAATAAAATAATTGTAGATTTAATAAATTTATTTTTCATACTAAAATATATGAAAATAAAAAAAGACTATTCGCTAATAGTCTTATATATAAATAATTTATCAAGTGTTCTAGTAAAGGCAACATACTTTTCAGTATCACTAAAATTTTCTTCAATAACTATTACTTTTGAAAATTCTAATCCTTTTGCCATTTTAACACTGTATACTTCATAATTATTTTCTTTGAATCGATCTTCTAAAACTGAGTCATTAGTAATGATAACATGATTGTTATCATAATTATTGATAATTTCATCGAATATTTTTTCTTTGTTGCTATGAAATATTTTTACTTCATCACTATTTATTCCCATAGATTGCATCTTAACATTTAAAAATTCATTAACATAATTAGTTATTTGTTTTGAATTACGATAATTTTCATTTAAAGAATAAATTTTAGTATTATCACTATCAATTAAACTTACAAGATCTGAAACTGATTTTTTCTTAATAAATGGAAGTATTGCTTGTTCGCAATCACCATATAAATTTAAATAAACTTGTTTTTCTAATTTTTTAATTAATTTAAATTCATTATTTCCATAATCTTGCATTTCGTCTATAAACATATAATTATAATTACTATAGAAAATAAATCCATATCTTGTATAAAGTTCCATAATTACATATGCGAATGCTTTACATATTTTTTTATCTGTTATCCAAGATTTGTTTTTAATTTTATATTTATTTTTTAAATCTTTAAAAATAATATCCATAAGTTTTTTAATATTACTTTTACTTTTAAAAGTTTTTATTAATTCTAATTGTTTTTCAAGATTAGTTTTATCATCTAATGAATTATAAAGTTGTAAATCAAGTTGTTTTTTTATAAAAACTTCCTTATTAATATCTATTGATTTATAACTTTTAATCATTTCATCTAAATAATTTGGAAAATCATCACTATAAATAAATGTTAGTAATTTATCATCAATATTATCCTTAATTACATGATTAAATTTTATGCCTGGAATATAATATTTAATTTTTTCTTCATAATATTCTTCCATAGGAATCATTTTAATTGTTGTAAGGGATAAACTTCTATTTATTTCACTTAATTTAGAATTAAAGATTCTAGATGGTGTTATAAATAGTAATTTTTCTTTATTCATATTAGGATTATTATAAAGTAGGTAAGATAGCCTATGTAATAAAACTACGGTTTTACCACTTCCTGCAACTCCTTGTACAACACTATTAATGTTTAGATCATCTCTAATAATATTATTTTGATTACTTTGAATCGTTTTAATAATATCAGAAAATTCATTTCTATTTTTCTTGTTTTCAAGAACTTTTAATAAAAAGTCATCTGTAATATTCATATTTCTTCCTCTTACATAAGAATTATAAACATTAATTACTTCAGCATTTTCAATTTCAATTTGTCTTCGTAAATTAAGATTATAGAAAGTATCATTAAATTTAAATGTTTCTTGAGCATTCATATAATATAAATTACCAACTGGACTTCGCCAGTCATAGACTAAATTAATAATACCATCATTAATGCTTTTTTCACCTAGATACATCGTAATATTTTCTTTATTACCATCTTCTATAAGTTCTAAATCCATGCGTCCAAAATGGGTATTTTCACGAAATTTTTTTAACTTGTTTATTTTTTCTTCACAAGTAAATACTTTTTCTTTACATCTTTTAAAATATCCACGTTGTTCTAAATCAGGAATTCCCATGTTTTCAACTTCACTTCGGTAAAATTCTTGTTCTTCTTTTGTTTTTTCGATAAACTTATCAACTTGTTTTAAAACGACATTTTTTAAATATTTTCTTTCTTCTAAAACATCCATACTAATTCCTCCTTTACATAACGCAAAAAACCACATGAATACATGTAGCCCCATATATATCTATGTAGTTTTTGCAAAATGTCAATATAATTATAAGATAAATATTTACAAAATTCAATACATATTGAAAAAAATATTTGTGTATATTATAATTAATAATAGGGTGATGTTAGTTGAAAAAAGGGTTCACATTAATAGAATTACTAGCAGTAATTCTTATACTTGGAATAATTGCTTTAATAGCAATTCCAACAGTAAATAAAATACTTTCTGAAGCACGTGAAGGGGCATTTCGAACTAGTAGTGATAATATAATGAAATCAATGGAAGAAGAATGTCAAACAAGCTTAATAAGAGGAGAGAAACCAACATTAAGTTATATATTTACTGATGGTAAATCAAGTAGTAAATTAAACGTTAAAGGTACAATGCCTGATAGTGGTTATGTTTTTTTAGATAATGAATGTAGTATAAAAGAATATTATTTAAAAGATAAAAATAACATATATGCTAATGTAGAATATAATCTAAATGATTATATGTTAGATACACCAGAAGAAAGTCAGTCAATATTTAAAACAATGTATCCTACTTATTATGATAATTTTGTATCAGTAAATTTTATTAATAATGCAACTGTTCCAGAAGGCGCACTTGAAGTAAAAGATCCATCAGTTTCTGGTACAGGAAAAATTAAATCATGGTTGATTCAAAATGGTGAAAATTATGAATTATATGTTGGTTCAGATAAAAATATATATGCTAATTATAATTCATCAAAATTATTTGCAAATTTAACAAAACTAACAAGTGTTAATCTTTCAAATTTTTATGTTAATTTTACAAATGATATGAGTAGTCTTTTTATAGGATGTAGTGCTTTGGTTAATTTAGATGTTAGTCATTTTGAAACAAGTTCTGTTACAAATTTAGTTTCTACATTTCGTGATTGTACTTCGCTTGCTAGACTTGATGTATCAAACTGGGATACTAGCAATGTTACAAATCTAAGTGGTACTTTTAATAATTGTCAAAATTTAGTTTCAGTAGGTGATTTAGGCTTATGGGATACAAGTAAAGTTACTAGTATGGCTACATTATTTTGGAATTGTATTAATCTACAACAAATAAATGTATCTAATTTTGATACTAGTAATGTTACTAATATGGCTGATTTATTTAGTAATTGTCAAAAAATTAAATCATTAGATTTATCAAAATGGGATACAAGTAAAGTAAATATGATGCAATATCTTTTTTGTAATTGTGATTCATTAGAGGTAATTAATCTTTCAAATTTTGATACTAGTAATGTTACAAGTATACTTGGTATGTTTTATGATGCTAATAATTTAAAAACTATAAATCTAAGTAATTTTAAAGCAGATAAACTTAATAATACAGCATATATATTTGAAACTTGTACTGGGTTAGAAAAAATAATAATTAATAATGTTGATGCTAATTTAATAAATTCATTATTTTCTTTATTACCAAATAGAACATCAACTACAACAGGAAATATTGAAACTAATGTAGATTTATCAGGATTAGATTTAACTATAGTTCAAAGTAAAAATTGGAATATAGCTTAAAGAAGGATTATTTCCTTCTTTTTTCTTTAAAATACTTTAATTTTGTTAAATTTTAATATATAATATATCTAGGCATAGCATGGAGGTAACTTATGGATATTCAATTCAATTCATTAGAAGAACTTTATAATCGTATAAAACCAGCTTTGATGGCGAAAGTCGAAGAACTTAAAAGAAACGATCTTAACTATATAAAAGAAGAAGACGTTTGGAATTATTTAAAAGAAATAAAATGGAAAGATTCATCTGATTTAAAACTTTACCAAATGGTAAGTGATGTTTTAAATGCTGATAATTTATCGATAGATGGATACTTGAAAAAGAAACTTAATATGACAGAAAGACATATTTATTTCGAGTAGGAGGAATTATACATGAAGAAGAAAAAACAAAATTCAATTATTAAAAGTGCCTTAATAATTGTAGTTATTTTACTAGTAATTGGTCTTACTACACCAACATTAGTAAAAAATTTAAAATTTGGATTAGATTTACAAGGTGGTTTTGAAGTATTATATCAAGTTAAAAGTATTGATGGGAAAGAAGTAACTAGTGATATGGTTACTAACACATACAAAACAATTTCAAAAAGAATTGACGTATTAGGTGTTAGTGAACCTGAAATAGTAATTGAAGGGGATAATATGATCCGTGTTCAATTAGCTGGTGTTACAGATCCTGCTAAAGCTCGTGAAACATTAAGTGCTGTTGCAAATTTATCATTTAGAGATGCTGATGATAAACTTTTAATGAATAGCGATGTTTTAAAAAGTGGTGGTGCTAAAGTTGGTCAAGATGAAAAAGGTAGACCTGCTGTTAGCTTATCAATAGCTGATAAAGATAAATTTTATGAAGTAACAAATAATATTAGTAAACAAGAAAATAATTTAATTGTTATTTGGCTTGATTTTGATGGTACTACTTCATTTGAAAAAGAAAGAGAAAAATGTGGTAATGGTGAATCAAAATGTTTATCTGCTGCAACTGTTTCTCAAGGTTTCTCAAGTGATGTAATTATACAAGGAAATTTTGAACAAGAAGAAGTTGAATTATTAGTTGATCTTATTAATTCAGGTTCATTACCTACAAAATTAGAAGAAGTAAGTTCTAAAACTGTTGCTGCTTCATTTGGTGAAAATTCATTATATTTAACAGCTAAAGCTGGAATTGTTGGGGTAGCAATGATTGCTCTAGTATTAATTGGTATTTATCATTTTGCTGGATTTATTGCAGTTGTAGGACTTATCATTTATACATTCCTAACATTGTTATCATTCTGGTTATTTGGTGGGGTATTAACTCTTCCAGGTATTGCTGCTTTAGTTATTGGTATTGGTATGGCTGTTGACTCATCAGTTATTACTTTTGCAAGAATTAAAGATGAATTAAGAGATAAAGTTAGACTTGAAGGTGCTTGCCGTAAAGGTAACGAAAACTCAATTATGGCAATCTTTGATGGTAACTTTACAACATTATTAGTTGCTGTAATACTATTTATCTTCGGTGAAAGTAGTGTTAAAGGATTTGCAACTATGCTTATCATTTCAACAATAATAACAATGCTTGTTATGGTTTACTTAACAAGAACATTATTAGACTTATTTGTTAAAACTGGAAAATTTGATAATAAATTAAATTTATTTATTGGATTTAAAGAAAATCAAAAACAAATAAAAACAATTAACTTTATTAAAATGCGTAAAGGTGCTTATCTTTACTTAGCAATTATGCTTGTAGTTGGTGTTGTATCTTTATGTACAAATAAACTTGAATTAGGTATTGACTTTAAAGGTGGATCATCTATTAACATCGTTGGTGATGAAAAAGTAAGTATTACAAAATTCAAAAAAGATATTAAAGAATTAGGTTATACATTATATGATTCTGAAACAATAGATTCTAACTCAGTAATCTTAAAAGTAGAAGAATCATTTAGTAAATCTGAAGTCCTTGAAATAGAAGAACATTTTAGTGAAAAATATAATGTTAAAACTGAAATTGGAGTTATTTCTAATATAGTTAAAAAGAACTTAGTTAAAAATGCTTTCTTATCAGTATTAATAGCATCTTTATTTATCATATTATATATTTCATTCAGATTTAAATTTAGTTATGCTATAAGTGGTATTATTGCTCTTATACATGATGCTTTAATAATTGTATTTATGTTCAGTTTATTTAAACTTGAAGTAACTAGTATTTTTATAGCTGCAATTTTATCAATCATTGGATATTCAATTAATGACACAATAGTTTCATTTGACCGTATTCGTGAAAATGTAAATCATAAAGGTAAAATTAAATCTGCTAAAGAACTTGAAGATATTGTTAATACAAGTTTAACTGTAACATTAGGAAGAACAATTGTTACAACAATTACAACATTATGTCCAGTAGTATGCTTAATAGCATTTGGTGCTCATGAAATTATTAATTTTAACTTAGCATTATTTGCTGGATTAATAGCTGGGGTATTATCTTCAATCTTCGTTGCTTCTCAATTATGGTATGATTTTG
>JAEIGA010017332.1_pt1 | contig 10969 bp, 9 predicted proteins | sample 9270691 | NCBI WGS metagenome assembly JAEIGA01 (sample SAMN17057246, study PRJNA624740) | gut metagenome | biome: biome; isolation source: fecal sample | host: Bos grunniens | place: China: Xizang | collected 2019 | reverse complement strand
TACCGCAGCGGTGGAGGAGTGCTTTTTTTTTGGGGGGGGGTATTCATCGGCTTTGTGTAAGGGGTGTTAGGGACGTTAGAGGCATTAGGGACGTTAGAGGTGTTAGAGGTGTGAGGGCTGTTTCTCCTCTCTCTATTCCTCCCCGAAGTTAGGGGAGGTGCCCGTTAGGGCGGTGGGGTCTGTTTTGCTGCGGAGCAGCAACGGTTTTGTTGCTGCCACAAAACCGATAAAGTCGAGTAAGGTCTTGTAAGGTTGAGTAAAGTCAGGTAAGGGTTTTCTTTTTGCCGTGGTCGCTTGTCGCATTTGCTCGCTCTCCCTAAACTCCTTAAATTCCTTAAACTCCCTAATATCCCTTCACGGCGTTCTGCAAAGCAACAGCGGGCTTCGCCCCTAATGGCAAAGCCCGCTCAATATAGTGCTCCTATCGCAGCAAGATGCTCCTCTATTTGAGTTTTTGTTCTGCCAGCCAACGCTCGGCATCGAGTGCTGCGATGCAACCCTTGCCGGCGGCTACGATAGCCTGTCGGTAGTGTGGGTCGCAGACATCGCCCGCAGCGAAGATACCCTCAACCGAGGTCTTTGAGGTGTTGCCCTCGACCACGATATAGCCATTCTCATCGAGAGCCACCTTGCCTGCCACGAGTTCGCTATTAGGGTGGTGACCAATTGCGAGGAAGAATCCCGTAACGGCAATCTCGTACTCCGAGCCATCGTTACGACGCAGACGTACGCCTGTCACACCATCGGCATCGCCCAGCACCTCGGCGGTGTTGTGCTCGAAGAGTACCTCGATATTTTCGGTAGCAAAGACCCTCTCCTGCATCGCCTTCGAGGCACGCAAGAATGGTTTGCGGACAATCAGATAGACCTTGCGACAGAGCGAGGCGAGGTATGTAGCCTCCTCGCAAGCGGTATCGCCACCACCCACAACTGCCACATCCTGACGACGATAGAAGAAGCCGTCGCACGTTGCACAGGCACTTACGCCCATACCGCGGAACTTCTGCTCCGAAGGCAAGCCGAGATACTTTGCCGTAGCACCCGTAGCGATGATTACGCTATCGGCCTCCAACTCGTCGCCACTGTCCGTACGCAGGCGGAATGGGCGTGCGGTGGTGTCGATTTCGGCAATCGACCCGCTGCGAATATCGGTGCCAAGACGCTCGGCCTGACGACGCAGGTCGGCCATAAGGGCTTTGCCCTGAACGCCATCGGGGTAGCCGGGGAAGTTCTCGATTTCGGTTGTTGTGGTAAGTTGTCCGCCCGACTCCCAACCCTCGTAGAGGATAGGTGAGAGAGCCGCACGCGAAGCATAGATGGCAGCCGTATATCCCGCAGGACCGCTGCCGACAATCAGACATTTTGTTCGTTGCATAATATACTCTTTATCTCTTGTTGTAAACCTTTTCTCTTGCGTTGTTTTGCACAGCTCTCCGACCGCTTAATCGCCATAAAGATGTCGCGAGGGCTCTTTTCGCGGACTATATCCGAGCCAAAACGCTCTTCGTCCAACGCATCGAACTCCTCGCCATCGTAATTGAAGAGGCGGAATTTGCCATCCTCGATAGCACGGAAGTGACCCTTATCGACCTCGAATACGACATTCTCGAAGTGGGGGTCGATGATGATTTGCCCAGCACGGTCGATGACTCCTGCACCGCTCTCGGTACGAACAACCGAGCGACCCTCCTTGAAGTTCTCTACCCAGAGGTATTTCGCTTCGACGACCACATTTTGGTGTACATCCGCAAAGCCATAGCGACCATTCATCATAATTCGGACACGCTCCTCGCACAGGTCATATACACGTTCGATTGGCGAGGCGTTCTCCACTCTCCACTCGGCAACACTGCTGATATTAGGCTCGTTGTCCATCTGGTCGATAAAGGTGTAGAGCGGACGGAAGTTGCTCTTCGCTTCGCCTCTGCGTATCTGATGTATGCGGGTCAGGTGCATACGCTCCTTGCCGACGATTATGCAGTGGGGCGTGAGGTTTGTGTGGGTGATGTTGAGTCGCTGCATCTCGATTTGCAGTTCGTCGAGCATTTCGCGGAGTCGCTGCTTGGTGATATCGCGTGCTTCGTAGAGCAAGCACCCCTCGGGCAGACGTTGCAGGATGATATCGGTGCGGTGTCGCTCGGTATCCATATCGAAGAAGAGCATCTCCTCGCGAAAAGCCTGACAATCATCGAACAGAGGTGTGCTTGTACGCCTAATCCAGCGTACCAAGTTCGCCATATCCTCAAACGTACCCTCGGTCAGAGGCATATAAAGCACCGCCCTCTGTCCATACGCCAACTTAACTTGTGCCTCGGCGTAGTTGCCCGCACACACTACGGCTGGTCGGTCGCTCTGTGCATAGCGAGGCGATACCATCAGCATAAGCTGGGCTCTGAAATAGGCATAGGGTGTCTTTAAGGCTCGTGTAAGAGCTGTAAGTGGTGCTATCATTCGTTTGTTCGTTAGCGTGTTATGTGTGTTCCTATATCGATTATGTCGAACAGCGAATGAGGTACGATATTGTACGCCATAGCCAAAAATGGCTGTTCGACGTTTTTATCTTTAAGTTTGCGAATGCTGCGTACCTTGCGGTCGTAGTACTTTGGCAAGACGCTCGACATATCGGCCATCATACGGGCATATACATCCGAAGGCACCTCGTCGCGAGTAGGGAATATCACCTCGTCGCTCTGCGGCATATTGCGAATAAGGATATTTACAAGCAGCACATTGCCGTCGGAGGTCGATACCTCACGCAGTCGCATTGCCGAATCGAGCAGTTTGCGGTCGAAGCCGTCGGTCGATTCGCCATCCGTGATATTGATGACCATTGGCGGAAAGCTGTTGGCATTTTTGGGTTGGCGGCACCACTCTTCGAGCATCTGCGTTGCCAGGTCGAGCAGTTCGTTCATCGGCGTCAGACCTACGGCGTACGACTCTACCCAGGGTCTATATTTGAATGATGTTTTGACATCCTCGCCCTCATCGTTTTTGTAGGTGTAGTCCACCTTCTCCACTTCGGGCATCATCGCCGCCACCTCCTCGATAGGGATAAGCCTTAACTCGTCACCCAGCAGTGGTTCGATACTGCTGCCGTTGTAGCCCAATACGGCAATGTCGTAGTAGTGTCGCACCTCGTCGTGACGTGTTGCACGCAGTACCAACTCGTAAATCAGCGTATTGGCAACCATCGACACGGCTGCCGATTTGGGTGCTCGAATGCAGCCAAAATCTACGACACTCTGCATCGAAGCCGAACAGTCGAGGGCAATGATGCAGGCGGTAGGTTGCTTGCGAGTTACGGGTTGGTAATATTTTGGTGGCTCAATCATTCTTTGTCAAATTGTTTAACTATCCAAGTTTTACGTTACGCACAGCCTCGAAGTCGGCATCGCGTACCGCACCGCCGTCGGAGTCGATACCATAACCGATGCTTGTGTTTCGCGAGTTGTCGTTCTGGCGGTCTGCCTCGGCGATGTTGCGCAGCTGCTTGAAAGCCGCCTCGCCCTCCGTAATGGCTTGTGCAATCTCCTCGTCGGATGGGGTGTGACCCAACTTCTGTGCAAGCATAGCCAACGCCCAGCCGTGAGCTCGGTCGTCGTAGTGTTGGGCAAACTCGCGCAGGCGGTTATCGATATCCTTAATCGATATCACGCCATCCTCGACGCTATCGAGCAGTGTCTCGACAAACTTCTGCTCGACGTATTGACCTGCCAAATCGACCCAACGACGGGCCTTCGTAGGTTTCGATTTGCCACACTTCAACATCGTAGCCATTGCTGCTGCAAAGTACTTCTCGTAGAGCGACAGACCTCGAATTAACATCGACGACTTTATGAGTGTGCCGTTGTAAGCGAACACATCGTCGTCGGGCGATGCTGCCTGCATAGCGTTGAGTATGCCGATGGCACGGTGTACCTTGTATGCCAAGAGTGGGTTGTGTTCGTTGAACGAGATGATGTCGCGGTATATGCGGCGTTTATCACGCTTCGGCCACTTGGCAATATCTCGCAACGTGCCACTGCTTCGGAGTGCAAATCCGGGCATAAGCAGCGAGTCGCCGTGGCTCTCGATAAGGTACGAGAATGGCATTTCGCTCGTATCGTGGTGCTTGGTATGGCGACCCAATACGGTGGTAAATTCACCCTCGTCGGATGGTGCCATAACGTAGCCGTTCGATGCCGACTTACAGCCTCGGCGGTGCACTGCCTGATGCACAGGGCCACTCTTGAAGAGGTGGTTACTCTGGTTGGTACCACTACCTGCGTTGTAGAACGAGAAGATACCGGCAATAAGCAGCGACGACTTGTGGTGCGACACCGTGTATGGGCCCGCAAAGATGGAGCAGGCCTCACCGTGTTCGCAGTGCGAGTTGGCAAAGAAGAGCGAATCGACGGCGGTAAAGGAGTTGCCGAGTTTCACACCCTCGCCGATGAACGAACGTACGACGATAACACCCATATCGAGCGATGCACCCTCGACAGCGATAAAGTCGCTACACTTGACATCCATACCGATGCGTACGCCGTTGAGCAGCGTTCCGTTTTCGAGCAGCGAAGCACCCTCGATAACGACATCGTCGCCGATATTTACCTCGCGGATAAATCGAACACCGATGATGCGGGAACGCTTGCCGACATAACCTATCGATGAGCGACGGCTCTCGGCAACCTCATCTGCCCACGCTGTCGAGAGCTCGACAATGCGGGGACGATGGCGATACATCGCCGTAACGTATGCCGACTGTGCGGTCAGCAGTTCGTGAATACGCACCATACGACCGCCATTCTCGTTTACGGTAGCGACATCCACGCCATTGCCGAAGGTTGATGAGTGGCGACACTCCATACGCACGGTCGAGATGACTTGAGCTTCGGCACCGATATGGTAGTTGATGATTGTCGAGTCGAAGAGGTGTGCTCCACTCTCGATAAAGATATCGCCACCAAAGCGACAACTGCGGACATACTCGATGTGGAACGGGTCGGCAATCTTTACGCGCGACCAATCTTCGGACCACGAGCCGGCAATGGTCAGTTCTCGAATCTCGTCGATGGTTAGGTTTCTGAATTTCACGTCGTTGTTCATAGCGGTATCTGTTTTTTGGTAACTCTACTTTGTCAGAAAGCCTCCACGCTCCAACAGTGGCTCGGCATCGGCAACCGAACGGCAACACCAGCGGTATAGCACCTCACGTTGCTCGGCATACGGCAGTTGCCATTGGGCGACATCGTGGCGTACTCGCTGCGAGAGCATATAGGTGATGATTGCAGCACACGCCGAGACATTCAGACTCTCGACCATACCCTCCATCGGAATACGCAGAAAGGCATCCGCTTCGGCAAATACCTCGTCCGAAATGCCACTCTTCTCCGTACCGAGGACTATGGCAAATCGCCCCGCCGTAACGTCGAATGTTTCGGGCGTGCAACTCTCCTTGTGGGGTGTGGTTGCCACGATGCGGTAGCCCTCACGACGCAGTGCAGCGATACACTCGGCAGTCGAGCGGTGCTGGTGGATATCGACCCACTTGTCGGTGCCACGCACGATGTTGATATTCGGGTTGAAGGCACAGAGTGTCTCGACGGTGTGGAGTTGGCTTATGCCGAACGCCTCGCAGTGGCGTACCAACGCACTTGCGTTTTGCGGATGGAACATATTCTCCGCCACGATGGTCATATAGTCGGTGCGGCGGGAGATGGTACGGCACAGCGTTGCAAATCGCTCCTCGGTCATAAATTGGGCGAGGTAGTCGATGCGTGCGTTGAGTTCGTCGGTGGTCAATCTATTTTCGATATTTGTCATCTTCGTCCATAATTTTGAGGTAACTCTCGTATCGCGAGAAGGCTATTTCGCCCCGCTCGACAGCCGCCTGCACAGCACAACCCGGCTCGTGAAGGTGGGTGCAGTTGTAGAATCGGCACTCGCCTGCGGTGCGGAGCATCTCGGGGAAGTAGTGCCACAACTCGCTATTCTCGATATCGATGAGTCCGAAACCCTTTATGCCGGGCGTATCGATTACCGAGCCTATGCCTTCGATGCGGTAGAGTGTCGAGAAGGTCGTGGTGTGTCGCCCTTTGTGGAACGACTCGGATATGGCTCCCGTTCGCACATTGGCGGTTGGGTCTATCGCCCTAATCAGAGTCGATTTGCCGACACCCGAATTGCCCGATAGCAGCGTTGTACGACCCTTCATCCGCGAAGTGACCTCCTCTACGCCCTCGCCCGTGAGTGCTGCAATCTCGATAACTTCGTAGCCCGCAGCCTCGTATATGCGGCGGAACTCATCGACCTGGTCACGGCAATCGGCCATAAGGTCGATTTTGGCGAGCAGGATGGTAGCAGGTATCTTGTACGCCTCGCACGTCACCAAAAAGCGGTCCAAAAATTCGAGTGGGGTAGCAGGCTCTTGGAGCGTCACGACCACCATCGCAAGGTCGATATTGGCGGCGATGATGTGCGACTCCTTCGAGAGGTTCGAGGCACGGCGGATGATGTAGTTCTGTCGTGGTTTGATATCGCAGATTGCCCACTCTCCCGCCTCGTTTGGCTCGATGACTACACGGTCGCCCACAACTACGGGGTTGGTCGAGCGTACGCCACGCAGTCGCAGACGGCCACGAATACGGCACTCGATGACGGTGTCGCCATCGAGCACATCATACCAACTTCCCGTTGTGCGAATAACTAAACCCTCACGCGTCATACGGTAATGTTTTTGAATGCTTCGAGACTCTGTAACGCATAGTCGGATATCTGTCGCACGGCGTGGAACGTCAGCGAGGAATCGATATAACTCTTATCGACGAGGTGCAGTGCCTCGTTGAGGTGCCAAAAAGCGACATACGCCACACTCAACACCACTCCATATTTGAGCAGCGAGAGCACGATTCCGAGCAGGGCATTCACACCGCCAAGCCCTACGGCCGAGAACAACCCTCCGAGTAGTTTGGCAAGGAGCGTTGCGGCGATGAGCGATGTGAGAAATATGGCGATAAAACCTGCGATATGGGCATACTGTTCGTTGATTTTCAACACGCTACCCGCCGCAGCACCATATCGTGAGGCGAGGTATATTCCCGCCAATATGCCACCTATCGAGAGCAGCTGCGAGATGAAGCCGTTTCGCCATCCGCTGACTATGGCGATGACGGCAAATATTGCTGTGAAAATGTCAAATGCGTTCATAAAAAACAAATTTGCATCCGAAATGGATGATATTCATTGCGAAGTTACGCTTTTTTTTCGACAAATTCCTATATTTGCACTATAAACCGAACAAATTTTTGAAAAAATTATGCGACAACTTCGATATACACTCCTGCTCATAGTCGCCCTGTTGGTGTTTGGCAATGCCGAGGCACGTCAGATTTTTAATCTGAACAATGGTTGGAGATTCTTCTTTACGAGCGAAAATTCGAGCGATGAAGCCCGATATGTGCGTATTCCTCATACGTGGAATAGCGATGCTATGTCCTCGTTGCAACTTCATCAGGCGGTGGGCAACTATCGTCGTTCGCTCTACATCCCTGCCGAGTGGAAGAACAAGCGTATCTACATCCGTTTTGCGGGTGTGCAGAGTGTCGCCAACCTCTTTGTCAATGGTCAGCACGCCGGCGAACACCGAGGTGGTTGGACCGCCTTCACTTTCGACATCACCGATAAGGTTTTTTGTGGTGGCGACAATACGGTGTTGGTGATGGTGAACAACGCCTTCAACAACGATGTGCTGCCAACATCGACCGAGGAGAATCTCTATGGCGGTATCTATCGCGATGTGGAGTTGATTGTCACCGACCAGATTGCCGTTTCGCCCGCCTACTACGGTACCGATGGTATCATCGTGTCGCAAAAGGCGGTTACGGCGGATGCTGCAGAGGGCTCGGTTGAGGTCGCTGTCAGCAGCAATACGGAGCATCCGCAGAGCATAACGCTCGACATACTCTCGCCCGATGGATATGTCGCCGTGACAAAGAGCATAAAAACGAAAATCACCACGCCGACCGTCACCATCCCTTATGCGGTGCCAAATCCCGAGTTGTGGTCGCCATCGCTGCCACGCTTATATACGGTGCGTGTCACGGTTGGTCGCGATACGGTGGCGGTGCGTACGGGTTTCCGCCATATCGCAATGGATAAGTATAACCGCCTGACAATCAACGGCAAACCCTGTCGTATAAAGGGTGTAAATCTCCACCACGACCACTCTGTCGAGGCTAATGCTTTGAGTGATGCTCGTATTCGCACCGATGTCGAGACCATTCGCGATATGGGTGCCAATGCCATCCGCTCGGCAACGGCTCCGCACGCACAACTCTTGTACGATATCTGCGACGAGTCGGGCGTGCTGGTGTGGGTCGATACGCCATTTACACAGTCGCCATTTTTGAGCGACATCGCTTTTATCGACTCGCCACGTTTCCGCGAGAATGGTCTGCAACAGCTGCGTGAAATCATCTTGCAGACTGCCAACCACCCATCGGTGGCTATGTGGGGTATCTTCTCGCTGTTGAGGGGCGGCTCGAAGCCGTTGCTGGGCTATATTACGGAGCTCAACCGTGAGGCGAAGCGTCTGGATGCATCACGTCCTACGGTGGCTTGCAGCAATCAGGATGGCGATATCAACTTCATCACCGACCTTATCGTTTGGCAGCAGAGTGTCGGCTGGGAGCGGGGCAATGTTTCGGACTTGAAGGTTTGGCAGGAGGCTCTGACCCGCAATTGGAGCCATCTCCACTCGGCTATCGCCTATGGCGAGGGTGGTACAATCGGCGAGTATAACGAAAATCTCGTGCAGCGAACATCGAGCCAGCACCGTATCCCCGAGAGTTGGCAACGTCGCTTCCACGAGGGATATGTGAAACATATCGAGGATGGCGTATTTTGGGGAGTTTGGCTCAACTCGATGTTCGATTTCGGCTCTGTTCGCTATCGTGCTGCGGTGCGAAATTCGGGGCTTGTGGCGTTCGACCACGTGCAGCGAAAGGATGCCTTCTACCTCTACCGAACGCTGTGGAATACGCAACGCCCTACACTGCATATTGTGGGTCGAAATCGCCGTGTTCGCAGCAACCCTCGACAGGCTCTGTCGCTCTACTCGTCGTATGGCCAACCGCTGCTGCTGCTCAATGGTGATACGTTGCGTCTGCACCAGATGTCGAAGGCCCATTTTGTGACCGATACGCTCACTTTGCCACGCATAAGCCGTGTTGTGGCTATCACTCCGCAACAACGTGATTCCGTGGAGATTACAATCGGCAACTATATCGAAAAAACACCGTTGGTGCGATAGCGATTGCGACCTGTTGGCAGTTGGCTTCGCCGCTTTGCGGCAACGGCTGTTGCCGAATGACAGCGAATGACAATCGCTTCGCTGAATGACAGCGGGCGTTCCGCCCTTAATGGCATTTGTGGCAGAGCCACACGGCTTTGCCGAAAGGGTTGTTAAAGGTTGTTAATGGGCATTTTCCGCCGCCAACCCTAATTGACCTTATCTGACCTTTATTTCGGTGGCTCTTGCGGTCGCTTGTCGCCTTTGGTCACCCTCCCTAAATTCCCTAAACTCTCTAACTCCCCTTTGCGACCCGACCCTTGCCATTTAGGCTGGCTCGCCAGCCGATTGCCATTGAATGTCATTCTTTGCCATTCAATGCCATCGAAAAAGGAGCAAAAAATAAGAGGGCGTTTCCCAACGACCTCTTACCCCGGCGAGTTTCCCCGCCTAAACTACTAACCCAAAGGTTGTAAACATTTAATGATACACCTGTGGATATTTTATTCGGTATCACTTTTAATTTATATACATTTCCCAATCAGAATTAGCGTACGCCTCTTCGCACCCTTCTGGAACAATTAAGGTGTCGAATTCAGGGAATGCGTTAGCTCCTAATTTAGGCGGAATTTCTGCTTTACAAATAATTGTTTTCAAACTAAGGCAAGCAAGGTATGCGTCCTTGCCAATCCAAGCAACGCTATTACCAATTGTTACACCTGTAAGGCTACGGCAGCCATAGAAGGCAGAATTTCCAATTGAAGTAACGCTGTCGGGAATTATTATACCTGTTAGGTTATCGCAATCCCTAAATGCGTAATCTGCTATCAAAGTGACGCTATTTGGAATTGTAACACTTGTCAGCGAGGTGCAATGAGAGAATGCAGAATGCCCTATCGACGTAACACTGCTGGGAATAGTTATCCCTTTCAGGTTGCTACAGCCGTTGAATGTTGTCTCTTCAATCTTGGTAAGTCTATTAGAAATTGTAGCTCTTGTCAGCGAGGTACAACCATCAAAGACTCCATATCCAATCGAAACAACGCTGTCGGGTATAGTTACGCTTATCAAGTTCCTACAATCCCGAAAAGCTAAATTGTGGAGAAATCGAGTTCCGGGCTTAATAAAGTATGATGTGCGAGTTTTGTCTACAACCTCAACTAAATGAGAGCCAGCATATCGTACTCCATCTATCACGGGTAGTGAAGTACAACCAGAAAATACCCCCCCCCTTCCAATCTCGGTAACACTATCAGGAATTGTAACTATTGTCAGTGAGGTGCAATTCAAGAAAGCCCACTGCCCAATTGAAATAACACTATTGCCGATTGTTAAATTTGTCAGGGAACTACAATCACGGAATGCAGAACTGCCAAAAAACCGAATGCTAGGCCGAATAGAGTACGATGTGCGTGTTTTATCTACAACCTCAACTAAATATGTATCGGCATATCGTATTCCTCCTATCACAGGTAGCGAGGTGCAATCTTTGAATGCCGCAAATCCAATAGAAGTAACGCTATCAGGTATTGTTACACTTGTTAGGCTATGACAATCGGAGAATGCATTTTCCCCAATCGAAGTAACGCTATCGGGAATTGTTATACTTTTCAGCGAGGCACATCCACAAAAAGCATAATTTTTTATTTCTGTAATGTCCGAAGGAATGGTTATGTCGGTTAGTTCTACTTCATTTAT
>JAEIGA010017331.1_pt1 | contig 10970 bp, 15 predicted proteins | sample 9270691 | NCBI WGS metagenome assembly JAEIGA01 (sample SAMN17057246, study PRJNA624740) | gut metagenome | biome: biome; isolation source: fecal sample | host: Bos grunniens | place: China: Xizang | collected 2019 | reverse complement strand
ATAATTTTGGTATCTTTGAAACAATATTCTTTTTCTTCTTTTGTGACCACATGACCATGAAGCCTATTGAGTCTATAATCAATTGATCCTTTTTGTGTCTCCAGATTAAATGATTTGGCCACCTTACCAAGTCCACCACCATAAATCTTGGCCAAGTCTTTAAAGATTATCTTTCCATGTTTTGCTGAGAATTTCATTGTCACATCCCATACTGATGAGACTGACTTTGTGGAAACACTAGAAAAACACATTTCACTTTGGTCATTGACTTTTGATACTGCTTTAAATCCTCTTTTTATAAGATATGGAAGGATAAAAGACCATTCAAAGGATAAATTGTAGATATAAATACAAAGATTCTTGCAAAGCTTTGGATCGTTGTGATTTCTTCTCTTTTTTGGTGAAGATAAATAATCTAATTTATCAATGAATGTGTCCATATCATAAAGATAAGACTCTTCATCATCTATCTTAGATTCATCATTAATAAGACATCCTAACCACATGGAGGATTCACAATTGGCAATTGACTCATCATCATTGTGAGTCTCAATATCAAAAGCATATATTTGATATTTTCTTCTGCCTATTCTATGAATCATATTAACTTAAAATGTCATATACAAATAAATAAAATTGTGAAGCACTAATTTGAGTCTTTTCAAAGTTGTATAATTGATCAAATATTTTAAATAACCATTCTTGTTTGAACTCTTCTTTGTTTGCTTCAATTAAATCATAGGCTCTTTGAAGATAATCAGCTTCTTCATAATCATCTACTACTTCAATATTATTTTCTATGCGTGCTAATAGGCCTTCGATTGCACCAAAGTAGGCTTTTCCTTGTGTATGTCTTTCCATCTCAGACAAATACTTTGTAGCACCTTCAAAGCCTCTTTCTTCAATTATTTTTCTAAGATTCCTTTTTGAGATAGAGCCAGTGAGACCGGCTTTTCTCCATTTCCTCATGACTCTTTTTCTAAATCTCTCTAAGTCTTGTGGAGTTTCAACTGGAATCTTTCTAGGATGAACAACTCTTTCTCTGGTGATTTTGGTGAGTTGTGCTTTTCTTCTTTGAGAGATCTCTACTCCAAGAATTTCTCTAGCGAAGATATTACCAGAAGCACCTTTGAATTTTTGTCCATTAATGGAAGTGATTAAAATACCTCCATCTTTTCTAATATGATACTTGACTTCATATCCTTGTTGTGATAACGCATTAACTAATTGTCTGGTTGTCATAATTTCATCTCCTTATATAAAAAGCGGGATATCTATCAATTAGAGCAGCTGCATGGAATCACCAACGCAGTATGTGAGGGAGGGACACTTTCGGTCAATTGATCCTCCATCTATATAACTCACTTTCTGATAACTCAAGATAGATATCCAGCAATAATATTCTAAACTAATTAGAATGGAAGGTCATTATTTTCTTCTTTTTTCGCAATTGGCTTAGAATCCTTGACACTAGCTTTGTTGACATAGATATACATCACATTCTTTGTGTCACCATTATCATTTTGATATTGCCTAACACCATGCCAAGCTTCTTCAACTTCAAGTATATAGCACTTATCAGAAGATAACTTATTAAGCTTCTCAAGAGGAATATTCTCAGTATTGAATCTAACTTCAATAGACATATTGAGATACTTATCTTCCTTTCTAGTTGAGATAGTTGTTGAGAATGTTTTGAAAGGCTGATTCTCTTTGCCTTTTTTGTCTTGGACAAACAAGACTAGTTTTCCACTAATTTCCATCAATTTATACCTCCTTCATTAGTGTTTTCATTCATTTGTCTTAATGTATCAAAATACATAAGTAATGCTTGCTCAATTAATTGAGACTTAGTTTCAAGGTTATTGACACCGGCTTCTTGGACTTTCTCCAGATACTTTTCACAAGCATTAAGAAGTCTCTCATCCATAGTGATCATAACTCTTTTATTCTTTTTCTTGACTATGTTGGTATCCTCCTTCCTTCTACAATTTGTGTTTCTATTTCACTTAATTTTATTTTATAATCATTAATCTCTGCTTCTAGTTTATGGATGTAATTCATATTGTCTGCATAACTTCTATGATTTAATTCATAATCCAAGTATCTCTTTAATCTTTTAATTTCTCTTTGAATAGCTTGATGTTCCTTGTCCATCATAATCAGTTCAGCAATACTTAATTGATAATTGTAATCAACATAATAAGTTGTTTTATACAATTCCTTTTCAATTTTCTTCATTTTTAATTCATAGAATTTAGACTTCATTATTATGCAACCTTGTGAATGATATGTTAGATAAGTAATTCTCACCCATGTATTATCATTTTCAATTTCCATTAATTGTTGTTTTGTCATTTTACCATCTCCACTAAAGAACATTGATACATATCACAAGTAGCTTTTTTAACATTGACTTCTGGTCTAAGTTCAAACCATTGTGAATCAGAATTTGGCTTGTTTTCATTCATAAATTTAAGACATGAATCTAGGCTGCCATAATGATAAATAATCATCCTAACAAAATATGTATGACCTAATCCAAGACTCATTATCTAAACCTCCTTAAAATATATTCAGTATCTGATGGATTATCACAAGTAAAGTCTCCAGAATATCTAAGTGTCTTGGAATTTTTACATTTATACATAAATCTTAAAGCTTTGTTTGGATTATTGAAATATTGATAACCGGTGTGAACTTCACCAAACTTATCTTTATAATAAAATTTAACTTCTATCATAATAAAACCTCCTTTAATAAATCAAATTCTTCTTTTTTAATGCCGTTAAGTCCTCTTAAACTTCTTCTTTGATTAAACATGCTATAAGTATCAAAAACCTTAATATCTCCGGCATCAATATTTCTATTTTTAATGATTTCTAATACTTTGAGTTCTTTTTCAATATCTTTATGCATATCAAGAATTAATTCAATTTCATCAATAAATGGTTTAAGAAAATCATAGGTAGAGTTCCATTGTATTGCTTCACAACCATTTCTAATGTCTAAACAATACTCTACATATTCTTTTACTATTTTCCATGCTTTCAAACCTTTACTCATAATCTTTCATCCAGTCCTCATAAACTAATCTAATGTCAATACTATTTCTATCAGAATTATAAGCAAACCATTGAACTTTAGATTTCATTAATTTTTTATCAAGTTCAAATAAATCAGAATCTCTCCAAATATCCGCAAGTCTTTTTACTGATAATGTAATTGCTTTCATTTCATCATTAAAGACAAATATTTCATTATCTAGTTCAGTGTTCATATAAACGAGCCATAAATCATTTAATGTTATTCTTTTCATGTTTCTATCTCCTCTGGCCACCATCAGTGGTCACTATAATTATAACATAGTGTAAGAAAAGTGCAACACTATTTAAAAATATTTTATAATTATTTATAATTACATTATGAAAAAAGAACTTGATAATCTACATTATAACTTTAGAGAGATAGATGGATATAATAAACCTATAAACATTGTTATCTCACCTAGAGAGCCGGGCAAGACCACAATGGCTTGGAATCAGAAGGTTTATAGGCCATGGCTTAAGACTCATAAACCTTGGCTCTATTTAGTGAGAAATCAAAATGAGATCACTGATGATTTAATAGATGGTATTGCCACTCCTATTAATAAATTTAATGATGAAGTAAATCTTATATATTCCAGACAAAATCTTGAATCTCCTATTTGTGATGTCTTTATAGAGGTGGATGGAACTAAGACTCTTTTCATTAGAATATTGGCCTTATCTACAAAGCTTAGAAAAATCAAACTATCTCTTATTCCAAATATTGGTGGAATCCTCATGGATGAATATATTATTGATCCAAAGTCTGGAGAGAAATATCTCAAAGGTGAGGACATGAAGATAAAGGAAATCTATACAACTTATAGAAGAGAGTCAGAAGGAGTTTTAAAGATGTATTTCTTGGGGAATCCATACTCTTTATATAATCCTTTATTTGTATGGCTTGGAGTGGATACTAGACTATTAAAACCCGGTGCAATAGTTGTGGGAGATCAATATGTTGTCCAGTGTTATCAATTGAAGCCAGAACTCAAAGAATGGATTCTCAAAAATAATCCACTTTATGAATTTGATGAATCATATAAGATGTATGCTTTTGAAGGTTTAGCAGTCAATGATATGAATATTAGACTGGGAAGCTTTCCACCATCTTATCAATTGAAGTTTGTTGTCAGAATCAATGATAAGAATATTGGTATATTCAAAAACAATTATTTGGTGGATCGTGAAGATAGATATTATTGCAAAGAAGTGATGGGATTCTCCAAGGATAGAAAAATATTTGCCTTTGATTTCACTGATGTAATAAATAAATGTGTCTTAGTAGGAATGGAAGAAAGAAGAAGGCTGGAGAACTTTAGAAACGCATTTAGAAAAAGACAAGTTGTCTTTTCTAATGTCAATGTGTATTATTTAATTGAGGAGGTATATTATAATCTATGACTTCTACCTTATATTTTTATAAACTACCAGTCAACTTCGCTAATAAGAATTTTATTCTTGAAAGTCTTTCAAGTTATTTATTGAATTTTACTCCAGTCACCAAGACAAACTTCCAGTATCAAAGATTTGATATGCAAAAGACCATTAAAGTGAACTGGTCTCAAGATTATCAATTAAATATATCCTCTCTTACAAAATATAATTATTTAAAGATAACAACATTAACATCTGATAATAAGACTGCTACTTATTACTATTTCATCAAAGCAGTCAGACAAATAAGTGAAGAAACAATTGAATTCACTATTGAGATGGATGTTTTAAATACATTCTCATTCTCACCTTCGGCAGCACCAAACACTTATACACTTAATAAGAAGTCTTTAATTACCAGAGAGCATAAAGATAGATTAAAAACATTAACATCAAAAACACTTTATAAAGATGAGCCAATGAACGCAGCAACATTAGAAGCGATCAATTTATTTAAGTCTCCATCTATTCCACTTGGCTCAGTTGGTGGAACATTCTACTTTAATTTTGAAGAAATGATAAGTGGAGAGATTCCTATCTTCACATGGCCAGTAGCTATTTTTAGAAATGACTTTTTGATGAGCTTTTATCTTTATTCAAGTGATGGAAGATTACTTCAAAGCACACTTGCTTATAGACTAGACATTTATAGAGATTTTATTAGAGTCTATACAAACTCATTAGATTCAGTTGATTATCCTTATGTTTCTATGCGTGGCCAGAAGATAGGTATCAGTATCCTTGCAAATACTTCAATGGTCACTCCTATGTCTTATACCAGTGATCCAGCTACTAAGAACTATTTCTTGCAGTTCATCAATACTGAGGTATATCCAAAGTCTTATACAATTGCTAGAGTGGAAAAGCTTGTAGATGAATTTGAAGAAGGAATATCCACAACTCTATTCAAAAAGAATGAGCAAACTTTATATGATGAGGATGGAAAAAATCAATGGTATGTTGTTTATACATCTTCTATTGCAGTTGTGGATGATCCAAATGCAACTAGTTCAAAATATGTGAATCCAGTTTTAATAGAATTCTATTCTGATAGTGGATATGAACTTATAACATCTTCAGCAAATTTAGTCACAATATTTGCTTATGACTCACGAATTCCAAAGTGGGAAAACGATGAAGAGATTCTAGGGAATCCAGATGATGATCCACCATCAGCATTGGGAGAACAATATTTTATAATCAATGGTGTCACTTATGACTTATATGATTATGAATTTGTAAATATTTATAGACAAGGTAATAATGACACATCATTTAATAAAGCAATAATTAAAAATAGAACTACTGGTTTAGTCACAATAGTATCAACACCATTTTCATTTTTCCAAGTTTATGGATTAAATCAATTAAGCGTGACCGGCCTTCGTTGGAATGAAACAACTTTGATTACCATAAATTCTGGTAAGGGAGGATATTATGGAACAAGTGATCCTTGGAGAGATAAAGATTTAACTGATCCAAAAATAATCAAGGCTTTTGCTTTTCCTTATGGACCAGTAGATTTTCTTGTTGGTCAAAATATTTTTGAAAAAGTGGATAATCCTTATTCATTTAATACTGATAATAATTCAATTAATTTATTATATCCTCAAAAAGCAATATTCTCTTATCAAAAAGTATTGAACTATGAGTCACCTTTAGGAGTATTACAATTATCAAATATTACTCCGGCTAAACAAGTCACTAGAAACATTATGTATGAATCTAAAATGCTTCATAGTGATTTCTATCTTCCAAAGTTTGTTTATGACTCATTCTCTTATTCATTTATATTAGAGAACATTGATGGAGATTATTTCTTAGATAACTTCTCTCCAGATGAATTTGTTTTCACTTTCAGCTGCACTAAGAATGTCTTATCTAAATTTATGTTTACTTTTGATGAGTGTGCTTATAAGCGATCAACACAAGATTATGATAAAGTTCTTCTTATTGATAGAAATAATGAAAAAGCTTTATATTCAAATGCTTATATTAATTATATAAAATCTGGTGGATTCAATTATGATGCTAAGAAAGCAAATTCACAAAACGCAGTCAATGGTTTAACAACTGCTTTATCATTAATTGGAGGAGTTGCTAGTTTTGCCGGTGGTATTGCAGCACAAAAACCTATGTTGGCTTATGCTGGTGTCACATTAATGGCAACTTCTCTTGCATCTTTAACTAGGACAATTCATCAAGTCCAAGAGAATGATAGAGCGATATCTCAAAAGATTCTTCAAGCTCAACAACAAGGAACATCAGTTCAAGGGAGTGAAGATATTGACTTATTAACTATCATGTGTAATAACAAGCCAAAATTAACTTATTATGAAGTCTCTGATAGGATGAAGCAAGCAGTATGGGATTTATTCCACTATTGTGGTTATGCAACACATGAACAAAAGATTCCATCAGTCAACACAAGATTATATTTCAACTTTGTCCAAGGTGAGATTATTCTCAAAGACTATACATTCAATGAAGAAATAGCCAGAGAAATAGTCAATAAATGGAAAGAAGGAGTCACCTTTATGCACTATGTTGATGGTGGTTATGATTTAGATCAACAATATGAGAACTTTGAGACAAGTATCATGTAGGAGGTATTTATGGCAAAAAGAGTTTTTAGAAGAGAAAATCATGGTGGAAGTCTAGTAGATAGAGCCACCATAAAATCCTATTATATCCTTAAATATTTTAATCTATTTATGAATGGATATAAGTTTACTGGTATTGACTACCAACAAAAAGATTTCTTATTGAGAAAGATGTGGGCTTTGGGAAGAATTGCTTGTTTTAAAATTAAAGACAAAAATAAGAATCCTATTATTACTGAAAACTTTCCTCAAGGAGAAATTGTCTTTTGTCCTTATGCAGCCAGCAAACTAAATATTTATGATTTTCCTATTGAAGTCTCTCTTATCAAGCTTAAGAATGTCAATTTCATTCCTACATCTCTCCAGAAAGTAGATAAAGATGTTGTTATTGGCTTTGCTCAAAGAAACAAACACTCAGTCCTTGAAATGGTTATGCCTTTAATTGAAAAGATTACTGATGTAGAAATGACTCTTAGAACGGCCTTAAAATCACAAAAGACTCCATGGCTAGTGGGATACTCTCCAGAGAGTGAGCAACAAAGAAAAGCTATTAAAGATAATTTAGAGAGTGATGAGCCTTATCTCTTCTTGGAGATGGAAGATATTCAACAATTCAAAGCTATTGTTTCTGGTGCTAATTATAACTGCGATAAATTATATGACCTCAAGCAAGCCTATGAGAATGAAATTAAAGAATATCTTGGTATCAATAATCTTGGAGTCAATGAGAAAAAAGAACATCTCATTGGTGATGAAATCAATGTCAATAGAGAAATAGTTGAGTCTCATGGAGAATGTTTCTTAGACTGCTTAAAAGAATTTTGTGAAAGAATCAAAGAAGTCCTTGACTATGACATCTCAGTAGAACTCAATAAACCAGATTCACAAGAATATATTGAAGAGGAGGATATTAAAGAATGATTTATCCATTTGCTAAAGAATATAAAGTTGAACACGCATATTCCTTTAAGGAGATTCTCAAATATGGTCTCACAATGTCTGGCTATACTGAAGATTATCCAAAAGCTGACACAACTAGTTTTACAAGAACTCTATTCACTTATTATGGTCTCAATTGTCCATCAAATACATTGATTCCAAATAAATACATTGATAGTGATAGACTTGGCCTTCTCAATTTATTAATTGAAAGATACTGGGATGAATATGTTTTCACCAGTGAAGAAGAAATGTCTGATGGAAATAATATCTTAAGTTATCCAGATATACTCTACAAAGCTAGAAGATTATTAGGAAAGATAATTGATATTATCACTTATACTTATCCAAAATATGCTGCTATTCTCAATGCTTATGATGATTCTAAGACAAAACTCTTGGATCAATTAAATAAAACTATCTCTGGCAGTGATACCAGAAGAGATAATGATACTCCTCAAGATGGAGGAGATTATAGTGATGATAACCATACCTCATTTATCTCACAAGGCCAAATTGACAATGAAGAGAACTGGGATGATACTCCAGTAATTGAAAGGCTAGATAAAATTCAAAACCTTTATCAACAAACATTTAGAAGATGGCTCAATGAGTTTAAAGAACTATTTATAGAAGGAGAAAACTTCCATGAAATCTAATGATTTATTAACTTGGACTGGTAGTGTTATTGGCACTATCACAACTGCTCTTCAAACTGATGAAGTCTTAAGATATGTGCAATTAATATTGACTATCTTATCCACTTTGTTTGCAATTGCCTTTACTATTTATAAATGGCATAAAAAGGCTAATGAGGATGGCAAAATAACCAAAGAAGAAGTCAAAGAACTTGGTGATGATCTCACTGAGATTCTTGGCGATAAAGAAAAGGAGAAGAAAGATGAATGATTTTGAAAAGATATTGAGTGAAACAAAAACTCAATTAAATGGAATCTTATCAAAAGATAGCAGCAAAGAACAAATAGACACAATTGCTGCGATCAATAAAAAATTAGATTCTATGAATGAAGCCTTCATTAAGCAGACTGAGGAAAATCAGTCCTTAAAAGAAACCATTATTGAACAAGTGAAAAATACTGGCTTCGCAAAGTCTAGTTCAGACAAAGATGACTCTGGTGCTGACCAAAACCAAAAGTCCATAGATGAAATCATGAGTGAAGAACTAGCAAAGTTTAATGCCAAATAAGGAGGAAATAATATGGCAAAATTATCTATTGAAGAACTTAAAAGCTATGTCAATGGTGTTGTCACTGCTGCCAAGCTTTCAAACTCTTCTTTCAGTGTCACTAGAGATAATGTAGTTGCTTTAGTGGACAAAATTGGCAAAATTGTCACTCTTGATACTGCCTATGCAATTGATAAATTAGCAGAATTTGATGGTGAATATTTATCCTTTGGAAAAACCATTGAAGAATGGCAACAAGATTTAATTATGCCTCAAGACTACGATTCTACCGGTGCTAATGCACTTGCACCACATGATCCAACATATAGACCAAACTTCTATTCCTATACATTAGGTAAGAAAGTCATTAAAACCACTCTTCGCAATAACGATATTGAAAGAGCAGTTCATTTTGTTGAACAATTTGTAGAAATTACATCTATGCAAGTCAAGAGATTATCTGATTCTATGGCTGCTTATAGATACCAAGTTAAAAGAGAAACGCTTGGCAAATTTATCGGTTTATGTGAAGATGCTATGAGTTCAAGCAATGCAACCTTTGTCACTGCCACTGCATATACAGAAGGCACATACTTAAAGAATGGCTCTTCACCAGCTAAATATGGTATTGTTGTCAAAGCAATTCCATCTTCTCCAGCAGTTGCAAACTGGGCTGCTGCAGTCAGTGGTGGATACATCATTGAATTCTCTTTAATCAGTGAATTAGCAATTCCAGTGGATGACACAACCGGTGAAGCTTTCATTCAAAGTGTCAAAGAAGTAGTGGAAAAGGCCGGAGACCTTAGTGAAGGTAATTCCTTAAATGGAAACACATTAGGTGCAGTTGAAGGCTTAACACTCTTCTTAAAACAAGGAATTCAACCAGTCTTAGATGTTAAAACATTGGCCGGTGCTTTCCATCTTGAAAAAGTCGCTCTTCCAAGTCGTATCATTGTTTTAAGAGACTTTGGTAATGCTGACGCAGATTATTATGCAGTCTTAATGGACTCCAGAGCTATGAGATTACATAACACTTATAGAGCAACCAGAGAAAACATGAATGGTGATGGAGACTTCTTAAATCTCTTTGAACACACTGAGGACACTGCTTGGATCAGCAGAAATGCCTTCATTCATGTTTGGAAAGATGATTAATTAATCCAATATAGTGTTCTATGCTTCTCACTTAAAAAGAAGCAAACTTTTTCATAATAGGAGGTTTAAAATTATGAGAAGAATGTGGTCAAAAGGCCAAATTAAAAGTCAAATCAGTCAAGCTTCTGATGAAGTAGTAGCTGCTATTAATGGACAAGCAATTGCACCAGCTTCAGTCACTGCTAGTGGAGATATTACTGGTAATTCCATCATTGAAAATATGACTGGATATGGTGGACAATTCCCATCTATGACTGATGTCACTTGTGAGCCTATTTATTTAAGTGCAGTTAAAAATGGTAATAAATTAACAATGGTTGCTGCTTGTAATATCACACTTGGTGATGATGCAACAACTGATCCAAAAATCTTTGCTAATATTTCATTCCCATCAAGTGTTGGTGAAAAATTATATCCAACATTAATTGGTGCATATAATTTATTAGATGTGAAGAAACTATATATTGCTAGCAATATTAATGCTGGTATTGATGTAGCTGGATATATTACTAAAGGCTCAAATACTTATATTAATTTCTGCTTCTTCCCCGGCTCAATGGT
>JAEIGA010017330.1_pt1 | contig 10971 bp, 7 predicted proteins | sample 9270691 | NCBI WGS metagenome assembly JAEIGA01 (sample SAMN17057246, study PRJNA624740) | gut metagenome | biome: biome; isolation source: fecal sample | host: Bos grunniens | place: China: Xizang | collected 2019 | reverse complement strand
TCATTCCCTCCGGTCAGTCGAAATGACAAACGATACTGTCATTCCGAGCGAAGTCGAGGAATCTTAATAATAAGACAATATATGAAAAAAGTACTAATAGCATTAGCATTATCGATTCTGGCAGTAGGCTGCGGCCACAAGAACCAGAATGTGACTGACGTCCAGACCCTCAAGTCTCCTGACGGCGTCCTTGAGATGACATTCCAGCTCACAGCAGACGGCACACCTCAGTATGCCCTCAACTATGGCGATCAGAAGGTTATCCTCCCATCTGATCTCGGTTTTGAGTTCCGTGGCGTTCTCAAGGCACAGAAGCTTATCTATAACGCAGATGGCACCATCTCTAAGGAGGACCGTGAGCCATGCAACTCTTTCTATGACGGCTTTGCCGTAGAAAGCGTCGAGACTTCTACATTCGATGAGACATGGGAGCCTGTATGGGGAGAAGAGGCTCAGATCCGTAACAACTACAATGAGCTTCTCGTAAACCTCGTGCAGACTTCAACTGACAGAAAGATGTCGATCCGTTTCCGTCTTTATGACGACGGTCTTGGTTTCCGCTATGAGTTCCCTTACCAGAAGAATCTCAGCTACTTCGTGATCAAGGAAGAGATGACTCAGTTCGCTCTTGCAGGCGACCATACAGCATGGTGGATTCCTGGTGACTACGACACTCAGGAGTACAACTTCACAGAGTCACGCCTTTCTGAGATTGCTGAGAAGATGCCTCAGGCAGTCAATCCTAACGACTCTCAGACTCCTTACTCTGTAAATGGTGTCCAGACATCTCTCCAGATGCGTACAGACAGCGGCCTTTACATCAACATCCACGAGGCTGCTCTGATCGACTATCCATGTATGCATCTCGAGCTCGACCCTAAGACAATGACCTTCACTTCGCATCTTACTCCAGATGCGCAGGGTTGGAAGGGCCGCATGCAGACTCCATGCAACACTCCTTGGAGAACAATCCAGGTGGCTCCAAGCGCAACAGCTCAGCTCGCATCACGCATGATCCTCAACCTCAACGAACCATGTGCTCTTGAGAACACTGACTGGATCAAACCGGTGAAGTATATCGGAGTTTGGTGGGAGATGATTTCAGGAAAAGGTTCATGGAACTATACAGACGATTTCGCTTCAGTTCAGCTTGGCAAGACAGACTACACTTCAGCGACTCCTAACGGACGTCACTCTGCAAATAACGAGAATGTGCGCCGTTACATCGACTTTGCAGCCGAACACGGCTTCGACCAGGTTCTCGTTGAGGGCTGGAACGAAGGTTGGGAGGACTGGGCTAACTGCAACAAGGACTATGTGTTCGACTTCGTTACCCCTTATCCTGATTTCGATATTGACGCTCTCAACAAATATGCGCACTCTAAGGGTGTGAAGCTTATGATGCACCACGAGAGCTCGTCTTCTGTACGTAACTATGAACGTCACCTTGATCAGGCTCTTGAGCTCATGGACAAGTATGGATATAACTCGATCAAGGGAGGATATGTTGGTGACATTCTTCCTATCGGCGAGCATCACTACAGCCAGTCACTCATCAATCACTATATGTATGTGATCAAGAAGGCTGCTGAGCATCAGGTGATGATCAACGCTCACGAGGCAGTGCGTCCAACAGGTATATGCCGTACATATCCTAACCTCATCGGCAACGAGTCAGCCCGCGGTACAGAGTATCAGGCATTCGGCGGTACAATGCCTCACCATGTGACTATCCTTCCGTTCACACGTCTGAACGGTGGTCCTATGGACTTTACCCCTGGTATCTTCGTGATGGACCTCGCTTCTGTGACTGAGGGAAGAAACACATCTTGGGTAAATGCTACAATCGCCAACCAGCTCGCACTCTATGTGACACTTTATTCACCGCTCCAGATGGCTGCAGACCTTCCTGAGCACTATGCTCAGTTCATGGATGCATTCCAGTTCATCAAGGATGTGGACATCGACTGGATACAGTCGAAGTATCTCCTTGCTGAGCCAGGTGAGTATGTAGTCATTGCGCGTCAGGGCAAGAAGAACGGTCAGTGGTTCTGCGGTGGTGTGACCGATGACCACAAGCGCACTCTTGAGGTTCCGATGAACTTCCTTGACCCAGGCAAGACATATGAAGCAACAATCTATGCAGACGCGGAGGACGCAGACTACAAGAAGAACCCGCAGGCTTACAGAATCTGGAAGCAGGACGTAACATCAGAGGACACCCTCTCAATGTTCATGGCTCCAGGCGGCGGATTTGCTATTTCATTCATTGAAAAGTAGTTATTTGAAAAATAATTACTATCTTCGCGCGCTTTTAGCTTGCCACGTCATTCCTTTCGCGAGTGCTCAAGCGACAAGTCGATTACGACCGAACGTCACTTGTCATTTTGACCGAATGTCACTTGTCATTTTGACCGAATTGTCACTTGTCATTTCGACCGAACGAAGTGAGTGGAGAAATCTCCCCAACGTCATTGCGAGGCCCTGCAAGGGCCGTGGCAATCCTGAAACGGAAAGAGAAAACAAAAACATATAACCGATTATGAACAAAAACTTAAAACCAGCTGCAAACCAGGCCCTCAGGGTCTGCAGCTACGAATCTCCGGCAATCTCTGTCGTCGAGGTTCTCTCAGAGGGCGTGCTTTGTGCAAGTGGCCAGTTTTTCGAGGAATGGGATGAGGAAAATAATACAGGCATTTGGGGCTAAGTTTAACATTTAAAGAGATTCCAATAATGAAAAAGATACTTCTTTTTATGTCGGCTGCCACAATGTTTGCAGCCATATCATGTAACAAGGTTGAGGTTAATAGTCCGCAGACACAGACTCCTTCGGTAAACCATACACACGAGTCAATTGAATTTGTTGCCTATACTGAGGTCGAAACTAAGACTACACTGAATGGTTATGCAACAGAATGGGAAGCGGGAGATGAGATTGATATTAATGAAGTGGTATATATAGCCCAGGAAAGTGGCAACAAATCTGTTTTTACTATTGTAGACCCAGAAGCTGAAGTGCCTGAGGCCCCATATCATGCAGGTTACCCATCAACTTATGTGTATGATAATAATGAGAATATTGAGGGTAAATTAGCTTTTAATTTCTTTAATGAACATATCTTAAATGAAGGTGAAATTTGTGAAGATGTTCTGGCTGTAGCGTATAGTGAGTCAGAACCTAGCCTCTACTTTAAGAATGTAGTTTCTCTTTTAAAGTTCCAGGCGCCAGAGTTCACAGAGGATATTACTGAGATTAGAATATCTACATCTGAGCCTTTGGCAGGATGTGTTTATGTTGATTACATTGATGCTACTTGGGCCCCAGATGAGTCAGAAGAGACATTCAACGAGGTTATTTTGACTGCGAAATCAGGTAAATTCGAGGTGGGAAAAACTTATTATGTCCCTGTTCTTCCAGGAAAGAAGACAAACCTTACTGTATATATCAACGGATACCACGCGGCAACCGTTAAAGAATTTGAATGCAAACGCAGTGTTATCCACAACATTGGTACACTTCCTGAGCCAGAGAATGCTGTTCTTCGTATCAACAACAAGAATGGTTGGGGAGAATTGAATATTACCATCAAGCAGGGAACTACAACTATTGTTAATGCAAAGCCAATGGTAAATGAAGGAAACAATATCTTTGCATATAGTCTCGACCCTCAGTATATTGGAAAAGAGGTGACTTATTTTATTGGTCACTCTTGGTATACAACAAGCACAAAGACCACAACACTGAAGGCAGATAGTGAGGCAACTGCTATTACTCTCAATACAACCTACCTTCAGCCTAATGACTGGAATTCCGATAGCCCTCGTTATGGCGCACATATATGGATTACTGGCCAGGGTGGAATATGGAAGAGCGCGGTTAAAGTGAATGATAATTTCTATGAGGTAGAGATACCGGATGGTAATTATACAAATATTATCTGGTGTCGCATGAATCCTAATAATGCTGCAAATGATTGGAGTTCAGTTTGGAACCAAACAGGTGATCTTACTTTGAAGCACAAATGTTATTGCATTCAAGGTAAGGATGCTTGGAATAAGCCAACAGGAGACTACTGGTATTAATAAATCCATATATTATAAAACTAGACAGCATCGCAAGATGCTGTCTTTTTTTGTGCCTGGCCTCGTGCCCGCACGTCCGCCTTCGCTGCTAATCTAGTTCCCGTCCTTGAAAAGGGGCGAAAATGAGGACGGGAGGTGGAAAAATGAGCTGCCGTCCATGAAAACCCGCGATTTCATGGACGGCATGGCTCCGGCTGGCCTCAGGCGCAGTGCTGTTGCCCTACTTCGCAAACTCATGTTCGATCTCGTCGAGCCAGACCCAGCGTTTTTCGTCTCCGACCTGCTTGACCATGTTGAGGCTTATCCAGCGGATGTCGTGGATGCCGATCTGGTTGAATGTGCCTTTGATCAGTGAGCCTTCGAGGGAGTTTCCGAAGTTACTTTCGTAGATGGCTGCAGGTGTGTTCATCGTGGTGATAATCACTACTTGTTTCAGTTTTGACAGCATGGAAACGAGTTTTCCGCTTTCCATCTTATACACCATTCCCGGGAAGATTACCTTGTCTATGAAGCCCTTTGTCATAGCTGGCGTGCTCATCCACCATATAGGGAATATCATTACGATACGCTCTGCCCATTGCATTTTCTGTACGTAATTCATAACCAGAGAATCAACTCCTTCCGGCCACATTTCCGAGTCTCTTCCGCCCTCGACGAATGCCTTGAGGTCCTTCTCCCTCATCACCGGGTCGAATCCATCCTTGTCAAGGTTAATGACCTTGTATTCATGTCCGCCGATATCCAGACCGCTGATTACAGCATCACGTATGGCACTGCAGAAGCTTCCCTCATGCGGATGATTGTAGATTATCAATGTTTTCATAATGCACTCTTTTGTTTACCCTCCGCAGTGCAACTCTCTTACCATAATGAGGAATTTCAGGCAGCTCGGTCGGATTTTGCATTAAAAACGCCCAAGGTGTCCCATAAATCAATCAAATTTAACCTTTTGGGCAACACCTCGGTCGAATTAAGACTCAAAAGTGTCCGAGGTGTCCCATTGTATCTAAAGAAGCCTTTTAATATCTTTGTCTGAACAAAACACAGAAAGCTATGATCATAAAGTTTGACGAGATAGAATTGTCCCATCTGCCTAATTTCAAAGGAGGCGAGAAGGAGTTTGCTGCTAACATGTTCTTTGACGGGACTAACCGTATGTTCAAGGGATGCCTTGTGCCGGGAGCATCGATAGGGTTACATACCCATGAGGATAGCTGTGAGGTGATCTTCGTGCTCAGCGGAAAGGGAGGCATCTATGAAAGGGGACCGCAGGAGGCGGAGCTTACTTACAAGGAAGTGCTTCCTGGAGACTGCCTGTATTGTCCTAAGGGACATACCCATAGTCTTGTGAATCCCGAGGGTTCGGCGGAGGATCTTATTTTTTATGCGGTGGTTCCTGTTCAGTAGATTTCTCCACTCGCTGCGCTCGGTTGAAATGACAGTAGGGTTCGCTCGGTCGTAATCGACTTGTCGCTTGAGCATTCGCGAAAGAAATGACAGTAGACCTGCCGCTGCGACTTGTGGAAATATTTTTGTAAATTTGTGAGTTGTCACAAGCAGAGCCAAGATGGAGAAGAAGAATGATTATATAGAGATCAAGGGTGCGAAGGCCCATAATCTTAAGGATGCGTCGCTGTCGATTCCACGCGGAAAGTTCGTCGTGGTGACAGGTCTTAGCGGAAGCGGCAAGTCCTCATTGGCCTTTGATACCATATATGCCGAAGGACAGAGGCGTTATATGGATACATTGTCCACATACGCCAAGCACTTCATGGGCATATTGGAAAAACCCGAGGTCGAGTCTATCACGGGGTTGAGTCCTATAATCGCGATAGAGCAGAAGACTACCGGCAACAACCCTCGTTCGACAGTAGGTACTATCACCGAGATCTATGACTTCCTGCGACTTCTCTATGCGCGTGCCTCTACGGCTTATTCTCCGCAGACGGGCAAGCCGATGGTCAGATATACTGACGAGCAGATTGTTTCTCTGATCATGGAGAACTACGCCGGCCGCAAATGCTACCTGCTTGCTCCGCTGGTAAGGGGCCGTAAGGGCCATTACAAGGAGCTGCTCGAGCAGATGCGCAAGCGCGGCTATACACAGATACGTATAGACGGACAGCTCTGCGAACTGAATGAAGTCACGGCTCTGGACAGGTACAAGGCTCATTTCATAGAACTTGTCATCGACAGACTCAAGCCAGCAGAGAAAGACCAGAAACGCATCAAGGACTCAGTCATGTCAGCCTTGAATTTCGGCAAGGGCTCCCTGGCTGTAATGGATATGGAGACTGAGGCAGTCAACCATTATTCGAAGCATCTTGTCTGCCCGGATACCGGTCTGTCTCTTCCGGAACCGGCTCCACATTCGTTCTCGTTCAATTCACCTCAAGGCTATTGCCACCATTGCAAGGGTCTCGGAATCATAGTGGACGTGAATATGGATACCATTATTCCTGATCCGTCCAAGTCAATTGCTGACGGCGGAATCGTGCCGTTGGGAAAGATCCGTGAGACCAAGAAGTTTGATGTGATAAGGTCGATAGCACGTAAGTATAACTTCTCTCTGTATGACCCTATAGAGGAACTCCCGGAAGAAGTGGTGTCACTTATAGTCTTCGGTTCTGATGAACTTTTCAGAGTGGGCGAGGGCACATCTTCTGAGATGGTGTCATTCGGTGGAATCGTTGGAGATATCCAGGAGAAGATCGTATGTCCTGAATGTGGCGGAACAAGACTCAATAAGGAAACTACATATTTCAAGATAGCAGGAAAGACCATCTCAGAGGTATCTGCGATGGAGATCTCTCAGCTCAAGGACTGGCTGGGTACTCTTGACGGCCAGTTCCGTACACGTGAAAGCCTGATAGCACGTGACATCCTCAAGGAACTTAAGGACAGGGTGTCGTTCCTGCTCGATGTGGGCCTGGACTACCTGTCGCTGGACCGTGCGACAGCGTCGCTCTCCGGCGGTGAAAGCCAGCGTATCAGACTGGCTACCCAGATCGGATCCAAGCTGGTGAATGTACTTTATATTCTGGATGAGCCGTCCATAGGTCTGCATCAGAGGGACAATAGAAAGCTTATTGCCTCACTCAAGAAACTGCGTGATGAGGGTAATTCCGTTATGGTCGTGGAGCATGATGCAGAGACCATGATGGCTGCAGACTGGCTTGTGGATGTCGGCCCTGGAGCAGGCGACGCAGGCGGTCGCATATGCCTGTCAGCACCGGTTGATGTGCTGCTGGAAGGCATACGTCATTCTTCCGCATGCGCTTCAGCGACTCCGTCGATTAGCGGGGTTCAGCATGAGCCGTGGCAATCTCCTGACCGTATGATCATAGGCCCGTCAACCACCCTGGAATATCTCCGCGGCGAAAAGGAAATATCTGTCCCGGCGCAGCGTCGCAAGGGTAACGGTCTGACACTGGGTGTCCGTGGTGCAAGGGGAAATAATCTGAAGGATGTCAATGTGGATTTCCCTCTTGGAATGCTTGTGGGAGTGGCAGGAGTCAGCGGTAGCGGAAAGTCGTCGCTGATCAATGAGACCCTGATGCCGGTTCTCAAGAACAAGTTCTATAATGCGAAGCTGCAGCCGCTGCCATATGATGAGATCGTGGGCGTGGAAAACATAGATAAGCTCATAGAAATTGACCAGAGCCCTATAGGACGCACTCCTCGAAGCAATCCGGCAACATTTACAGGCGTATTCAACGACATACGTATGCTTTTTGAGGCAACGCCAGATGCGAAAGTGCGCGGCTTCAAGGCAGGACGATTCTCGTTCAATGTGGCAGGAGGACGTTGTGAAGAGTGTAAGGGAGCGGGTATCAAGGTCATAGAGATGAACTTCCTGCCGTCAGTCAATGTAGTCTGCAATGAGTGTCGCGGAAGGCGATACAAGGATGATACTCTGGCTGTGAGATATAAAGGAAAGAATATCAATGATGTGCTCGAGATGCCTATAAGTGAGGCATATGAGTTCTTCAGCAATATCCCGTCTATAGCTCAGAAGCTTAAGGCTTTGGTGGATGTAGGTCTTGGCTATGTGCAGCTCGGTCAGTCTGCCGTGACTTTGTCCGGCGGTGAGAGCCAGCGCATGAAACTTGCAGCAGAGCTTGCAAGAAAAGGCACAGGAAATACCCTGTACATCCTTGATGAGCCGACTACCGGCCTCCATTTTGATGATATCAAGGTGCTGATGGACGTGCTTCAGCAGCTTGTGGAGCAGGGTAATACAGTAATTGTAATTGAACATAATCTCGATGTGCTCAAGTCAGTGGATTATCTCTTTGACATGGGCCCGGACGGTGGTAAGGCAGGCGGTATGATCGTGGCTCAGGGCACGCCGGAGCAGCTTGCAGATGATCCTGCTTCAGTTACTGGTCCTTTCCTTCGTGAGATTCTTAAGTGATATCAAGCTTAAAATATGATAACTATGGAAGATATTAAAGTCTATTGCGAGAACACCGGAGCCTATGAGTCAGTGGCAATGGGTACCACCCTTCATCAGTTGTGTCAGGACTTGGGATACAGTTCTAAGTCAGAGGTTCTGGCAGCCCTGGTGGATAATAAACTGAAGTCGCTTGACTATAAGGTCATAAGTCCGCATAATGTCCGCTTCGTCGGCTATGATCATCCGGACGGACGCCGCACATACATCCGTTCTCTCTGCTTTGTACTGCAGAAGGTTGTGCGTGAGATGTTCCCTGACAAGGTGCTTGTGATTGACTATTCTCTTCCAAGCGGTCTTTATTGTGAGATCAGGGAGCTGAAACCTCTTGAGGATGGCCGCCCGAACGTTTATTTTGTTACAGATGCCGAGGTGGAGGCTATCGAGGTGGCTATGAGAGCAGTCATTGCAGCAGACCGTCCGTTTACAAAGACTATGATGAGCCTGGAGGACTGCTGTGATATCTTCCAGAAACAGCATCAGAGCGAGAAGGTGAACCTGGTGCGTACGATCGGAAGGTTCAACTACAAGGTATATACTCTGGACGGCTGTGTCGATACTTTTCATGGACCTCTGATCCCGTCTACAGGCTTGCTTACTACCTTTGACCTGACTGGTTTCAACGACGGCTTCTGTCTTCAGTATCCTATGGAAGGCGATACTGATAAGGTGCTTCCGATGAAGCGTCAGTCAAAGCTTGCCACAGCCCTGAAGGAACATTCCGACTGGTGCTCGATCATGGGAGTACGTGGAGTAGGAGCCCTGAACAATATGGTCCTTTCTGGTAAGATCGTAGACCTGATCAATCTTTCTGAGGCTCTCCATGAGAGGAAATATGCAGAAATCGCCAACCAGATTTATGCTCGCAGAGGCAGTGTGAAGATTGTCTTCATCGCTGGCCCGTCAAGCAGCGGTAAGACCTCGACATCCAAGAGGCTTGCTCTCCAGTGCCGTATACTTGGTCTTAATCCTCGAGTGATCGAGCTTGATAATTATTTCGTTGAGAGGGAACTGACCCCGCGTGATGAGAACGGCGAATATGACTTTGAAGCGCTTGGAGCCATGGACCTCGATCTGCTGGGTCGTCAGCTGAACGATCTTCTTGAGGGTAAATCTGTGGAGATCCCGCGCTTTGACTTCAAGGAGGGCCGTAAATATTTCGAGGGTAATTTCATGCAGCTGCACGATAAGGATATCCTAATCATGGAAGGCATCCACGCCTTGAATCCTGCTATGATTCCTGGTGTAGATCCGTCAAAGGTCTTCCGTGTATACGCTTCAGCATTGACTTCTCTTTCAATAGACGAGAATAATAACATATCGACATCGGACAACCGCATGCTGCGCCGCATGATCCGTGATAACCGCACCAGAGGTGTGGTTCCGGAGGAAACCATCATGCGTTGGCAGAGTGTGCGCCGTGGAGAGAACCGTAACATCTTCCCGTTCCAGGAGAATGCGGATGCGTTGTTCAATTCAGCCCACATCTTCGAGCTTCCGGTGTTGAAGTACTACGCAGAACCACTTCTGCGCCGCATCTCGCCGACCTCGCCTGCGTACTCCGAGGCTTCCCGCATGCTGAAGTTCCTCGATTACATCGTGGCCCTTTCTCCAGCGGAAATAGCTGCCATCCCTCCAACCTCCATCCTCCGCGAATTCATCGCCGGCCAGACCTTATAAGTCGCCCGGTTCTTAGTCTTCGTATGGTTCGTTGAACGGCAGGAGGAATGGGTTGGTCATTCCTTCTGTGGTCAGGTCTGTGCATGGACCATGACCCGGGATGACTGAAATGGATGTGTGTTTAGTTCCGGCAGATCCTGAACCGTCGTCTGTAGGGTTATCCAGAGGTAGAAGCTTCTCGAAGATGCTGCGCATCAGGGCGTCGTAGTCGCCACCGGGATGGTCGGTGCGTCCTATGGCACCGGCAAAAAGTGTGTCTCCGCTGAAAAGGATGCGCTCGGTGCGCTCGAAGAAGCACAGTCCGTTGCGTGAATGACCAGGTGTCTCTATGACCTCAAAGCGGAGCTCTCCCACAGAAATCATATCTCCATCAACCACGTTTGTGGCTGATTTGATGAAACTGGTATCCGGAAGTGGAAGTCCATAGGCCTTGCAGACATATGGATTGGTGTTTTCGATCGAAAACAGCTCTCCTGCATGCATGTACACAGGAAGTCCTCCGTATAGTGCTGACAGCTCTGAAACGCCGTAGATATGGTCGAAGTGTGCATGCGTAAGCATGATGCATACGGGCTTCAGACCGCGTGATGAAACCAGACCAGTAAGCTCTGCCACCTCAGCAGCAGAAGAGCATCCCGGGTCAACAAAGGCGCAGAAACCATCCTTATCCCACACTGCACAGCAGCGTGTCTGGAAGGCATTGAAGGAAAAATGTTCTATGTGTACCATGTTATTAAATGCTAACTTTTGAC
>JAEIGA010017329.1_pt1 | contig 10971 bp, 6 predicted proteins | sample 9270691 | NCBI WGS metagenome assembly JAEIGA01 (sample SAMN17057246, study PRJNA624740) | gut metagenome | biome: biome; isolation source: fecal sample | host: Bos grunniens | place: China: Xizang | collected 2019 | reverse complement strand
TTTAACGAGGAGGAGTATTAGTAGATTTTGTCAGCCAACATGCTGATAAAGAAAAGAGAAACAAGCCAGGGCTTGTTTCTCTTTTCTTATATGTTTTTATTGAATTAGTCGTTCTCGCCAGGCAACAAGTCCTTAACGCAGCGTGACTTCGAGATGCTTGCACCCTCAACAGTGACCGTACCGCTGGAATACATACCGTAGCCCGTACGGCTGGTACCTGCGGTCTTATCGCCGTGTGCACCACGAGAGTAATAGGTACGTGTCAGCATATTGGCATCGACAAACTGGCGTGTATAGATAGACATGAGCGTAAGCTCACGCTGATTAGGCAGACGATAGCCCTCAGGACAGTAGATATTCGGTTTAGTAGGATCTGCGGGGTTAGTAATAGCATTGTTAACCTCACTGAAATAGCCACTAACACTGATAGTTTCGTCCTTACATATTTGGAAACGCTCGTAGAGACGATTCATAGACGAGTTCTCGTCGGCAAAAACCAAGTCCTTAGGCTCATAAGGGTTATCACTCGTACCCACAGGCAGACGGAAGGCACGTGAATCGAGGTAGGTAAGATCGACAACAACCTTATCAGTATTTGTCACTCCATCGACAAAGGCATTGCCATAGATATCGTAGAGCTGAACATAGTCTACCGGCGCAGCATTGATAGCATAACCTTCATCGCCGTCCATATTCACGTTGCGGGCGCAACGAATAGCAAATGCCTCGGGAGGATTGCCCTGACCATTCCAAATCCAAGATACGGCCTCGTCGAGTCTACTTGTAGATGTACCCTCCTCGGCCCACACCAATACAGGCTGCAAGGTGTTGCCGTTGCTTGTACTCGAGATGACATGCTGTCGCCAGCTCTTCTCCGACGACATATTGCTCTTTTCCATAGCTGTACGGTTATAGAGGTGGGCAGAGGCTACGATACCGTCATTACCCATCCATAGGCCCGAGAGCTGTGAGATAGCGGCCATATACCAGCGCATCTCGTCAAGATCTATCATGCCGTCGCCGTCGTTATCACGGTTTAGCTGCATGCAACCATAGCGCAACATACGATAGTCAGACCTTAGGGGCTCGAAATCTGACGAGAACTCTTGCTCGAAGTTAAGGTATGTGTTCCAGTTTTTGCCCGTAACAAAGCTATTACTGTTATTTACCAAGTTCCACTCGTGCAATGTATTGTATCGGCCATTGGTCAAGCTCGTGTTCTTGCTGTCTCCCGAGATACTACCCTTATTATATAGGTACTTACCGCTCGCCTCGTTAACATGTTCAACGCCCCAGGCATTAGGTAGATCGGGATTACGGTGGTTATAGACAGACTGTATCGACTTCTGACGTATAGAGTATGCCGCACCGATAATCTTGCTCTCCTCGTCGGTGCTTGTCTTAGTATCCGAGAGGATATTCATCACACGTGGCTCATCATGGTTGATACAACGACGCCAGATAGAGTTATCACTATCTATCCACTCGCCCGAGATTGGGTGGCGCTCATAGTAGTACTCGTTGATAAATGCCGTAACACGTATAATACCCTTCTCGTCGAACATACAGCCGTTAGCCTTTGAGGCATCAGGGTCGTAGGTGACACCATCGCTCTTGTAGCAGCACAACTTCTTCTGTTCACGCAAGAACTCGACAAGCTCATCTACGTAACCAGTGGACTCTACCGCAGGGAATGTACCCGTAGCAGGGTTGTCGTAGGGCACACCTGCACTATTGCCCTTCTGATACTTGCGGGCTGTGGGGTGCGGACGGTATGGGCGCATCACCTTTGAATACTCATTTCCCGACATCTCGTTTAGGCGGAACTCCACCCACTTGAAGTCCAAGCCGAGGGTGATAGGCGTACCGTTAATATCGTAGCTTGGGCTGTTGTGGTCCTCCGAGCAGAATGGTGTTCGCACATACCATGTCACATCTTCGGCACGTATATACTTCTGGTCAAAGGTAATTACACACTGCTCGTAGTGGGCATCGCACTCAAAAATCTCCTGCAACGACACGGTAACATCGCCCGTAGCACCAGGGAGTGGCTCGTCGTAGATATCTGGTGTCTCGTCGTTCGAGGTCTCAACCTCTACACGTATCTGCTCGACACCCTCTATAGTAATGGTGTAGGTATATACGGTATTTCGCAGAGTGTCGAAATTACCACGATTAGCCTTGAAGTTGCCGAGGTGCACAATATACTCTACATCGGCATTGAGTACTGCACCCTGCTCATTAATATCTGCCACACCATCGCCATTGAAGTCATACTCTGTATCCATAAGCACGCTGGCATTGACTACCACGTACATCGAGTTGTCGTTAGCGTATGTCCAGCCCGCCTCGGGATTTTTATAGTCTTTCGCCTCACGATGCTCATACTTCCAGCCTCCCGCAGGGGTACTCTTGGGCGTTAGGGCATTCTCAAGGGTGTAGAACGAGAAGCCTGTCTCCTCCTTGCCACCGTCAAGGCGTGAACTATCGTAGGGCACATACGAGGTCTCGAAATATCCACTCACGTCGGCATCGCCGCTATTGCCACCATACTTGTTGCGCTCCTCACGGCTCATGATATATGAGCAACGTGGCACATTTACCACCTTCCAGTTCTTAATCTCAAGCTTCTGAATTTGATCCGACTTCTTAAACCAGAACTGCACCTTGGCATCCATACGCTTAAGCATCAGGCTCTTGCTTGTATCTATTGATGCAGTATTAACGTTCTGAAGCGAGCCTGTCATAGGGAAATATCCCGTGCGCTCAACACTGGCATGGTTGAGCGTAGCAACCATGTTTACAAGGTCGCTCTGCTTGCGCACCAAGCCGAGTTTCTCGGCTGAGATGTTTACCATTCGTGAATCGATATTGGCGATAATAAAGACGGTAGCGTCGCTATGCTTCGTAGTCTTGAACTTAACCACGCCCCAGGTGTCGTCCTCGTCGACATCACTTGGCTGATGCACATACCAACCATCGTCCTCAGAGCTTAGAAGCGACGACTCTGAGGTATGGAGATTTGTCTTGTTGTCGAAGTAGCGACCAAAAACCTTATTGCCATTGCTGTCGAAGATGAAGACATAGATGTTGTAGATGCGTGACTCGTCGCTCACGTGTGTTAGTGTAGCACGTGTTGTTGCGTTAGTCGATATTTGCGACTGCGCGCCGAAGCGTAGAATCATCTCTACGGGAGTGCCCTCCTCCTCGTTGCCCGTAACCTCGTCAATGGGGTCTACCTCGCAGCTGGCAAATAGCAGTGCGAAGATGAAATATATGATATATCTTAGTTGTCGCATAGTTCACTACATTATTTGAAGGTCCAATCTACATTTACACTCTCCCATGGCTCAACCTCAAACTTAAATCCGCCTGTTGTCTCGTCGTAATATACGTTGAGCACAATGCTTATATGGCTGTTGCGTCGTATCTCGGTCATAGGCTTTGCAATACCCTCCCCATCGATTACACTAATCTGCTCAGTTATCTGCTTAGGCTCAAAGAGTTCATCATCGTCAGTACCTATCGATGTCTTAACAGTATATAGCTGCCATGTGGTAAGCGAGCCATCATTATAGATGTACTGAATCATGCTGTCACGATACTGAAGGTACTTAAAAACACCACTAAATTTAGCGTAAATATCGTACGTACCATTCCCATTATGAAAAAAGTACACTTGGTTACCACTATCTTTTACGGTATCGCCATAAAAATTGTTGCCTGTTGCTACGTTGCGAATATAACCGCTGCTATAGAGATACCACTCTGCTCGCATAAAGTTATCATCATTAAGCTCGGTGAGAGCCGTTAGATTGCCATTTCCATCATCTGCAAGATAGTATTCGATGCCATTATATGTATATCCCAACGCATATTCTTCCCCTGAAACAAAATTTTCAGTATGTTTAGTCAAACCATCATACTTTGTTACTGAACTTGAGGTTGTTGCATCGATACCGATGTTTATGTCGAATGCGTAGAGCGATTTATCGCCCATGCTCTCCAAGAGATATGTGCCATATACCCTCTTCTCACTTAGTTCATCTACATCTACTGGACCTACAAAGTTGGGGAGGCCTCGATAGGTGTTATTTGCTCCACTTGCCAACATATCGTCGTGGGGAGTAAGATATGCTGTCGAGGGATTTACATTCTTGAAGCTCAACGAGTTGACATTTAGCTTCTTGTTGCTATTGTTTACCACAACAAGCTCTACATGCGCCATTATTCGCTGAAGCTCAACCATAGTACTTGTCGAGCCAATGCTGATAGGTATGCGCTTAAAGGCTGTTAGCAGCATAGGCATAGTGTCACTCTTCTCGGGTGTTGCCGTGCCTGTGAGCTCAGGGAGTGTGGCATCGGCAAGCGTAAACTCGCTGCCTACTACTACTGACTCAACGAGCGTGGCAATCGAGCTATAGATATCCGTACGGCCCTGAACGTTTGCGTAGGCATAGATGTCGTAGTGGGCGATATCCAAGCCCTCGAACGATGTTGTTATCTGCTTGTTGGTGTCAAACGACTCTACAAAGTCGCCACTCCACGTTGTGCCGTCGTAGCTAAACGACTTCTTATCGACAACGATGTTATGAGGATCAACGAGTATTAGCGTTAGGTCGTGCATGCCGCCACCATCTGCTACGTCGCCATCGCCAAGCTCGGCACGTGACTCCTCGACGCCGATAATCTCGGCGCTGCCTATGGTAACAACCAACCTGCCACTACCCTGCTCCTCAACAGGCTCATGCTGTGTGTCGCACGCTGTGGCTAACAGGGCTATAAGTGCAAATATGCTATATATCAATCCTCTCATTGTCATTCTGCGTTAGAAAATGATATCAGGTACTACGGCGTCAACCTCGTCCCATGGTATTGTCTGCACCGATATATCGAACATGTTTGGCTGCAACGATATGGTGTAGGTATATCGCTTTCCTGGCTCCCAGCTCTTTAGTCCCTCGGGGAGTGGCAATGTAAGTTCCTTGCTCTCGGTTGTTGTCTCACCGCCAAGCGTAGCCTCCACAACCACATGAACACCAGGTTTTAACTCGCCATAGCCCACCTCGAGCGACTGAGGTATCATAAATTGCCATGGCAGGTAGAGATACTGAGGCATGCTGTCGTCGGTTGTGTGGGGCACATCGCCCGACACGCCCTCGTCGCCATCAACCCATCGGCGCACCTTGTCGGTCGAGAACTCGTCGTTCTCGGCACGGAGCATACCTGTCCAGTAGCTAAGGTCGATGGCTTTGTTCTCGGTCTGTGTATATTGCAGTGAGCCAATACGATATACCGATGTGAAATATACCTCCTTTACCTTATAGTCGGCTTGTGCTTGCTCGCCAATCTTGAATGCTACACGCACAGCCGATAGTGTGTGGTAGAAGCGCAGTGCCACGTAGCGTGAACGGCCGTAGCTATCGGGGTTACGAGTAGGACATGCATAGTATGCCACCATCATATCGTCGTTGTTTACCGCCGTACTATACTGCAACACAAGTGACGATGTTGTTGCCGTACCCTCAACCATTGTCGATGATGGCCAGAAGGCACGAAAGACATAGTCGCCATCATCTGCCCACTCCTTGTATGGAGCAGGGTAGTTCCAACCCGTTAGAATACCGTCGTACGACACATATACATCGTTGAAGACATCCTGAGGTGTGCCACCCTCGGGCGTATGCTCGGCATATACTCGGAATGACTTATCGCGGAATATGGCGCTCGTAGCATTTTCAACTAGCGATGCACGGCTATCGTCGCTAAAGTCCTCCACGTTAAAGCGAATTTCGTCGTGCACTACGGGTGTAGGCACAACCTCGGACTCCCTGCCACACGAAGCAGCGAGGAGTACCATTATTATATATATAGGTATAAATCTCTTCATACTTATTTTTTTGAGGGCTATTTCCCCTCTTAGGGGATATGGAGGGTTTCAATCCTCCATATCCAAAACTAAGCAGCTATGGGTGCACCTCAGCCTCGTTCTCAATAACGATAGAACCAGACTCGTCATCAACCCACTCCTCAACAGCAGGTGCGAAGAGAATCTGAGTAGTCTCCTTTGCAATTGAGATTGTGTAAGTGATGTTCTTGTTCATCTGCCACTTATCGAGGTTCCAGCTAGCCAAATCTGACGTTACAGAGTAATCCTTGCGGCTAATCTCGTTTGAGCCCTGCTTCTGAATTACCTCATAATCTACAGTAATCTTCTGCTTGCCAGTAACGAGAGCCTGTGGAAGAACATACTGTGTGCGTGCAGCATATGCTACAGCAGTGTCATTAGTAAGACTTACGTCACCAGTCCAATTAAGAGTTGCAAGTGTATTAGCATCGGTTGGAGTCCATACATTGTCAGTAGGGAGTGTCCAAGCACCACGTGAAGCAGCTGTTGTACCATTGTTTGTAAGAGTTACATCACCCTGGTTGTAAACATTCAAAGTGATGCCCTTAACTACAATCTCGTATGCGAAACCGCCATCATCTGTAGGGTTAGCGTTCTGAACCTTGAAGTTGATCTTTGCCAAAGCGTGACGGAAAAGTGTAGGAACGCCCTCGAAACCGTATGAGCCGATACCAAGGTTAGTGCCATTCGCATCAGTAGTGTTGTTTGCGCTGAAACGGATAGCCTTATCAGCATACATCAAATCTACGCCATCAGCCACAGTCTCCACAGTGTAGTCATCGTAAGTGTAAGTATCAGCACCATTGTAATCGTAAACGATCTTTGGCTCAACTGATGTAGGATAGTAAGCGATGAAGTCAACAGTACCGTTGATTGGCCAGTAGTAAGGAGTTGTTGTTGTCCACTTGCCACCGATAAGAGATACATCCTCGTTATCCATCATCTTAACCTCAGCTCCTGCAGCTGCAGCAGCGTCGTGTGACCATGCATTTACACCGAATGAGGTGTAGTTAAATGCACCTGCAGCACGTGTTTGTGCTACGTAGTTAGCTACCTCGAATGAAATAGGAGTGTCGCACTTAGGTACGTACACCTCGTTCTTCATACAGCCTGTGAGTGCCACACCCACCATTGCTGCCAACAAGAAAAACTTTTTCATAATGTTAATTGTTAGTGTGTTAATAATTAATTGTTTATAAATTTTTGGTTTGTTAATTGTTTTGTTTTCTCTATAGTTATCTGTTTTTATGTTATGAAATCGGAACTATTACCTCCTCGTCGTCCCAATCGTCAACCTCGGGCGAGAAGCCACCACCGCCACTGCCTGGAGGGTTGATAGGCACGGGCAACTCCCACACCTCGTCGATAAGCAGCCAATGACGCTCACGGGCATCCTCGCTAAGGAAGACAGGGGTCATGTCGATAGTCTTCTCGGCATATTCGCCCTCACGGGTGAGTGCCTGGAAGGTGATGTGTAGGTCGCTGGGCACACCCTCGATACGACCGAAGGTGTTGAAGACGCCACACAACACATCTTTATTCTCATCTTCGATACGCTCATCGGTGCTCTTCTGCATCTCGATATATAGCGCTGTAGACTCGTCATCTTGACGGGTATTTGCACCTATGGCATTTGTTGCCGAAAGACCCGAGAGCACAGCCGTAGCACTTGCAGCATACTCCAAGTTCTTGACACGTATCTGCACGTAATAGGTATCAATAATGGTGTTAGCCTCCATCTCGATAACCTTAGTGTCGCTATGTGCCTCGACATATAGGTCGGCATCACGTGCCACGAAGAGGTGGTCGGGCTCGTAGTAGATATACTCGTTGTCAACAGCTCGGCCACGCAAGCTACGATATTTCGACTCGGGAATCTCGTCGGTAAATGCCGTGATACCCTCCCATCGATGCTCGTTGCGGATAAAGGTGCCTGGGGTGTCGAAGTTATAGGCCAACACACGATAGTGACCAGGCGCCAACATCACATTACCCATAACAATATCGTTGCCATCTGCATCTACCTCTCGCTCTGTGATGAAGCCCTCAGAGAGAATGCGGCTACCCGCCTCGTTATAGAACAAGACACGCAATACGTCGGTATGGAACTCGGGAACAGCAATCTTGTCGTTATATATTCCCGTGGTGACATTCTTGATGCCGTCGTACCTAACCTTAACCTTCAGCACAGCACGGTGGTCGGGCTCGAGAAGAGGACGACGATGACAACCCGTAACAAGCACGAGAGCGCAGAGTAGAGCAACTATAAATCTAAATCTTCTCATCGGCTACCTCCTCTCTTGTTATAACCGATGTTTATAGGCACGACGAGCGACACCTTGAGCTTTGTGGGGCCAAAGTAGCGCAGGCGACCGATATTTAGCTTATTAATATAGAGCTCTTCGTAGTTGTCGGCAGGGAAGTAGTTGCGGTAGCCCGTTGAGAGGTAACCCACAGATAGAGAAAACTCAAGACTAATGCGCTTCTGCTTACCCACACGCATAGCGTAGCCGTAGGTTAGACCTGTCGACCACAACTCGCCCTGATATGCGGGATCGTAGTCGTTCTGAATGTCGTACATCGCCGACATACCATAAAGACCAAGGAAATGACCACCAAGCCTATCGGCTTTATGCACATTATTTCTAAACCAATATCTACCCTCGAAGCCAAGCTCCAAGTACTGCAAGCAATACTTATTGTTGCGCTCCCACCATGGGAACAGATACTCCACAGCCAACGAGAAGTGGCGAGAGATAGGCACCTCCAACTCGGCATTTAGCACCGTTAGGGCGTCGTAGAGCATATTGGTCTTGAGAGCAAAGAGTACCGTATCACGCCTTGTGGCTGGAGCCTCAGCATCACGCACCGGAACAACCACCGGCTCAACTGCAGCGAGTGCGAGCTTACGAGGCCTCATCTCGGGAGTTAGAGGGTTGTTCAGAGCAATAGGCATCACTGGCTCGCCATCGACATAGATGACTAAAAGTGTCGAGTTACGCAAAATTGGATAGTAGGTTCGGTAGAGGTAGCCATAGCGTGCATCACGCTCCAAACGCCACTTACGAGTACCTATAGAGATGGTTTCGTTGTCGAGAATGCGAAGCACACGCTGCTTCTCCTGTTGCGACATAACACCATCGCTCACAACACATGAGCGAAGCTCTTCCCATGACTCGCCCTCGCCACGAACCTTGAGCAGAGGCATAAGTTTGGGATACCTGTCGCTAACGTAGCGACGCATGGCGTTTGCTCGACGACGAGCCAAGGCGTTGTTGTGCTCGAGCACACCCTCGGGAGATGCCTTAGCAACGATAACAACGGAGTCGATACTCTCGATATCGAGCGATTTGATGGTTTTGTCGAGCGAAGTAAAAACTGCTCGGTTGTTGCGATACTCCTCGTCGATGACACTGCTGTCCCACCTAAAGTCCATTCTGAATAGCGAATCCGATGTAATACGACACGAAATGTCAACACCCTTAGCCATTGAGAATAAGGGCGTTAGCACCATCACCAGCAACAAAGCTGCTCGATATGTAGTCCTAACCAACATTTCGGATCGTCGATATTATTAACAGAATGAGAATAATCTGGCGTAAATATACGAAAAATTTTCTTATGATTTATCATAATTTTCAACTTTTTTTTCGCGCAACTAACTAACTAACTAACTAACTAACTAACTAACTAACTAACTGTGACAGAGGCTCTTTATTACGGATATTTGCACCAATATCACAAATGTCATGATATGCTACTTTAAGTAGTGGAAATTTTTACCAATTATTGATAATCTTGGTTATATCGCAGTAATTTTGGTTATTTTGCCGAATTTTTCACCAAATCACGTATAAAACCAAACATCGACAAAATTTTCTTGGCAATGGGCTCATATTGAGTTTTTTTTCGTAATTTTGTGTACTAGAACAATTATGCGGATTATGACAGCACACGCCAGATATAGAATCCTATTAAAGGCCATAGGCAGGGGCTTTGCTACGCTCCTACTCGTAGTCCTATTCGCCATAATAGCCACAAGCATAAGCCCGATATACGACTTCGCTGAACCCAAACCATTTAGCGGAGACGACATATTTAACCCCTATCGCAATGTCGACTCTGGCACTGTGTGGCAACGTGCCAACTTCCACACCCACACACGCATCGACTCTCCACTAAACGAGTGTGAATACACGCCTAACGAGACACTCGAGGCATACGAAAAACTCGGCTACGACATTGTGGCATTTACCAACCACAACTACATAACTGAGCACCCCATAGCCACGCAACATGTATCGGCATACGAGCATGGCTACAACCTACTAAAATACCACAAAGTAGTCTTTGACACTGAGCGAGTTATGCGCTTCGACCATCTACTGCCAATACTCGCCTCACAGCGCCAATGGCAGTTGGATTTACTACTCGACGAGTGCGACTTCATACAGCTAAACCACCCATTGCGCACGCCTCTTACAAGCGACAAAACAATGCGCAAACTATCGGGATATAGAATCATTGAGCTTGACAGCGGACACTCCACAGAGTGTCAATATTGGGACGTGGCGCTGAGTGCCGGACACTACTCATTTGGCCTTGCAAACGACGACCTACACTACCCCGATCGTAGCGACAAGATAGCACGTCGTTGCAACCTTCTCGCAACACCAAGCGCCGACTGGAAAGATGTAGCACAGACACTCAAGGAGGGTGGTTACTACTCGATGCGACTGCCCGACTACGGCAATGGTAACTGGGAGGAGAAATACGCCAAAAATAGCGATATTCCTCGCATCAACAACATAGGCGTTAGAGGCGACACCATATATTTATCGCTATCTGAAAATACCAAGCGCATTGTAGCGTTTGGTCAGGATCACCGCACACTACTCGACATTAGCAACACGCACGAGGCGGAATATAGGTTACCTCACGACGAGCCATACGCACGCTTCGTGATATATTTCAACTCGGGCGAAGTAATATACACCAACCCCTTCGCTCGATATGACAAGAGCATGGGCGACTACCCCACTACAAATTCAGAACACAGCACA
>JAEIGA010017328.1_pt1 | contig 10971 bp, 14 predicted proteins | sample 9270691 | NCBI WGS metagenome assembly JAEIGA01 (sample SAMN17057246, study PRJNA624740) | gut metagenome | biome: biome; isolation source: fecal sample | host: Bos grunniens | place: China: Xizang | collected 2019 | reverse complement strand
TGGCAAGGATAGCGGCATTAGAGAATGTGATACTCGTCTCACCCACAGTAAGCGTCTGCGAGATAACAAGAGCACCGCTATCATCACCCGCAGGAATAAGCACCCAAGACGAGCCGTCAGAAACAAAAGTATCTCCCGCCTTTGCCGTCTGTCCCGCATAAGTGCCGTCAGTAATGACGATATACACAAAGCCCTCGTTCTCACTTGAAGCCGTAGGTAAGCTCTCGATAGTGCCGCCTGTGCCGAGAGAACCCTTGAATACCATAGGCAAGGGCAAGTTGTCTATACGCTCGTTAGCGGTCTTGGCTTTCTTGAGGGCGGCGAGGGCGATAGGGAATGTAGGATTATCCATAATGCTTACCTCCTATTAGTTCCAAGTCCAACCAGATGTGCCGAGGACGGCTACATCGAGGGCGGGTGTGTAGGCAACGGAGCCGATGTCGAGAACGTCATCACCTATCGCCATAGGTGAGGTAACGTCCGCCTTTGCGTCTGCGAAAACACAAGCAACTATCTTTGTGTTGCCCGAGTTGTCGTTCCTTCTCTGATCTACGCTCATAAGTCTTACTGCCATTGTTTTATCCTCCTGTTTTTTAATTATGACTCTGTGATTTCATATGTCAGCTTCATCGTAAGGTCTGCGCTCTTGGTGACAGCTTCATCGAGATTGTTTACTGTTGATACGAAGCCGTGAATGAAGCCGAGATGTGCCATAGCCGAAGCGTTATCGCCTCGATAACTTCCGTCAAGAATAGTGCCATACGAATTAGCATTGATACCGCACATTCCATAAGTGTTGTACGCTCCGCTGCTCGCAAAATCAAAAGATGTCTTTGTGAAATAGAACTCATCGTTATGATAATAAAGAGCCGAACCCCATACCGTACTATCATTCGAGTTAGCCGAAGGAGTCTTGATGAAGTCGCCATTAGGCAATACAACAGAGCAGCCGTTGATGATCTCTCCGTTGTTTACTCCCAGAACTGTCTTGTAGAGATTGTCATACTCTATAACCTCGGTCGGAGTAGTACCAAGTAAGTTACACTTCAACATCTTGGGGACTCCGCCAACTGTTCCGACACACCAAACGTAGTCACCTATAATCGGGCAGATGTCCTTATGGAAGTGAAAATTATACGAGCCGTTATAGCGGACATTCGAGAACGTAACGTCCGAGTAAGTCCTTGTGATTACTCCGCCTGTTCCATAACTCGTATCAAGTTCCCAAGACGTAGTGTTGATTACATAGTCCTTGAGAGTCGAGCCACTCCATACGATGAAGTGAATGTGACTTCCTGTATACGAGATAGATGTGTTACCAACGTTAGGAGTCGGGGTAACTGTACTATCGGGGATAGAATGAGCCGTGGCAACCGGGGAACCGTCATATCCGATATTCTTACGGAATGGAGTTCCGAGGAGTTTCAAGGTCTTTGTTGAGAGCGGGTATTCTGTGACTACGATACCACTACTATAAGTTACGAGGTAACCCACGCTCTTCTCGTAGTCTATGATAGTCAGATTACCTATATTGTCCGCTCCTCCGTCTGAATTTGTGACGATAACGGAGTTGATCGGGTTAGCCGTGGGGACTCCTGTCTTGGAGATTTCCGACAAAGCCAAAGCCGATCGGGTGAGGTTTACGGACAGGATAGAGCCGTTGCCTCTATCTGTTCCCCAATCCCAAACGAACCTCCGACCGCTTGTGATGTCTCCGCTCTCGGAAGTGTTAAACGCTCCTCTTCGCAAGTCCGTAGAGCCACTATCGGGAGTGTTACCCGCACAAGCGACTATATTGGAAGTTCCCGCTATCATTCCGACAGAAGGAGTGTTCGCTCCGTCTGTAAGTACGCAGCCGTCAAACCACTTTGTCAGAGGCATAATAACGGAGTTTGGGATAGCCATATTGAAGTTACCTTCTCTAATGGCACTCTGAACAAACGGAGTAATAGCGTTGTGCTTCTGAATACGCTTTACTTCCTCGCCCTTACGATAAAGGGATAGCCTCGTGTTGCCGTATAACATATCATTCCTCCTTATTCTGTTATCCATTCGAGAGTAGGGACTCCCGAGGTAACAGTTAATTTAAGCGTATAAGTTCCGTCCGTTGTCGGAAGTTCCGGGAGTATCAACTCGTTCAGCTCGTTGATCGCTCCAATTATCGTGTTACTTTCGGTATCAAGGTCGGAGGAATAGTCGAGCAACTTGTTAAGGAACAGACCGAGAGCGTTGAGAGAGATCTTACGAGTCAGATAGACTCCGCTCTCTTCCCTCTGCTCTGCGATGAAGTCACTTCCCGACAGACCTTCCGAACTAATCAGCTCGTGAATTTCTACGTTAGCCATAAAGCCTCCTTATGAAATGAATATATCGTCATCTTCCGTTGCGAGATTGTCCTCATCTTCGGTAATGATGAAGTAATGTTCCTTCTCCCTTGTGAGAGCCATATTGTCACTCAACGAGGCGATGTTCTGACCCGCATATACAGAACTCAACGTATCAGACCCTACCAAGTCGAAAGGAGTCTGAACGTCCAGAGTAAGCGACTCGGCAAGAGCGACTATCATCTGTCCGCCTGTAACAGGAGTGAATGTGTCTTGGACTTCGATATGTCCGTCAAAGTCATCTATCGCAAGTAGACCCTGTCCCTGTAACCAAGCGTGAATATCTCCTCGGTCTATCGTTGCCGTTCCTCCGTCAACTTCAAGTTTGACCTTCCACTCGTAAGAATTTCCGTCAAGGAGTGTGTCGACAAAATACATCAGAGTCAGAATATGCTTTCCGTCCTCCGAGAATGTTCCGACAGGCTGATAAGCCTCGAGTACGTCATTCAAGTAGTAGTAAGCCGTGACAGTTGCCGTGGAACCTGTCACATCGAGGTCTATATTGATCTCGTGCAACATCGTAACTATCGTGTGCTTTACTGTTGTGAAGTCTATGTCAATAACTGTCTCGGGAGTGTTATCGGCAAGGGTATACTCCGAAGCGTTGATATAAGTATGAATGACTAACTCGTTCTCCTTGGTCTTGTTCAACGCTCCCTGTAATGCCCTATCCGTTGATGACTTACCGTTCATCAAGTTCGGGTCAGAGCCGAAGCCTTTAAGAGTAGTCGTGTTCTTGAACGTCCACTCGATAGCCATAACGCAACAAGTGAGCGTATCTCCCGCTACTCCGCCCTCACATACGACCAGGTCTCCCAAGTCATACACAGGACAGTTAAGTATCGCTATATTGAACGGAGTATAAGCGATAGACCCCGCTACTTCTGCGACCGCCTGTCTCTGTCTTATCTTGGCTTCATCCACTCCATACTGTAAGAGCGGGTTAGAGCCGAGCGAGATAGTCACTCCTCCAACTGACCCCGCAGCGTAGTAATACTGAACTCCTCCGTCTATGTCCGATATGCTTATTCCGTCATAGGAGGTAACATAGTCCGAGAATACCGAGCCGACTATTCGATCTCGGCTCTGGAATGTGTCTACAACGCTCGAGTCAGCGAAAGACTTAATGAGTATCTTCCCTTCATCACTTGCCGTTACAAAGCCTCCTGTCGTACTTGCTACGCACGAGAGGAAGTCTCTAACTGTTGAGATGTCGTTCTGCGGATATAAGCCGAGAAGTTCGTTGCCGTTAGGGAGTGCGTTACACTCCGCCCGGGAAAGTCCGTTCTCGACTCCTGTTATACGTTCCGTAAGTTCGAGGAAGTCGTATAAGACTCCCGAGGTCGTAGAGAACGGAAATGCTACATCAAGTCCCGCAAGGCAATCGTAAGCCGTAACCTTAATGCCTGTGTCCGTCCATTCTGCCTTGGCAACTGTAAAGACTCCGCACTTAACCCACTCGATTGACTCATCTGCTAAAGTGAGTCCGTATTCAAGAGTTATCTTGAGACTTCTCCAAGAGCCTCGAGGAATGTTCAGACCTCGGAAGTGAACGTCAAGTTGACCTATACGAACAGAGCCAAACTTGACATCTTTGTTCTCGGAGCATTGGTTGGAATAACTCAAAGCGAGTATGTTGGAGTCTCCAAAAGCGAACGAGCCGATAGTTCCTTTTATATGCTCGACTCTTTGAGCTTTCTTCATAGCAACTTTGAAAGCCTCGCTCACACTCTTCATAATTACTCTCCTTCAAATATGATCGGGACAGACCAAAGACCTTGTGTCCCTCCCACGTTCTCCGAACCTTCTACGAGACTTATCGCTCCTCCGAGTCTTATCCTTCCCGAGAGTGCTTCTCCTCCGTCTATCGAGACGGAAGCCGAAGCAGATTTACAGAACCCCTCGAGGGTATCTCTTAACCTCGAGGAGCAATCAAAGGAAGCCGTAAAGGACAGGCGATCGAGCCGTCTTATGTTAGACAACTGTGTTCCCGCCTCCGACTCGAAGATGTTTTCGGAAGGGTTATACTGATATTCAAACGTAGTCGGGTTCGGCATTTCCACGTTATTTATCCGTAAGTATCGTCCTAACATTAAGTGCCTCCCTGTAAGTAGTATTCAGTATCAAGCGCATTGGTAACGACCGAGCCGACTCTCTGTGAGCCGAGGTATACGTTGATGACCGAGTTACCTCCGCCACCAAGTCCCGCCAACTGTGAAGATATACCGCTCAACGCTCCGCTATAATCGGGACCTGTCATTCCGTTGTAGATGATATTGGAAGTGCCATACAACGCTCTTTGTAAAGCGATGTCCTCGTTCTCCATACCTTCTGTAAAGAGGTCGATCATATCCGAACCGGGGTTATTGTATGCCCACTCGTGGAGCGGTCCCTTTTCGGGAACCGAGAACCCGAGATAGTCCGCTATGGTCGAAGCCGTGGAGGACAGACAACTAATCAAGTTCGGAATGGCATTTGTTATGCCTGTAATCAGAGCGTCAATCATATCGAGTCCCCAAGTAATAGCGTTGCTCACGAGTTGGGGACCAAGTTCGGCAAAGGCTGCCAATATTTCTGCTATGAGTTCTGGAATAGCCGCCAAGATGTCGGGAGTCGCTTGTACGAGTCCCTCGATTATTCCGAAGAAGAGTTCTTGCGCTGCGACTATCAACTCGGGGAGGTTGTTCAACAGAGCTTCGCAGATAGTAAGGACACATTCTACGATAGCGGGTATCAACTCGGGCATAGCCTGTGCGATACCTTCTACGACCGCAACTATAATCTGTGTCGCTGCCTCGATGATAGTCGGCAAGTTCGTAACAAGGAAGTTGACTATCGCTAACACGAGTTCCGTTATTGTCGGAGCGAGGTCGGCTAAATGGTCGACTATTCCTTGCATAATCGAAAGTATGAGGTCTGCTCCTGTCTGTAAGATGAGAGGCAGATTATCAAGCAAAGCCTGTGCGATCGAGCCGATTATCGTCCCGCCTATCTCGATGAGCATAGGCAAGTATGAATTTATCACGTTGATCGCCTCGGGTATCATCGTGTCGATGACATCTCCGAGCTGACTTATATCTCCGTCCGTGGCAAGTACGGCATTTGTGAAGTCGTTTAAGAGGCTTACTCCCTCGCTTGATAGGTCGGTAAGGATAGGAAGAAGTATTCCTCCGATAGCGTTTCTCGCTGCCGTTGCTCCGTTCTGTAACCTTTGCATATTGTCATCAAGGTCACCGAAAGCCTCGAGCGTATCACCGCTCATTATATAGCCTGTCTCTTCGGCTTCCTGTCGGAGTTCCTCAAACGCTCCCGAACCCGCCTCGATGAGAGGGTTAAGTTCTCTCGCTCCTCTTCCGAGAAGTTCCATAGCGGCTGCGTCTCTCTCGGTCTCGTTAGTCATCTGACCCAAAGAGTCGATAATATCCCAGAATACGTCCTCCGAGTCTCGGAGATTGCCGTCTGCGTCTGTGATCGCTACACCGATACTGTCAAAAGCCTCGATAGCAGACTCGGAACCGTCTTGTGCGTTAGACATCGTCCTTATGAGTCGTGTCATAGAGCCTGTCATTGTATCTGTCGATACATCGAGGAGTTCCGAGGCATAGTTCATAGCCTGTATTGTGTCCGTGGAAACTCCTGTGACGGAGGACATTGTCATAATCTCATCTGCGAGACTTGCCGTATTGAGTGTTGCGTCACCCAAAGCCGTTGCCGTGGCAACGACCGCAGCCGTGATAGCACCGATAGCGACAACCGCTCCCTCCGCAACTGTGGAGATTATCTCTCCCCACGCTTCGAAGTTCGCTCCGCTCTCCTCTGTGGCTTCTCCCGCTTCCTCTGCGGAGTCTCCCACTTCCTCAAGTTCTCCACTTGCTCCCGAAGCCGAGGACTCCAAGTCCTCTAACTTACTTGCGGTCTGTGAGACTTGGGCGGCTAACTTTGCGTACTCTTCCTGTGTAACGGTTCCCTCTTCAAGAGCCTTGGCTGCCTCCTCGGCTGCCCTCCTTTGAAGTTCGAGCTTGTCCCGGGTCTGTTCTATCTGCTTATTGAGGAGTTCTTCTTTTTGGGCGAGTAGTTCGACATTGGTCGGGTCGAGTTTAAGAGCCTTGTCAACTTCCCGCAAAGCGGAGTCGGTTGTCCTGATCTCCTTGTTGACAGTAGTCAAGGCTTTGCCGAGTTGAGTAGTATCGCCCTTGAACTCGATCGTGATACCCTTTATCGCTCCACTTGCCATATTAACCTCCAAAGAATGAGTCTATGTCTCCTTGGTCTGCCTTTTCGGGATAGTCATAGGAGTCGTTGTTAGACTCAATTAAGATTTCATTCACAAAGCCTATCGACAGGGCGGAGAGTTCATCTAATGAATAACCCGCCTGTTTTGCTCTCAACGCAAAGAGAGCGGTCGTAAACTCCCTGTCTTTAGGCTTTAGACGTTTTTTGCTTCAACTAAAGGCTTCGAGTCTCCCTTCCATAAAGCGATTACCTTGTTCGTAACTTCTGGGGAAGTGAGTTCGCCCTTCTCGAACTGACTCAAGAAACCGTAGTAGTCGAGTTCATTCAACTGATAGAGCTTCTTGATGTCCGTCTCTTCTGATTGCTTATTCATAACGAAAGTGAGCATAGAGATAAGTTCGACCTTGCTATTGATCGCCTCCATACCCTCCGTACTTATATCCAACTTCTGAAATTCAGCGAGATATTCTTCCTTGGTGACTTTCTCTTCCTCCAAGTCCTTCTGTAACTTGGTAAGTTCACGAGCCTTATTGACGATATTGGAAGCCTTTTCAGACGTATTACTGAACTCGACCATAAAGTCTCGTCTGAATATCTGCTTGAATAAAATAGGTGTAAACGCATTACACACCAAGTCGATGTGCTTCTCACCGACCTCGATTGAGATTTTCATATAATTGTCCTCCGAAAGATTATAAAGAACTCCCCGAGACCGACCTTGATCTCGGGGATTGGTATAGGGGTTATATCCAACTTACGGAGTGAACTGTGGTGTGTAAACCGCAGTAAACCAACCGTTATAAGTTGTACTATCTGTCGTGTCTCCTGTATGGAGTCGAGCCATTCCGTCATCGGGGCGAGGAGAAGCCGTGAAAGACATAGAAACTGTTTTAGGCTGATTGCCGTCTGTTCCTGTTGTCTCGGCACTAATGCCCGGTTTTGCAAACTTGACCTTCGGAACGAGATAACGTCTGCCGCTATTGTCTCCGCTAATCTCGAACATAAGAGCAACGTACTTGACCTCGTCAGAAGCGTTTTCTACGATTACTCCGTTGTCGTCCATAGTCATACCAAGAACGTCTGTCTCAACATCCTCGGGAATGTTAGCGCACTCGTAAGTTCCGTCAAAGCCCTGTGAAGAACCACTAATGATGTAGTAGTCGGAGTCGTCCGCTCTAAAGACGTTCTGGTCTGTGGAAGAGGGATTGACTTCAAGACTAACGGCTCCCTCCCAAGCAACAGGAGTTCCGTAGCTCGTAGTTGTGACTCCGAGAGTTGTTGTCTCCGTGGCTATGGCATAATGGACGTTCTTCAAGCCGAACTTAACCTTGTTCTTTGCCATTGTTTTTACCTCCAAAAAGTATATGTGATTAGATAAAAGGTCTGATCTTCGTCAAAAGACTCTGTCTTGTCGTAGAACAGACCAAGCGAGTCAAGGATAGTCTCTATGTCCTCTTCCTTGGCTTCGTCTTTCTTCAAGGAGTAGAACTCCAACTGAAAGTTATTAAGTTTTGAAAAGACCTTACTGTCTGCGGAGAAGTTGTCAGATTGAGTATCACTCCCGACCAAGTAAGGAAGTTTTGTGCCGACAGGAGCAGAGCCGTAGAAATAACGGAAGTCCTTAAAAGCGACCTTGATTTCGGCAAGAGATGTCATATACCTTTAAGTCTCCTTTCTATTTCTTTTGTGGCTACAAGGACAAACTCCTCAATACCCGCTTCTTCTGCGGGTTTTATATGAGGTTGTGCTTTTGTCCTTCCAACCTTCTTACCTTCTGCGATGAGGTCGTGTCCGTTCTCAAGCAGATGAGTAAGTCCCGGTCTGCTTGAATTGTGGACGATGTAACCTCCGTCTTGGTATGTAACCTTCCAACCCTTCTCGTACTTGCCTCCTTTGTGGGGACTTGTGCGTTTAAGTGTCTTGGCTACATCGTTTGCGGTCTTTTTGGCTGCGTCTTTCCCCGCAGCTCTGACCGCACTATCAGAAGCCTTGATTATCTGTCCTATCTGTTCCGAGAGTGAACCGCCTATAACATTTACGTTATCCATTACGGTTCCTCACTTCCTTCTCCTGTTGACCCGACTTCCCTCTCACAATAGAGTTCGATCTCGTTCTCATCTGTCTCATAAGTACGATAGACCGAGAACCGCTCTCCCTTATAGGAGACGATAGTCTGTCCTGTATAAGCGAATGTGGAAACGTGGAACACATAAGCGGGAGATAAGCCGTCCTGTCTGCCCGACATATACTCGGATTGTGATACGGACTTAACCTCTGCTATGACCTCTGTAGTCGACTCGGTTGTTACGAGCTGACCTATCGTGTCTGTGGTCTGCGTCTCTTTGATGAGGGTTATCTTTCCTATCTTTGTCATAGGCTTATCCCTCCTCTAACGCTCCGAGTGTTGAATACTTCGAGGACATTAACATCTTGGTCTTGAGGTCATCATATGCGACCTTATACTTGTCCTTGCGAGTAGAGTCCTTCTCAAAAGAATAGAGACAGTAAGCGATAATGGCTTCCTTCTGGAGAGCGTCCGCCTCGGAAGCCGTGAAACTGATTATATCGGTTGTCTCGGTTAGGTCGAGAATGGCAGCGTCTATATATCTCTGAAACTCTGCCTCGACCGCATTATCCAACGGAGTTGAAACTCTCGTCAGCGCAAAGCGAACTTCGTCCAAAAGAGCCATATCTTATACCTTCTTCTTTCTTGTTCTCTTAACAGGCTTAACCTCTTCGACCTTCTCCTCGGTCTGCTCCTCGGTCTTTTCTGTGACCGGGACAGGTCCCTTGGCTTCGGGTATCTCTACCATAGTCAGAGGGTTAAAAGCCGATGTCTCAATCTCTACGATAGAGTTCTTCTTGTGAAGTCCTTTTCTATCGTAGAAAGGAACTGTTGTTTTAACTTTCATCGTGTTTTCTCCTTTAGGAAAAGTCCCCGCCACAATGAGCGGGGACTAATAGTCTTGATTAAGCCTCGGGAGCCGTGATCTTAACGAAAGCGTTAGGAGCAACGAGACCCAGAGCCACATACTCACGACCTACGATCTTAACGAGGTCAGCCTCGGCAAGAGTAAGGTCATCGTACTTAATTGTGATCTCGTCTCCGTTAGGATAGTTAGCCTGTGCGCCAACACCGAAGTCACCTACGATAGCGTATGTATCGTCCTCGGAAGCAGAACCGATAGCCTTGATCGTATCGTTGAACAGAACAGGAAGTCCCTCGAAAGGGTCAACGGCATAGCCGTTAGCATACTGAACCGCCTTAAAGGCAGAGTATGAGAGCTTGTTCATAACGATAACAGGGTTAGCCGCTCTGTCAGACAGATGAGAGATAGCCTGTGCGATTACATCGAGAGAGAGGGCAGCCTTAACAACAGGAACACCAACCGCAGAAGATGTGGAAGCAGCGGGAGCGTCATCGATAAGACCGATGATCGTGTCCTCTGCGAGCTTTGCAATCCTGTATGTGAGTTCATCGTAGATATAACGGAGGAAAGCCTCGCCTGTCATATCTATAACCTCATCGCTAATTGTGATGAACTTCTTGAGAGAAACAGGAGAAAGCGAGATGATACCGAGATGAAGTTCCTCCTCGGAAATAGCCTCGTCACCCTCTGTATGAGCAACTGCGGGAGTAGAAGAGAGTTCGAAGCCGAGTCTCAAAATGCCCTTGATTGTGGACTTCTTAACTCTGCTCAAAATCTTGTTCTCTGCCCAAGCCGTAGCGATTGTCTCGTCAACGATAGACGGAACAGGAACGTCACCGCTTACCATTTCTGTAAGAAGTGAACGGCACTCTGTGTCATCGTTTGTCTTGATGTACTTTGCATAAGCGTTAGCGTAAGCCTCGCTTGATCTGATCTCCTTGATGTCTGCCATTTTTCTTTCCTCCTTCGGCATTTCAATAGATGTGGGAGCGGTCTCTTCACCTTTGATAACCGCCTTGATGTCTGCCTTTCTCTGCTCATCTGCGAGGAAGGACTTTCTTTCCTTAATGGAGTCCAACTCTAAAGACAAAGCCTCGAAGTCTGTTCCCTCGGCATTTGTCTCAATAGCCTCCTTGATCTCGGTCATACGAGCCTCAAGAGCCTCGGAGTCGAGTTCCATAATCTCTTCTTTAGTCATAGTCGACCTCCAAAAGTTTCAATTTTGCTATGGCTCTCTGCCTTGCCTGTTCCTGTCGGTTACGCTCCTCTTTAAGTCGCTCCGCTTCGAAGTCTTTGATCGCTCCGTCAAAGGCTGCTCGAGTTGCAACACCGATATTCGTTGTAGGGTTAGCGGGGAAGCCAACGGCTGATATGTCATAGACCTTTTTAATGCGGTCTATAATCCTTGTGTAAACTGTCTTTTC
>JAEIGA010017327.1_pt1 | contig 10971 bp, 8 predicted proteins | sample 9270691 | NCBI WGS metagenome assembly JAEIGA01 (sample SAMN17057246, study PRJNA624740) | gut metagenome | biome: biome; isolation source: fecal sample | host: Bos grunniens | place: China: Xizang | collected 2019 | reverse complement strand
CCTATCGCCATCATCGCCGTAGGTCTTGGTCAGATGCGTGGCAAGAAGAATATGCTCGGTCAGAATGTTATCATTCAGTCTATTGGCGCATCGTCAGGCGTTATCGTAGCGGGTGCTATCTTCACACTCCCTGCGCTATACATCCTCGGTCTTGATGCGCAGTTCTACCAGGTATTCCTATCATCATTGCTCGGTGGTATCCTCGGTATTGTACTTCTCATCCCATTCCGTAAGTACTTCGTCAAGGAGATGCACGGTAAGTATCCATTCCCTGAGGCTACAGCGACCACCGAGGTGCTCGTATCGGGCGAGAAGGGTGGCTCACAGGCTAAAATCCTTGTTGCCGCAGGTCTTATCGGCGGTCTTTACGACTTCATCGTATCAACCTTCGGTGCGTGGGTATCGTCGCTCTCGACACAGATGTGGGGCTGGGGTAAGTTCCTTGCTGCTAAGGCTAAGCTAACCTTCGGTCTTAACACATCGGCTGCCGTACTCGGTCTTGGTTATATCATCGGTTTGAAGTATGCCCTTATTATCGCAGGTGGCTCGGCACTTGTATGGTTCGTGGTCATTCCTTTGGTTACGCCTATCCTCGGTGCTTTCGATGCTGCAACACTCCCCGACACCCTTGCAGGTATGGGTATTACCTACGATGCTTTGTCAACTCCTGAGGGTATCTTCCGCGAGATTGGTCGTCCACTCGGTATTGGTGGTATCGCCATGGCAGGTCTTATCGGTATCATCCGTCAGGCGGGCATCATCAAGAGCGCCTTGGGTCTTGCAGTGAGCGAGTTCAGCGGTAAGAAGGTGGAGGTTGACGAGCCTCGTACTCAGAAGGATATATCTATGAAGGTTATCCTTTCGGTGCTTATCGCAACCCTTGTGGCTACGCTCTTCTTCTTCCAGTTTGGCGTGCTTAACAACTGGTTCCAGACAATCATCGCATTGCTTATCGTATTTGTTATCGCCTTCCTATTTACCACTGTGGCAGCCAACGCTATCGCTATCGTGGGATCTAACCCTGTATCGGGCATGACACTTATGACCCTTATCCTCTCATCTTTGGTGCTTGTATCTATCGGTCTTGAGGGTACATCGGGTATGATTGCAGCGCTTGTTATCGGTGGTGTGGTATGTACTGCGTTGTCTATGGCGGGTGGCTTTATCACCGACCTTAAGATTGGCTACTGGCTCGGTACATCGCCTAAGAAGCAGCAGACATGGAAGTTTGTGGGTACAGCAGTATCTGCAGCTACTGTTGCGGGCGTTATGATTATCATGAATCAGACATACGGCTTCACTGAGGAGGCTGCAGCAGCCCTCGGTCAGAGCGCTCCTCTTGTAGCGCCTCAGGCTAACGCTATGGCGGCCGTTATTAAGCCTTTGATGACAGGTGGTGCTACACCATGGCTACTCTACGGCATCGGCGCTCTTATCGCCCTTGTGCTTACCTTCATCAAGCTTCCAGCACTTCCTTTCGCACTCGGTATGTTTATCCCTATGGAGCTTAACGCACCTCTTGTAGTGGGTGGTTTGGTTGCATGGGCTGTTAACCGTCATAAGGATGCTGAGCAGGCTAAGGCTAACAACAACCGCGGTACGCTTATCGCCTCTGGTTTCATCGCCGGTGGTGCTCTTATGGGTGTAGTTAGTGCTATCATCGCCTTCCTCGGCGTGGATCTCATGATTCAGTGGCCTGCAGGCTCTATGGTACCTATCTACCTCGGCATCTTGATGTATGCAGCTATTATCACCTACTTTATCTGGCACTCTCGTAAGGCTAAGATTGGTGAGTAACTTACGAACTGAAAACTGAAAACTGAAAACTGAAAACTGAAAAGTGTGGTGTCTGCGACGCCGATTTATAAAACTTATGCGTAGCATACCTTACCTTTCAGTTTTCACCTTTCACTTTTAACTTTGAATATACTATGGATCTAAAAGAACGCTTTTTGAAATATGTATCGTTCGACACGCAGTCGGATGAGAACAGCACATCCTTCCCATCTACCGATAAGCAGCTTGTGTTGCTCCGCCACCTCAAGGAGGAGCTTGAGGCTCTCGGTCTTAAGGAGGTAACTATGGATGAGTATGGCTATGTTATGGCTACACTCCCAGCAACTAAGGGTATGGAGAACGCCCCTGTTATCGGCTTTATCTCGCATGTTGATACTGCGCCTGATATGAGTGGTGCGAATGTCAAGCCACAGATTTTGGAGAACTACAACGGCAAGGATATCAACCTTGGCGGCGATGTATGGATGCGCGTGGAGGAGTTTCCTGAGTTGTCCTTCTTCAAGGGTCACACACTTATCCACACCGATGGTACAACGCTCCTTGGCGCTGATGATAAGGCGGGTGTTGCCGAGATTGTAACCGCTATGGAGTGGCTTATTGCCCACCCTGAGGTTGCGCATGGCAAGATTCGTGTAGGCTTCACGCCTGATGAGGAGATTGGTCGTGGCGTTGACTACTTCGATGTTAAGAAGTTCGATGCTCAGTTTGCCTACACCATGGATGGTGGTATGGAGGGCGAGTTGGAGTATGAGAACTTCAACGCTGCAGGTGCTAAGATTACCATCGCGGGCCGTAATGTACACCCAGGCATGGCTAAGAATAAGATGATTAACGCTATCGATATCGCTACAGAGCTTAACGGCATGCTCCCTGCGGACCAGCGCCCACAGTTTACCGAGCACTACGAGGGCTTCTTCCACTGCGTAGGTATCAAGGGTAGTGTTGAGGAGGCGGAGATTAACTACATCATTCGTGACCACGACAGTGATAAGTTCGAGCAGAAGAAGCAGCTTATGGAGAGCGTCGTAGCCTTCTTACAGCGCAAGTATGGCGAGAAGGTCTTGACCCTCAATATGCGCGACCAGTACTACAACATGCGTAAGATGGTCGAGCCACACCCACAGGTTATCGAGAAGGCTAAGCGCGCCATGATTGAGGCGGGTGTCAAGCCTCTTGTTAAGCCTATCCGCGGTGGTACCGATGGCTCACGCCTCTCGTTCATGGGTCTTCCATGCCCTAACCTCTTCACCGGAGGTATGAACTTCCATGGTCGTTATGAGTATGCCTCACTTACCACTATGCAGAAGGCGATGAATACAATCATCAACCTTGCGCGTATCTGGGCAGAGTAGAACGAAAGGGTTGTTAAGGGTTCTTAGGGGTTGTTAAAGGGAATTAAGGGTTCTTAAGGGTAATTAGGGGTTATTAAGGGTCATTAAAGGGAATTTAGGGAATTTAAGGAATTGTATGGTCAACCAAAACACTAAACTCCCTAATCTCCCTAATCTCCCTAATCTCCCTAACCTCCCCTTAAAAACCTTTAAAAACCTTTAAAAACCTTTACTCAAAAAACTCCCAGACTTTTAGCCACTACTAATTACTAATTTCTAATTACTAATTAGATTATGAATAACCAATACGGATATGTGAGAGTTGCTGCTGCGGTGCCACGCGTGCATATTGCTGATGCACAGCGCAACGCTGAGGGTGCTCTCAAGATTATGCAGGACGCCTTCAAGGAGGGTGTCGAGATTGTTGTTATGCCAGAGCTCTCGTTGGTGGGTTACACCTGCGGCGATATGGTGCTTCAGAATAAGCTCCTTACGGATGCTGAGCGCTCTTTGGCATGGCTTATGGAGGAGTGTGCCGACATCCCTACTATAGGTATCGTAGGTCTTCCTGTGGTCTTTGCCGACCGCCTATATAACTGTGCCGCTATCTTTGGTCAGGGTCAGTTGTGGGGTATCGTGCCTAAGAGCTACATCCCTAACTATGGCGAGTTCTCGGAGCTTCGCTGGTGGGTATCGGGCTACTCGATCAAGGACCGTAACATCCGCTATGCGGGTCAGGAGTGTCCTTTTGGCTCGGACCTTATGTTCGACATCCATGGCGTGGAGTTCGGTGTTGAGATATGCGAGGATATGTGGGTTCCTGTGCCACCATCATCTATGCAGGCGGTGCAGGGTGCTAAGCTACTCTTCAACCTCTCTGCATCGCCAGAGTCGGTACGCAAGCACGACTACCTTATCTCGCTCATCGCCGAGCAGTCATCACGCACCATGGCGGCCTATGTCTATGCCTCATCGGGACATGGCGAGTCATCCTCGGATCTTGTCTTTGCGGGTAATGCAGTCATTGCGGAGCTTGGTAGTGTGTTGGGCGTGAGTGAGCGCTTTGTGCGTAACGACCGCATGGTCATCGCTGATATCGATGTGGAGTATATCTCAACTCGCCGTACTGCGCGTAACACCTTCTACTACCCTGAGGCTCCTGAGATGCGTGTCGTAGAGATTGATGTTGACGAGATATGCTATCAGGGTGATGTACGCCGTCATATCGAGCCTTTGTACTTCGTGCCTGAGGATGAGGCTGCGCGTGCTGCACACTGCCGCGAGGTCTTCGCTATTCAGAGCGCGGGTCTTGCACAGCGTCTGGAGCATACCAACTGTAAGAATGTGGTGCTCGGCATCTCGGGAGGCTTGGACTCTACCTTGGCGCTCTTGGCCGTATGCGACACCTTCGACCTGCTCGGTCTTGACCGCAAGGGCATCATAGGTGTTACCATGCCTGGCTTTGGCACTACAGACCGCACCTATCAGAACGCTATCGCTATGATCAAGGAGCTTGGCTGTACCCTCCGCGAGATACCTATCAAGGATGCCTGCATGCAGCACTTCAAGGATATAGGCTTGGATGTTGATGAGCGCTCTGTGGCATACGAGAACTCTCAGGCCCGCGAGCGCACACAGATACTTATGGATGTGGCGATTATGTGCGGTGCCATGGTTGTTGGTACAGGCGATATGAGCGAGTTGGCTCTCGGCTGGGCAACATACAACGGCGACCAGATGTCTATGTATGGCATCAACGCCTCAGTGCCTAAGACCTTGGTGCGCTATATGGTTGATTGGTACGCTAAGAACAGAGCTGAGGGTAAGCTTCGCGAGTCGTTGCTCGATGTTGTGGCTACGCCTGTAAGCCCTGAGTTGCTACCAAGCGAGAATGGCGAGATTGCACAGAAGACCGAGGATGTTGTAGGTCCATACGAACTTCACGACTTCTTCCTCTACTGTGCTTTGCGTCGTCGCTATGCTCCAACTAAGATTGTTAAGCTTGCAACCATCGCCTTCGAGGGTCAGCACGACAAGGCTACCATCATCAAGTGGCTTAAGGTCTTCTTCCGTCGCTTCTTCTCGCAGCAGTTTAAGCGTTCGGCGATGCCTGATGGCCCTAAGGTAGGTGCTGTAGGTCTTTCACCTCGTGGTGACCTACACATGCCTTCGGATGCTCATGAGCGTGCATGGATGCAGGAGGTCGAGGATATGGAGCGAGAGTTGCAAAACATCGAGTAGTCCCATGAGACGAGTTCTGATAACTGTATTTAGTGTTGTAGGTCTCAGCCTCCTTAGTGTTGCTGAGGCCTCGGCACAGATAGACTTCGGTAAGGCTTTGGGTACGCTTCTTAACGAGGCAGCACAGACGCAAACAACTGAGAATTCCTATGCCAAGATTAAGGCAAATGCCCCTGCAAGGTCTAAGATTTTAGGGTCGTGGCACTATCTCTCTGCGCGTGTTGAGTACTTAGGTATCAATAGTCTTGCGCAGGTCGCCATTCCGCAGCTTGAGAGTTTTGTACTCTCGGAGCTTAAGCGTAACGGTATTGTTGAGGGGTGTTGTTCGCTTACTCTCAACCGCAATGGGGTAGCCGTTATAGGCACTCTTGATAGCCTCTACGAGGGTAAGTACACCTACGACCCTACCTCAGCCAAGTTCAAGGCTACCTATATATATAATAATAGGGAGTACGCCATGGGGGGCTACCTCAAGTTTGTCTCATCGCGCCTCGCCGTATTGATAGATATGCGTGATATTCTCCGCGAGCTTCTTGCAGTCCGTCCCTCTCTTGCTACCGACGAGAATTTTATTATGGTCAAAGGCGTAGTTGATAGCTTCGGAGATATATATGTCAGTGTTCTCTTCAACAGGTAATTTCTTGTGATAAGGGGTCATCTTCGACTCTTCAGTCAAAATGGCGAATGGGAAATACATCAAGTATGTCCCATCCGGGCTTTCTCTTTATCGAGGCCACATCTAACCCCTTCTGACAAGAAATTAGGTCGTGGTGCTGATTGATGTTGTGATTAATGACATCTGCAGCACAGCCTAATAGCGCAAGCAGATAAGTTGCAATGAGTTATAATGAGTTACAATGCGCAGAGCACTATCATCAGAACCCATAGAACCTATCATCCCAATAAAGGCAAAGCCTTTCAATAAAAGGGACCAAAGGGACGAAAAAGACGAAAGAGACGACAGCGAAGTTGCGGACAACGCACGACAGTGCGGAGCGCACGATAGCGACAACGCTGATACCCGACCTCGCTCCCGTCCCTATCGTCTCTCTTGTCCCTCTCGTCCTAAAATAACAAAAGACCAAAGAGACGAAAGAGACAGAAGCGAAGTCTCGGACAATCCGCACGCGCAAGGCACGCACACCGCACATCTAACGCGCGACCTCTGATCCCCGTTCTCGCTCTTGTCCCTCTTGTCCCTCTTGTCCCTCTCGTCACACTCTCCTACTCTTTCCCTCCAATCATCGCCTCGGCATAGACCATATCCTCAGGCGTTGTGAGCTTGATATTGGAGCGTTCGCCCTCTATAAGGGTAATCTTCACGCCTAAGCCCTCTACGACTGTGGCGTCATCCGTGAAGCGTGGGTCGTACTCCTGGGCGTAGGCTCTGCGAAGTATGTCGGCTCTAAAGAGTTGCGGTGTCTGCACTATGCGAAGTTTGCTGCGGGGTATAACCTCGTTATGCTCCCCCTCCACCACACGGTAGGAGTCCACAGCATCCACAACGGGTATCACCGCCTCAACACTCTCAATCTTTAGCATGGCGTTGATGATAAGACGCTTTGTGACCAAGGCCCTCACGCCATCGTGTATCGCCACATACTCCACCTCTGGGGATAATGCTGCGATGCCAGCCTTCACAGAGTCGAAGCGCTCCTTGCCACCCTCCACGCACTTGTGTACCGCGACATCGAAGCGTGCCGCGAGGTTCTTCCATAGTGAGATATGCTCCTTAGGTAACACCACGACAATCTCAGCACCCGGCAGTGCCTCACTAAAGGTGTTTATCGTGCGTGCCACAACGGGCTCGCCCGCAAGTATCATAAACTGCTTGGGTAGTGACGACTGCATACGGCTGCCTGAGCCTCCCGCCACGATAATTACTCCTCTGCGTGCCATATCAATTTCTTTCCAAATCCAAGGGTGTTATCCGTAAGTTTCATCATCTTGGGGTGTACCATCCATAGTGATAGGGGTGCTACAGCCGCGTAGGGAAAACGCTTGATATATGTAGCCTGTGCCTTGCTGTCGCCACGCTCCGCCACGCCCACAATTTGTAGGCCCTGAATACGCCCTACAACGCGTGTCTCAAGGGCTATGCTGAGTGCCACATTGGGGTTTTGCTCCATCTCTGCACCATGGCGTGTGGTGCTATCGGAGGTGAAGATAAAGATGTTGCGCTCCTTGTCGTAGGCGTAGAAGCAGTTGGCTACATAAGGCATACCCTCGCCATTTACGGTGGCAAGGGTAAGCAGATGATGTTTCCGTATGAACTTTACAAAGTTGTCCTCCATATTATTCACTCTTAGCAGAAGGGAATATGTCCTCTTCGGTGATTATGCCACCCACGACCTCGCGACCTTCAAGCTCGGCAATCACTCTGTCGCGTATAGCTTCGAATGTAGCCTTGTGTGCCTCAGATATAGGCTCGGCAGGTTCCTGTGTCATCTTTAGAGGGTCTATAGGTGTGCCATTCTTCTTGATGCGGTAGTCGAGGTGTGGACCTGTAGATGCGCCTGTAGAGCCTACATAGCCAATAAGCTGACCCTGCGATACCTTGCTACCCACCTTTATGCCTTTGGCAAAGCTCTTCAGGTGTAGATAGCCTGTCTCAAGCTTCCCAGCATGCTTAATCTTAATGGTGTTACCACCACCTCCACGATCCCAACCCGCGAAGATTACCGTGCCATCAGCCACGGAGTGTACAGGCGTACCCGCAGGTGCTGCATAATCTACGCCATGGTGTGGACGATATACCTTATGCACTGGATGGAGGCGTGACTTCGAGAACTTCGAACTTATGCGTGTGTACTTAAGTGGTGCTTTGAGGAACTGCTTGCGTAGCGACTCGCCGTTAGCCTCCCAGTAGCGTAGCTTGCCCGTCTCCTGAGCATATGGTATGGCGTAGTACTGCTTACCTCCGTGGTTAAACTCAGCACCCCAGATGCGACCTATACCCACCGACTCGCCATCAACAATCTTCTCGTCATAGACCACCTTGAAGGAGTCTCCTGCCTGAATGCCGAAGAAATCCACGGTCCACTGATATATATCCTCAAACTCGGCAGCAAGGGCGTAGGGAAGCTCCTTCTCCATGATAGTACCCCAGAGCGATGATGTTATGCTTGCTTCGCAGCGCTTACGCTGATACTCCACAGGGCGTGAGCCTAACGACACGGTTATGCTGTCGCCCACGAAGCCAAAGACAACATACTCAATGGCGTTCTTGTGGTAAACGATGTAGTCTAGTTTGTCATGCTCGCCAAGGCTATCTACAATGTGGCGTGTGAAAGTTGTATAGGCGTTGTCGGCGCGTATCTTGCGTAGCGGGAATACCTCCTTAGAGGCCTTGTCAAGACGGTCAACCATCACTGCCGATACACCACGACGACCCAAGATGCCACCTACGGTTTCACCCATTCGTACGGTATCGTTGAGAATGTCGTACCCCTCTATGTCGATGCCGTAGAGATATATAGGCTCCTTGGCAACCTCTTCGATGATCTTTTCTGCCCCCTTTTCGGTGGAGCTTCCGCCACATCCTGCAAGTGTAAGCAAGAGCAGAAGTGTGGTTAGATAAGAGATGAAATTCATAACACGCAAAGATACAAAAAATACTCTTTCATCTGCATATTATTAGGTAAAAAATGGTATAAAATTGCAAAATGCGACTTTTTATTTTGTGAATACAAAAATTAGTCGTACCTTTGACAAGATTGTGACACTATGTGTCAGCATATTGATAGACAAAATGAAAGTTATTGCAACCATACTATCGTGGATATATCGTGCGGTGATTGTTCTTCGACACAAGCTCTATGATTGGGGCGTGAAGAAGAGTCGTTCGTTCGATATTCCTGTGGTGTGCATTGGAAATATAACTGTGGGTGGTACAGGTAAGACTCCAACGGCGGAGTATCTTCTTGCGTTGCTCAAGCCACACTATAATGTGGCAATACTTTCGCGTGGCTATGGTCGTAGAACTAAGGGCTACCGCGAGGTGCAGATTACGGATAACTATAGCGATGTGGGTGATGAACCACTACTTCTCAAACTTAAGTTCAAGCAGAATGTTATTGTTGTCTGTGAGGACAGAGTCGAGGGCATTGAGCGTATTCGTAAGGAGCATCCAGAGGTGACGCTTATAGTCATGGATGATGGTTTCCAACACCGCCGTGTTAAGGCTAAGGTTAACATCGTTCTTGTGGACTCTACGCGCCCTATAGATAGTGATAAGATGCTTCCATTGGGTCGTCTGCGTGACCTGCCATCGCGCCTAAGTGCTGCGCATATCTTCATTGTTACAAAGTGCTCGGATACCATGACTCCTATAGATAAGCGTTTGTGGCATAATAAGTTGCGTTCTATAGCCTATCAGAAGGTCTATTTCACTCGCATTAAGAGCGCGATGATTGAGCCTCTGTTCCATTTCGAAGAGCGCGAGAAGGTGAACTATGGTCAGCATGCTATTTTGATGACAGGCATTGGTAATCCACGTCCATTCATTCAGGATGTAGAGACGAGATTTAATGTCGTGGATAAGCTCATCTTCCGTGACCACTACGACTTTACGGCAGATGATATGCGTAAGCTATATGCTAAGTTGCGTAACTATCCTCGCGCTGTGGTCATTATGACTGAGAAGGATGCTGTGCGACTTCGTGGTGCGCGTCTTCCTGAGCAGCTTATGCGCGCGATGTACTATCAGCCTATATCTATGAGTTTTGTAGAGGGACCCGATCAGGATTTTGCTGGCAGACTTCTTGAGGAGATACGCCATAAGGATAGACCTATTAAGCCCGACACGGAGGATGATAAGGTTAGTAAAGAGAGTAATTTGAGTATATAAAAACTGAGAATATGATAAATAAGGTTATATTGGTTGGTAATGTGGGTATGGATCCTGAGGTTCGCACACTTGAGACAGGTGTTAAGGTTGCCCGAGTACGCTTAGCAACAACGGAGCGTATATTCAATCGTCAGACCAATGAGACAACGGAGCATACCGAGTGGCACACTGTGACTTTGTGGCGTGGCTTGGCCGAAGTGGTGGATAAGTATGTACGCAAGGGCTCACAGATATATATCGAGGGTCGCCTTCGTAACCGCGAGTGGGAGCGCGATGGTGTTAAGCACTACGCTACTGAGGTTGTTGCCGATGATATGAAACTCCTTGGTCGTCGTTCTGAGGGTGCGCAACAGAGTGGCTATCAGCAACCTGCGCAGCAACCAGCGTACCAACAGCCAACACCGCAACCAGCGTACCAACAGCCAGCACAGCCAACTTATCAGCAACCTGCATATCAGCAAACCGTACCTCAACCCGAGGCTCCGTACATCCCAGCAGAGGATGCTGATGATTTGCCATTCTAAGGTTTGAGGTTACTACAACAAAGCTAGTAGAGTGAATAAAAAGTGTATTTTGTCGTTACGCTTGCCCTCAAAATGCTCATTTACGCAAAGTAAACTCCGCTTTTTCGGGCTTCGCAGCGCCGCGATTAAGTGAGAGCAGAGGCTGCTTGCAGACTATGCCGAGCGTGAGCGGTGAAAAGGGACTTAAGCCTAAAACTACATCTTTTTATTCACTCTCTTAGGTTATGGG
>JAEIGA010017326.1_pt1 | contig 10971 bp, 10 predicted proteins | sample 9270691 | NCBI WGS metagenome assembly JAEIGA01 (sample SAMN17057246, study PRJNA624740) | gut metagenome | biome: biome; isolation source: fecal sample | host: Bos grunniens | place: China: Xizang | collected 2019 | reverse complement strand
GCTGCGCTGTCTGTGATGAATGTGTTGGCTGCATAGCTGAATGCAATACCTGTATAAGGGAATTGGGCAAAGCATAGAGGCTTAAAACCAATTGTTCCTTCAATGTCAGACATATACATCTGAGTAGCAACTACTTCATTTGTTCCCATACCGTCTCCTATAAAGTAGAAAACGTATTTTGGAGCTTTTGCTCCAGCAGTCATTGTAACAAGAATCACTGCCAATGTTAATAAAAACTTCTTCATGCTCTTATTTGATTAGTTCCATTGATAAAATTCTAATATCTCTTATAGGTCTGTCGCTTGGGTCGGTTGTAGCTTTCTGAATCTTTTCAACTACATCCATTCCCTCTGTAACTTCGCCAAAAACAGTGTACTGATTGTCCAGGAATGGTGTGCCACCTACTGTTGTATATGCCTCTATCTGTTCAGGAGTAAAGTGGAAACCACCTTTCTTGTCAAATATAGATTCTGTTTCTGCTATAAGTTTTTCCTGTAACTGTTTAAGACCGGCATTATCGGAAGCTTGTTGTAATTTAATGATTGTATCTCTGTTTTCCATACAAAGATTGTTGAATATACCTTGCAAAGTTTGTTCTGCAAGTTGTGCTTCCATCTGTTTGAGGTCGCGTTCCTTATACTTTTTACCGGTAACTATGTAAAACTGTGAACCGGAAGATCTCTTTTGTGGATTCACCTGGTCTGCCTGACGTGCAGCGCTAAGAGCGCCATACTTGTGGAAGTATTTTGGGTAGATGAATTCTGCGGGTAGAGTATAATCAGGACCACCTGAACCAAGTCTGGCTCCTTTTTCGGCAGTTTTTGAATCAGGGTCGCCTGCCTGTACCATGAAATCACGAATTACGCGGTGAAACAAAGTGCTGTCATAATATTGTTCTTCCACTAACTTTATAAAGTTGTCTCTGTGAGAAGGAGTCTCATTGTAAAGTTTTATGTTTATATCTCCTTCTGTGGTCTTGATTAACACTTTTGTTTCCGGTTCCTGTGATTGTGCACTGGCATTTTTTGCATTATTGCCATTGCAAGAATTGATAGTTACTGCCATGATGATTGAAAGTAAAATAATTTTAAGTTTCATATCTAAATATCTCTTATAATTTTACAAAGGTAGCATTATGGATTGAATTTTATGTGGTGTATTAGTATTTTTTGGCAAAAAGGTTAATGATTGTTAATATTTGTGTGGGGGGGGTAAAAGTATAATACAAATTCTTTAATGATAATTTGGAAATATGACATAAAATGCAGAATTTTGCATTTAGGTTTATACTAATTTAAATATTATAGCATCGTGGAAGAAAGATTTATAAAAAAATGTAGCCGATTGGTCTCTCGGTATTTGAATACCAGAGTAGTGTTCGTAATAGACGTGCTTTTATCGGCCTTGGCCTCTTTTTTGATGCTATTGGCCATGAGTGGCACCGATAAAGGTGCCGGCATAACCCCGTTTATTATCCTGCAATGGAGTATAGGTTCAGGAGTTTTCTTTGCAATTGCTTCAATAATAACCAGAAGTTACAGAATCATTATTCGCCATTCTACTATGCGAGACCTGGCGAATTTAGTGACAGTGGTTACTCTTTCAGAATTGATGCTGGGAGCTGTTGTTTATATTGTTGAAGATACACCTTTATCAGATATTTTATGGCTAATGCTGCTTGATGCCATATTTACTTTCTTGCTTTTGGTGGTTGTACGTTTAGCTATGATTGTAAGCTATGACCTGTTTAAGTCTAAAATGCGTGAACGTATGAATGTTAAGCGTATTTTAGTATATGGAACACACGAAAAATCAATAGCAGTTATTACACGTCTTTTAGATTCTTCACACTACGACATAGTGGGCTTTATCAGTCCTTCTTCTTCTGATAAACGTATCAGAATTTCCAATTTCAAGGTATATCATGCAAGAACAGAAGAGGAATTGAACAATCTTGCTACCGATCTGGGTTTAAGCGGTATTTTGTTTACTACAGAGCAGGATGCTCAAACAGAACAGGATAGACTTATCCAAATGGCAACATCATTGAATATCAAGATATTGGTAGTGCCAAGTATCAATGAAGTTGAAGGTAATAACTTATTGCATTACAGAGTACGTGAAATCAAGATTGAAGATCTTTTAGGCCGTCCTGAGATTGAGATCTCAATAGATGAAATTAGAAAGAGATTCTCTGATAATGTTGTTTTGGTAACTGGTGCTGCGGGTTCTATAGGTTCTGAACTATGCAGACAGTTGGCTCAACTAAACGTTAAGAAATTGGTGCTGTTTGACAATGCAGAAACACCTATGCACAATATCAGACTGGAATTGGAAGATACATATCCAAATTTGAAATTTGTTCCTGTGATTGGTGATGTGCGCAGTGTGGACAGACTCGATTTTGTATTCCGTGAACATCGTCCGTCTGTAGTATTCCATGCAGCGGCATATAAACACGTTCCTTTGATGGAAGAGAACCCATGTGAAGCAGTGCATGTAAATGTTATAGGTTCTAAAAATGTAGCTGATAAATGTTTGCAGTACGGAGTGGAGATGATGGTTATGGTAAGTACCGATAAAGCCGTTAATCCTACAAACATAATGGGTTGCACCAAGAGATTGGCGGAAATTTATGTTCAGTCATTGGGATTGGCATTAACCAATGGAAAGCAGGAGGGTAACACCAGATTTGAAACCACCAGATTTGGAAATGTGCTTGGTTCAAATGGCTCTGTAATACCTCGTTTCCGTAAGCAAATTGAATGTGGCGGTCCGGTTACAGTTACAGATCCGGAAATCAACCGTTTCTTTATGACAATCCCTGAGGCTTGTCGTTTGGTTATGGAGGCGGCCACTATATCTACCGGTAATCAGATAGTGGTATTTGATATGGGTACTCCTGTGAAGATTGTGGATTTGGCCCGCAGAATGATAGAATTGGCAGGTTTTGTTCCTGAAAAAGATATTCCGATAGTATTTACAGGATTGCGTCCGGGTGAAAAACTATACGAGGAGGTACTTTCTACAAGAGAAAATACAGACCCAACATCGCATGATAGAATTAGAGTTGCCAGAGTTCGTGAGTACGATTATGACGAAGTAAGGGCAATTTTTGAAAAGATGGAAAGATTGGCTCTTGACGTTTACATTCCGGATATGGTGCGCTTAATGAAAGAGACTGTACCTGAGTTTAAATCGAAGAACTCCAGATTTGAAATTTACGATAAATAGTGTTGTATCCGTTATAGAGGAGAGAATAACGGCATGAAAGGTCCTATTGATAAAGATAGTCTTATTCCAAAAAGATTTATTCCGGTAGATCAGGCGGGTGAACTGGATAGTTTCTATTCCAATAAACATTGGTTTGTTGGTTATGTTCAGTATTGTCATGAACAGAGAGTAGCCGATAAATTAGCCTCTAAAGGTGTGGAGTATTATCTCCCGATGCAGAAACGAAAGAAGCAGTGGAGTGATAGGGTTAAGACTGTCAATGTGATGATAATGCCACGATATATATTTATTCGTTGCAAACCATCTGAACGAATACCACTTATTCAGGAAATATCTGATTTGAAGAGTTATATGATGGATAAAGCCAACCATACTCCGGTAATTGTACAAGATGATCAGATGGATAAATTTCGTAAGATGGTAGATTACGAGACATTATCGGTAGTGGTAGATCCTACTCAGTTTGAACCGGGTGAAATGGTAGAGGTGGTATGCGGACCTTTAGCAGGCCAGGTATTGGAACTTATAGATGTGAATGGTACCAAATGTATAGCTCTTGGTTTGGGAATACTTGGTACCGCCAGAATGGAGATACCTCTTTCGTATGTTGAAAAGGTGAAGAAGAATATTACCTGAATTCAACGTATATTTCAGATATTCCAAAATCAGATAGACATTCAGAAATGTGCTGTCTGATTTTTTTGTTATTCTCTTCTGAATAGATTGTTGGTAGAATCTGTACTATTGCAGCACTATTTTCTCCATCCAAACTCCAGATTTTAATATCCTCTACTTTTTCTATTCCGTTTATAGAAGAGATGATATCTTTAATTTTGTCTATAGAAATACCTGCAGGAACTCTGTCAAACAAAATAGAGAATATTCGTATAGAACTGCTTACCACATTTATTATTATGTATGTAGATATGGCTATTGAAAGTGCTGAATCAAGCAATGGAATATGTACGAAAAGCAGAATAATGCCGGCTATCAAAATAGTAGCCCAACCCATTGTGTCTGCTATCATGTGAATAGATACCAGTCTTTCGTTTTCGCCCGATGCTTTTCTTGTTCTGTATGCTGCAAATCCTTTGATTGCAATACCCGTCAAAGAGATCCAAATCATTCCTTCTGCAACAATATCGCCATGCGAGTGGTGTATTTCAATTGCTCCAATGCTTTCGGTTATTATTAAAATGGAACTGGTAAAAATCACAATGGCGCTGATGATAGCTCCAATAAGCGGAATACGCCCCATTCCAAAGCTGAAACTTTTGAACTGTTTTTTTTCTGATAACCATTGGAAAAACCAGGCAGAACCTATTGTAAACGTACAGCCTAAATTATGTACAGATTCAGCCTTTATGGCATTACTGTTCATGATGTAGCCTCCTACAAATGCCAAAATAGTAAAAAACAGGTTAAGCCAGAATGCGGTTTTAATGTTACCTGTTGTATGGTTATGGTGCTCTTTGTATTGCATTTAGTTACGTTTTGTAGTGCAAAGTTACTTATTTTGAGTGAAGAATTTAACATAATTGGTACAAAACCTTGAATATAGTTTCATTCGCTTTGTGAAATATTAAAGTAAACTTTATATTTCCCGCACGTTTATTTGTATATTTGCTCCAAGTATGGTGAAGTTCCTGGATTTGCAGAAGATAACTGCTCTCTATTCCGATGAAATTAATAGAGCAATAGAGAGAACTACTAACGGCGGATGGTTTCTGAACGGAGTGGAAGTACAACTATTTGAAAAAGAGTATGCCCATTACATAGGAACCAATCGTTGTGTAAGTTGTGCAAATGGATTGGATGCTCTCTGGTTGATTTTTCGTGCTTATATAGAGTTGGGCAGATTGAAACCGGGCGATGAAGTAATAGTACCTGCAAATACATTTATTGCAACGGTGTTGGCTATTTCGGAAAACGGACTTGTTCCTGTTTTTGCAGAACCTGATGAGAACTCTTTGCAAATAAGTCTGTCTGCTGTGAAATCCTTAATGACTCCAAAAACAAAAGCTATATGTATTGTGCATCTGTACGGACGCTGTGCATTTACCGATGGAATGGCAGATTTTTGTAAAACAAGTGGTTTGCTGATAGTGGAAGATAATGCTCAGGCACATGGTTGTAGATATGGTAATTCAAAGACAGGTTCTTTAGGAGATGCGGCAGGTCATAGTTTCTATCCAGGAAAGATTTTGGGTGCCTTGGGCGATGGTGGTGCAGTGACTACAAACGACAATGAATTGGCGGATGTGATTCGTGCGTTGGCAAATTATGGTTCCGAAAAGAAATACTATTGTGGTTTTAAAGGAAAAAACAGTCGTCTAGATGAAATTCAAGCAGCCGTTTTGCGTATTAAGTTAAAATCATTGGAAAATGATATAGCTGCCAGAAAACGTGTGGCGCGGTTTTATGTAGATAATATTACAAACCCAAAGGTGACATTGCCGGGTAAAGAACTTTTGACCGACCATGTATATCATCTTTTCCCTGTATTGTGTGCAGAAAGAGACAGATTACAAAAGTATCTGTTTGAGAATGGTGTAGAGACTGTGATACATTATCCTGTACCTCCACATAAGCAGATTTGTTACAAAGAATATAATTCATTATCTTTGCCTGTAACGGAAAGACTGGCTGCACAAGAATTGAGTTTACCCATGAGTCCGGTGCTTACCGAAGCAGAGATGAATCAGGTTGTAGAGTGCGTGAATAGCTTTGAATGAAAATATTATAGAATTATGAATATATTAGTTACAGGTGGAGCCGGATATATAGGTTCACACACATTGATTGAACTTTATAATGCAGGTCATACTGCAGTAGTTGTAGATAACCTTTCCAATTCCAGTAAGGAGAGTCTTAAAAGAGTAGCACAGATAATAGGAGCAGAGATTCCTTTTTATCAGGTGGATATTCGCGATAAGGCAGGTTTGGAGCAGGTTATGGAAAAGCATCAGTGTGATGCCTGCATACATTTTGCCGGCTTGAAAGCAGTGGGCGAATCGGTTTCCAAACCATTGGAATATTACGAAAATAATATCAACGGAACTTTGGTGCTGGTTGATGTTTTGCGCCGTTACAATTGCAGGAATATCATCTTTTCTTCAAGCGCAACAGTGTATGGTACACCTGCCATAATTCCTATAACAGAAGATTGTCCTAAGGGAGAATGTACAAATCCTTATGGTTGGACTAAGAGTATGTTGGAACAGGTTCTTACCGATATGCAAAAAGCCGATAACAGCTGGAATGTAGTGCTACTGAGATATTTTAATCCAATAGGAGCGCATAAAAGTGGTCTGATAGGCGAAAATCCTAATGGTATTCCTAATAACCTGATGCCTTATATTACTCAGGTTGCAGTGGGAAAACGCGATGAATTGGGCGTTTTTGGTAATGATTATGATACTCACGATGGCACCGGAGTACGTGACTATATTCATGTAGTAGATTTGGCGCGTGGCCATGTTAAGGCATTGCAAGCTATACAGAATGGTTGCGGTTTGGGACTCTATAATCTGGGTACAGGTCAGGGATATTCTGTACTTGATGTGGTAAATGCGTTCGAAAAAGTTAATGGAGTAAAAGTTCCATACAAAATACAACCACGTCGTCCGGGCGATATAGCAACCTGTTATAGTGATCCTGCAAAAGCATATAAAGAATTGGGTTGGAAGGCAGAATTCGGCATAGAGGAGATGTGTCGTGACAGTTGGAACTGGCAGAAAAACAACCCTAACGGATTTGAAGAATAATAAACCTTAATACTATATACAATGAAGTGCGTAGAGAAATTTGAAGAGATCTACAAGAAAAGCCCCGATGCAGTGGCATTCTGTCCCTATAGAATTTGTCCTATAGGTGCCCATGTTGACCATCAGTTAGGAAGAATTACCGGTCTGGCTATAGATAAGGGTATTCATCTGGCTTATAGCAAGAAACAGAACGGTGTTATAGAATTGGCATCATTGCAGTTTGATAAACGTTCTCAGTTCCATATTCGTGAAATATCAGATATAAAATGCAATGACTGGGCAGACTATCTGCGTGGTGTTACTATAGAACTTTCTCAGAAATATACACTGTCATACGGTCTTTGCGGTGTAATAGAAGGAACTCTGCCTATTGGTGGTTTATCCTCATCGGCAGCAGTATCAATAGTATATCTCTCTGCACTTTGTAAGGTTAATGGCATCAATCTTTCTCCTATTGAAATGATTATGATGGCTATGGGATCTGAAAACAAGTACGTAGGTGTAAGCAGTGGTAAATTGGATCAGAGTTGTGAAGTCTATTCAAAGAAAGATCATCTTCTTTATCTTGATACAAAAGATGATAGCTATGAATTGATTCCTACTGCACCAACAATGAAACCATACGAAATAGCTATCTTCTTTAGCGGAGTGGAACGCACTTTAGCCGGTAGTAAGTTCAATATGCGTGTGGATGAATGTAGAAGTGCTGCGTATGCGCTTATGGCATATTCGGGCATGGAGTATGGAAAATTCCAGGAGACTTTCTTTAGAGATGTTCCTCGTACGGTTTATGATGAATACAAAGAGAGACTTCCTGAAAACTGGCGTCGCAGAGCTGAACATTGGTTTACTGAGCAAGAGCGTGTTGTGGCAGGCGCAGAAGCTTGGCGCAGAGGCGATATAGAAGAGTATGGCCGTTTAAGCTTTGAAAGTGGTAATTCATCTATCTACAATTGGGAAACAGGTTCTCCTGAACTAAAGAAATTGTATGATATTATGACTCAAACCGATGGTATATATGGCGGTCGTTTTAGTGGTGCAGGATTTAAAGGCTGTTGTATGGCATTGATAGATCCGGCATACAGAGAGCAGATAAACGAAAAGGTTACAAGAGAATATCTAAAGGCATTTCCTGAATTAGAGGGTAAATATTCATCATATTTCTGTCAGAGTGCCGATGGTGTTATGTTTCTTTAATTGATTGATATTATGAAATGTTTGATATTGGCAGCAGGATATGCCACAAGATTGTATCCTCTAACAGAAAACTTTCCTAAACCATTGCTTAAGGTTGGAGAAAAGACCATTCTTGATTGGTTGGTAGATGATATTGCAGCTGCAGGATTGGTTGATGAATATGTTGTAATTTCTAACCATAAGTTTGCGCATCACTTTGAAGAGTGGGCTGCAACGCGCAAAGAGCAGATTTCTGTAGTGGATGACGGTACAGAGACTAACGAAACACGTTTAGGTGCTGTTCGTGATATTCAGTTTGCTATTGATGCCCTGAAACTGGACGACGATATGTTGGTTATAGCCGGCGATAATGTTCTGGACTTTAGCCTGACTCATTTTATACGTTATGCAGACAGCAAGCAGAGTTCTGCAATAATGCGTTATTTTGAACCGGTGGAGTCAAAACTACGCAAGTGTGGTATAGTGGAAATAGATAGTGATGACAAGATTATCTCTATGGAAGAGAAGCCGGCAGAACCTAAATCTCATTGGTGCTGTCCTCCATTTTACTATTACACAAAGGCAGATGCTCAAAGAATTCCTCAGGCCATAGAGTCCGGTTGTGGTATTGATGCACCAGGTAGTTTTATTGCTTGGCTTGCAACGCAGACTACAGTTTACGCAATGGAGATGCCGGGCAGTCGATACGATATAGGAAACTTGGAGAGCTACAATGAGGTATCGTCAATATATAAAGGTATAGTGAAATAATGAAACTGCAAACAACCATAGAAATCCCAAAAAAGGAGTTGACTCTTAATTATAAAGACTCTATTTTATGTATGGGTTCATGTTTTGCCGATGAGATAGGAAGAAGGTTGACCGATTGCTATTTTGATACAATGGTAAATCCTTTTGGAGTACTCTTTAACCCAATGTCAATTTCTAATGCCTTAGGTTTGATGGAGGGATATGGTATAAACAGCTATGGTTGCAGTTTTGTGGAATCGGATGTAATTAAGACTCCGGCCGGTTATTGCTCCTTCCATCATCATGGAAGTTTTGCAAAAGAATCGCCGGAGGCCTTTTTGAGTAATGCCAATGAAAAATTGGCCTATTCATCGGACTTTTTCTATCGTCAAGGGTGGGTTATTATCACCTTAGGTACTGCTTATGTTTATAGGGAAAAAGAAAATGGAATGGTGGTTTCAAACTGTCATAAGCTTCCTGCTTCTCAATTCAATCGTAGTTTATTGACAGTTGAAGAGGTAGTGAATGCATTATCCCAATATGTAAATGCCAATCCTAACAGACAATGGGTGTTTACTGTTAGTCCCATACGTCACATTGCAGACGGACTGCATCAGAACCAAATAAGTAAATCGACACTGTTACTGGCTATACAACAGATAGTGGAGAAATACCCTAACGCTCACTATTTTCCGTCATACGAAATAGTTCTGGATGAGTTGCGCGACTATCGTTTTTATGCGGAAGATATGGTGCATCCTTCAAAACAGGCAGTGGATTACATATTTGAACGCTTTATAGACTGGGCTTTGGCAGATAATGAAAAAAATACGTTCCATCAATCTGTTAAGGTGAGACATATGATGGAACATAAAATTATGAATCCCAATTCAGAACAAGCTAAATCTTTTATTCAGGATAGGGAACGTCTATACAATAACTTGATGAAGGAGATAGGTCGTATCTAAATTAGATTTCCTTCTCATCAACAACTTGTGAATCTACTACTGCAGATTTTTCTTTAGCAGTTTTCTGGTGAAACTTGAACTTTCTTTCAGGTTTCTGCAACTGATTTGCATGTCTTAGCCAAGTGTACATCATAATGGTTTCTACTATTTATTTTTGTTAAAGTGATATAATTTTCAAGCGAATATAAGCAAAATAAATTACAAACTATAGATTTTCGTAATTATTTTACTATTTTTGTCACATTATTAACTTTAAAACATAATTTTTAAAAAATACATATAATGAAAAAGTTATTCTCTATTTCTATTATGATGACACTGATGATGTCGTCATTGTTGATTTCTTGTTCACCTGACGATCCTACAGGTGGTGTTGAAAAACCAGACAACGTAGTTACAAACTTAGCTACAGATGTTAGTCCGTTTTCTTTAACTTTAAATGGTGCTATTAATAACTACAGTGTTGCAGAAGTTAGCCGTGGTCAGTATGGCTTTCTGTATGTTGTGTCTAATGAGATGGACGAAATTGCAGCAAAAAATCTTTTTGAAGAATATTTAGCTAATGGCAGTGCCACAGGTTGTAAGAAACGTTATGCAGTTAATCTGTTGACAGGTAATGCTTTTTCTGTTAATATCATAGATCTAACTCCTAATTCAAAGGTCTTTTATTGTGCTTTATTTGAAACAGAAAAGGGTGATGTGTTTATAGGAGAGGTGCAATCTGTAATCAGTTCAGAGTTCACGCCTTCTGTTAAGGCTACCAATGTGTTGGCAGCCAGACTTTTGGATTGTAAATTAAAAGTTGATATAGATTTTTCCGGTGCAACAAATAAAGAGTGTTTATGCGGAATTTATTATTCTGATTCAGAGGAGACTTTACTTGCAGGTGGAATACAACAGCAGTATAAGGGCCCCTGGAAACAAGAAGGATTTGAAATTAATATATCACAAATAAAAGCAAATACCACATACTATGTGAGACCATACGTATATTATAAGGCTGAGAAGAAGTATTATTACGGAGATATAATTGAGTTTACAACGTTAAATCCGGACGATTTTGCTGTCGATATGGG
>JAEIGA010017325.1_pt1 | contig 10972 bp, 6 predicted proteins | sample 9270691 | NCBI WGS metagenome assembly JAEIGA01 (sample SAMN17057246, study PRJNA624740) | gut metagenome | biome: biome; isolation source: fecal sample | host: Bos grunniens | place: China: Xizang | collected 2019 | reverse complement strand
TATATCTCTTATTAAGAGAGAGGAAAAAGATGGAGGATTTTGTTTTTCGGGAGATTTTATTAATTTTGTGGTAGATTTTTGTGAGGTCGATTATAAAAATTACACATTATATAATATAAGGTATATGGAAAATAATTATTATGCTACTATAAATACTGCGGTGGAGAGGTTGAATTCGCAGGAGTTTGATGGAAAACTGACTCATAAGGGCAGAGATGGAGAGCCTTATCCGTCGATAAATGCACTTTATGACTTTATTCATTTGTGTAGGAGTGTGATTTTTCCTGGGTTTTATGGTAGTTCGATAGTAAATAATCAAACTTTTAATTATCATATAGGTGTGAGGGTGGAGAAATTGTTTAATATTCTTACTGAACAACTATATGCAGGTCTTTGCTTTGAGTGCAATGAGGAAGACAGAAGATTGGAATTAAAAAAGCAAAAATCTATGGAAATTGCGGCGAAGTTTGTGGAGCAGTTGCCAGAAATTAAGCTTATTCTGCGTACAGATGTGGAAGCAATATACAATGGCGACCCTGCTGCAAAGAATTTTGGCGAGATTATTTTGGCATATCCTGGATTGAAAGCGATTGTAAATTATAGAATTGCTCACGCATTGCTTAAATTGGGTGCTTCTGATATTATTCCTAGAATGATAACTGAAATGGCACACTCTGAAACAGGTATTGACATTCACCCAGGGGCAACAATTGGTTCTTATTTTGCAATTGACCACGGCACTGGTATTGTAATTGGTGAAACTTGCATCATTGGCAATCATGTGAAGCTATATCAGGGCGTAACTTTGGGTGCAAAGAGTTTCCCTACAGATGAGAACAACAATCCTATTAAGGGAATTGCACGTCATCCAATACTTGAAGATAATGTGATTGTGTATGCTGGTGCTACAATTTTGGGACGAATTACTATTGGCGAAGGCGTGGTAATTGGTGGTAATGAGTGGGTTACGACCGCAAGAGTTAGGAGTTAGGAGTTAGGAGTGAGGAGTTAGGAGTTAGGAGTTAGGACGTAGTCCTTGAATTTAGGTAAGACGACGGGTGGCAATGTAAGAAGCAGCAAAGCCCATAGAGATAACTGTAAGGAAGATAACAATTACGTCTGAGAAGACTAAATTTACTGGATAAGCATCTACCAGGTATGTGCCTGCTGTGGATGCTAATTTTATTATACCAAATTCCATTTGAATATAACAAAGCGCTACACCTATTATAATACCAATAAATGCTCCCAACACAGAGATAAGCCAACCTTCGAATAGGAAAATGTTTTTTATAAGTGAATCTTCTGCACCAAGACCACTTAAAATTTTAATATCTTCTTTCTTTTCTATAATAAGCATAGAAAGTGAACCTACAATATTAAATATTGCAATAAGTAGAATAAAGGAAAGAATAAGGTATGTTACCCATTTTTCTATTTGAAGCATATTGAAAAACTCTTCTTGCTGCTCATATCTGTCTAAAACCTTGAATTTTGGGCCTAATTTGTCTGAAATATAGGCTTTTACTTCGTTTTCGTCTGCATTTTCGGTTAATTTCAACTCTACTGCAGTGACTTCTGTGGTATAATCGTAGAGATTTCGAGCAAGTTCGAGTGGTACTATTAGAAAATTGTTGTCGTATTTTTCTTGTTGCACCATGTATATGCCAGTGAGAAAGGCATGTTCACGATTGAATGCCTTATCAACCATCATAGGATTGACATTGCCTAGCCTTTTTGGGGCATAAAGCCAGATTGGTTGTACAAAACGAAGTCCACTACCTAAAGCATTTGCCAAAACTACCCCACCTACTGCCATATTAAAAGAACCTTCTTTTGTGGAAAATTCTCCTTCTATGAGGATACTATCAATGCCACTTACCTTGGTATAATCTGAAGGAACACCTTTAATAGTGACTGGAAGTTGTTTTTCTCCAAATTTTAGAAGGGCATTGTCTTGTACTACATAACAAGTATGATCAATATCTTCATGATTTAGGGCTTGTGATATTGAATCTGGATAAAATACTTTACCTGTGGTGGCTAAAATCTTTAATTGTGGATCGAAATTGCTGAATAAATCTTCAATGACAGATTGAAATCCATTGAAAACAGAAAGCACGCAGACTAAAGCAATAGAGCCAACCACTACCCCACACATAGAAATAAGCGACACTATGTTTATGGCATTGTGTCGTTTTTTAGAAAAAAGATACCTCTTAGCTATGTATAGAGCTAGATTCAATGTAGATTATTTAAGAAGGTTATCTATATTTTCGATATAGTCTAGTGAATCGTCTAGGAAAAATGTAAGCGTAGGCACAGTTCTAAGTTGGTGACGGGTGCGTTGTGCTAGTTCGTGACGAATAGCAACAGAACGTTCGTTTACTAAATCTAGATACTCTTTCTCCTTGTTTGAAGGGAATACGCTGATATAAACACGTGCTACACTAAGGTCTGGACTAATGCGAACTATAGTAGGAGAAATTAGGATACCTTTTTGCATATTTTGTGTAAAACTGCGAAAAATATCACTAATCTCTTTTTGTAATAAACGTGCTATCTTATTTTGTCTTGTTGTTTCCATTATACATTTCTTATTTATTTTGCAAAAATACAAATTAATTAGGAATTAGGAATGAGGAATGAGGATTTTTCTGTGAAATTCGATAACAAAAAAAACAGCTCAACTAATGTTGAGCTGTTTTGATTTGCTATATAATTTAAAATTATTCAGCAGGTTCTTCAGTTGGAAGACCTTTCCAAGCTTCTACTGTGTCGTTAGCTTTAAGGTCTAGAGGCATTTGACGGTTACCACCATCTTCGCCTAGGTCCCAGCTCCAAGTACCGTCTAGAGAGAAGAAATATTTGTATTCGCAAGCGTCACCTACAGCTGCAGTAGCAGTCCAAGTATTGTTTTCACCTGCAGTCATGATGATAGGATTGTTGATATCCCAGTTTAGTTCTTCACTGATTTTACCTACGATACCAACTACAGCACCTTCAGGAAGAGCAGCAGCTGTTAAAGTAAAGCTAGCTTCACCAGCTTTGTTACGTTCTACGCATGGAGCAGATTTCCATTCTTTGATACCGATGAAAACAACTTCACCAGCATTCAAAGAATTAAGTTTTACTTCACCATCGTTTTCAGAGTTGTCAAGAGTACCAGCACCCGCTAGGACAACTACATTATCACCATCAGCGGTGTTCATACCCCATTGAGTAGCCCAGTCTGCATTACCTTCAGCTGTTAGAGCGATAGCTTTAACACCTAAAGCATCGTTATGAGCGATTGTAATAGTATACCAACCTTCTTCACCAGCTAGAGGAGCGAATGGGTTATTTTTTGCGCCTGGATTCCAGTCGTCAGCACCACCTTCACCTACACCAGCACCTACTAGAATTGCACCGTTACATGTATTAGAAGGTACATAGATAGCGATAGTTACAGAGTCAGCAGCAGGAGTATTTACAGCTGGCATAATTTCAGGGAATACTACTTCTGGTTCATCTTCACCTGGAGCTGGAGCTGGATCTACAGCTGCACCACCTTCATTTTTTTTCTCGCAAGAAGCAAGAACTAATGAGCCCATAACTAAAAGGGCAAAGAAATTTCTTAATGTTTTCATAATGTGATTTTATTAAATTAAAGTTTTTTGTTTATGCAAAAATACAATGTTTTTTTGAACTTACAAAATTATGACAAATAATTTACAAAAATATTTCAAAATTATTGGTCTGTGTCATAACCTTCGTTTTGTGTCCATAAGCCACCAGAGGTTTCAATCATCTTACGTGGGATTGGGAACCAGTCATAGAATTTTTCTCTTACAGGTTTGTATGTCCATGTACCTTGAGAGAATCTATTGTAACGAATTAAGTCACGACGACGGATATTTTCCCAAGCGAACTCACGACCACGTTCGTCTAACATTTCATCAAGAGTTAGAGAACCTGCTGTATAAATTGGCATACCAACACGTGTACGGATATTTTGGAAATCTGTATCAGCTAATAGTGCATTTAAGTCGCCTTGACCATCACGTAGGATAGCTTCAGCCTTCATATAAAGCACGTCTGCATAACGGAATAGTACAAAGTCGTTGTCGCAGTATTTGTTTGGACTATTTTTACCTACTTCATATTTCAATAGACGAGCACCATCGTTTGGAGTAGCTTCTTCTAATGAAGTAATGTTTGATGTCATTACAGCAGGAAGGTTACCTTTATCGTCCATAATTAGAGTATCACCAGTTTCAGGATCGTAAACAGGACCTAGGAACCAACCCCATCTACCTTCGTCTTTTGTACCTTTTGTACTGTCGCAAGCACCACGAAGGTCTTTGCCATATTCATACAATTTTAAGAATGAAGGAGTTGCAGAGAAACCATTCCATGGTTTTTCAAGCAAGTTCCAAGCTTGTTGGTGTTTGTAGTTCAAACTCAACATAGTAATACGTAGTTTATTTGCCATTTTACCAGCAACATCACGATAGTCGAAGTTTGCATTACCGTCTTCTACGATTACGAAGATGTTTTCTTCACTGATTTCGTTGTTGATAGCGAAGTTTGTAAAGAAGCTAGCTTCTGTTTTATAAACTTTAGAGTTGATTACTTCGTCACAAGCTTTCACACATCTTGTATAGAAATCTGCTGAAGTATTGATACCTTCAACACCTGCAGCTTTTGCATTAGCTGGAGTAACACCGTATGATTCAGCATTTAAGTATAGACGAGCTAATAAAGCGTATGCCATACCGTGTGTAGCACGACCATAGTTAGCAGCTTTAGAAGGTTCGTTTGCTTTTGGTAGCATTGGACCTACTTCTTCTAGAGTATTAACAAGTTTTGCCCATACTTCATAAGTTTCACTTTGTGGAACATTTTCAGCACTATAAGATTCCAAGTAAGGAATACGTCCGAATGCGTCAAACAAAGTATAGTAGTAGTAAGAACGTAAACATTTTAACTCAGCTACGAAGCGGTTGTAAACACTTTCTTCTAGAGTTCCTTTTACTTCTGACTCTAATTGTTGTAGAATTTTGTTACACAACACAGCACCAGAGTTGCTATATTGCCATACAAATTCGAATGATAAGTCGTTTGCAGTCCAAGATTGGTCGTTAAAACCTTTCCAGTAACCGTCATCGTTCCAGTCGTTACCTGGTTGACGTACAGGGTTGATACATTCGTCTGAACTTAATGAGTTGATACCCCAGTATCCCCAGTGGTCGTGCAACCATTTTACGTCTGCATAGGCTTGACCTACCACACGTGCAACGTTTTCTTCGTTGGCCAACATTTCTTGCGCGGTTGGTTGTCCATATACCTTTTCATCTAACATGTCGTCACATGAGGTAAAAAGACCCGCTAGGCCAAGACATATAAAAAATGCAATTTTTTTCATGTTTTGTCTGTTTTAATTTTAGAATACTACATTTACACCCAACATAACATTGGTAACTGAAGGATAGAAACCTGAACCGTCGATACCTGAGTCCCAAACTGAGCTGGTGTTAACTTCTGGGTCGATACCAGAGTAAGAGGTAATTGTAAATACGTTTTCAGCTGTAGCATATACACGTAGTGATTGAACGTATTTGTTAGGTTTCAATGGAACGTTGTATCCAAGAGTGATGTTGTCTAGTTTTAGGTAAGAACCATCTTCTAGGTAGTAGTCTGAGAATACACCTTGACGATAAGCACCTGTACCATTAGCTAAAGCTTCAACGTCTTTGATAAATACGTTCATACCTTGTGATTTGTTTGGACCGTAAGCCCAACGTTTTACGTTAAGAACGTCGTTGCCATAAACACCACGGAAGAATAATGTTAAGTCTAAGTTTTTCCAACGTACTGTGTTGTTCCAACCATAAGTGAATAGAGGTTGAGCTTGACCGATTACTTGTAATTTGTTTTTACCGTCAGCGTCTTTTTCATATTTTAAAGCACCTTTATCGGTAACACCAATAACTTTATAACCATAGAAAGTACCTACAGATTGACCTTCAACGATTTTTTGTGTATTTACACCTTGAAGACCGTTTTCACCTACACCACCGCATAACATTTCAGAGTAGTTCAAACCTAGTTCAGGGTCAGAAAGTTTCTTGATTTTGTTGTCGTTGAATGCAAGAGTAACACCTGTAGTCCAGTTCCAATCTTTTGTTAACACTGGCACACCTGTAAGAGAGATTTCGATACCTTTTGATATGATTTCACCGCAGTTAGCCAATAGTTTGTTGAATTGGTATGGAGGAGTTGGAACGTCGTATTCCCAAAGTAGGTCTTTTGTATCACGATAATACAAGTCGATAGTACCGTTTAAGCGGTTGTTTAGGAATGCGAAGTCGATACCAACGTTGTATTCGTATTTCTTTTCCCAACGTAGGTCTGGGTTAGCATTTTGCATTACACCGTAAGTTGTAATCCATTCGCCATCATACCAGAATGTACCACCAGTTGTAAGTAATTGTTTAGATTTTAAATCAGAACCAAGGTTGTTACCTGTGATACCGAAACCAACACGTAGTTTCATATCGTTACACCATGCTTGGTCTGCCATGAAGTCTTCACCACTGATACGCCAACCAGCACTTACTGCAGGGAACCAACCCCATTTGTTGTTTTCACCGAAACGAGAAGAACCTTCGCGACGGATAGAAGCAGAAATCAAGTATTTTTCGTTGTAGTTATAGTTTACACGAGCAAACATTGACATCAAGGTGTTGCTGTTGCGGTAAGAACCGATATTTAAGTCTTTTTTGGTTGCATCACCGTCGTACATACTATAATATTTATAGTTGTCGGTAGGGAAACCTCTGTTTGACATGTTGCTACCATCGTAGAAGAAGTTTTGGTAAGAGAAACCAGCTACAGCAGCTACGTTGTGACCGTCCCAAGAACCTGAGTAGTCGATAGTTGCTTCATATAATTGAGAGAAGCTTCTTGAAGTTTTACGTTCTGCTTTACCTGCTTCGTTTTTGTCTGTATCATATAATTGAGAGCAGTAGTAGTAGTCGTAGTTGTCACCTTCTTCTAATGCAGCGAATGCATTAACTTTTAAACCTGGAACAGCTTTGATATCTACAGTTGCTTTAACAGAACCACGGAAGTAGTTACCTTCTTGATATGATTCTTTTTGGTTAGCAGCAGCAACAGGGTTTGATTGACCAGATGCTGTTGGCAAATAGTAACCAGATTCTGTTTCTGGGTTGTAGATAGGATAAGTTGGGTTTAAGATAGCAGCTTGTTTGAAGTCGCCACAGAAATAGTCGTTGCGATAGTGCATATAAGAGAAGTCATATTGCAATTTTAACCAACCTTGTAATAATTTTTGGTCAGCAGCAATTTTTGCAATGATTTCTTGACGACCAGAGTTGATAGCTACACCTTTAGCGTCTTTGAACATCACAGAACCACGATAACCGAAGTTTTTAGTGTTACCAGAGATAGCAACGTTGTGGCTGTGTGTGATAGGAGCAGGGTTTAGTAGAGCATCCATCCAGTCTGTGTTGTAGTCACCGTCAACAATAACAGGTGTAACTTTACCACCAGATAGGCTTTCTAGATTGCGATATTGTTCTGGAGTAGCCATACCTGTTTTCTTTTGTGCAGCAGCATAAGAAACATAACCAGAGTATTCTACTGAAGAAACACCACATTCAGCAGCTTCACCATTGCTACGTTTTGTTGTGATGATAATTACACCATTGGTACCACGTGTACCGTAGATAGCAGCAGCAGAACCGTCTTTTAATACGTCCATAGATGCAATTTCTTCTGGAGAGATATTGTCGATGTTGCTTACTGGCACACCGTCAACAATATATAAAGGAGCTGAACCTGCACCTTTATCCAATGTAGAGAAACCACGAATTTGGATGTTGTAACCGGTACTTGTAGGGTCACCACCTTTTTTAGAAATGTTCAAACCAGCAACTTTACCTTGTAAAAGACCCATTGGGTTACCTTTTACACCTGCGTTAAAGTCTTCTGATTTCACACTTGTTACAGAAGAGGTTACCTCTTTTGCTTTTTGAGAACCGTAACCGATAGCTACGACTTCGTCAAGTTTTGTTGTTTCCTCTGCTAGAGTTACATCTAAAGTAGATTTACCAGCCACTGAAAGTGTTTGGCTTTCATAACCCATGAATGAGAAAATCAATTTTGCATCTGATGGTACTGAGATTTCATAATAACCATCAAAATCGGTAATGGTACCCACAGAGTTGTCACCATCTAAAGTAACGTAAGCTCCGATAACTGGTTCACCAGTTTGGTCGATAACTGTACCTGAAATTTGTGTTTGAGCAATAGCGCCTACACAGAAAAACAGTGATAAAACAGCTGTTAAAAACCATTTACGCGATTTGTTCACATTGTTAAGACTCATGTAAATAATTTTTTAAGGTTAATAAATAGGATTAATTTTAGAATATTCAGTATATTTCAAATTCAAAAGTAAAGCATTTTTTACAATTCCACAACAATTATCTTAAATAATTTATGATTTGACCCTAAATTTTTAACGAAATGTTAAAATTATGGAATAATAGCGACTGGAAGCTTCTTGAGAGCATAGGTAGAATCTTCTGAATACAGTTCCACTACTATAACATACATACCTACTGGTAAAATCTCGAAATCGTTTCCCCTACCGTCCCAAAATAGTTTTCCTTCGCCAGAAAGGAGTTCACTATCTATGATTGTATATACTGGGAATCCGTGTAAAGTATAGACTTTTACTGTAACTCTAGGTGAATGCTGCAAACGATAAAGCAAAACGATATTTTCTGGATATTCTGGATTGTAAATATGAACTGAGGATGATAATAATCTAAAAGTATCGGTTTCTTCTTCTGAGAAATAATCGTTTGCGTCTTTTGTGCTTGAACGCGAGTTTTTGTAACCTGGCGTGGCTTTTAAAATAGTGGATGCTGATAGCCAATTTCCTTCTGTTGTGCGCTCGAGTGAAATCCCTTCTATATTATTAAGGTATATATGGTGCATATCTGCCTTATAATATAAGGTGTCAATAATAGTGGAATCGCACATGATTTTTATAAATCCACTGTCGTTGGGAAGTGGGAGCATTTTTTCTACTTGAAGTATATTTTGGGGATTTTTACAATGGTATTGAGAACATAAAAGTGCAGAGTCTTTGGTAAAGGCAACCATAGAGTCTGGATACAAAAGAAATGTTGGCAATGTATATGTTTGTTTCTTATTGCCTAACATGCAATTTGAAATATCGAAAATAGTGTCTGAAACGTTTAAAAGTTCTACAAAATCTACTCCATCGCCAACTGGATTGAAAAGAATTTCATTTATTAAAATTTCGCCTTCTTTAGGCAAGCGAGGAGTGGAAGGTTGTTCTCCTTTCCACCCTGCATTCGCAAAGCAAAATGCTTGCGACCTTGTTTTTGTATATACACAATGCCAACCAAGAAAAGATGAATAATTTACTTGGTCTTCATAGAAATTTGAGGTTGTGGTGAGGGTATCGTTTAAAACCAATTCTAAAACCCAATTGTTTGATTCTAAACGGTTTAAACTTACTTTAATATGATTGCGAGGATTGTCTAATAGTTTTTCTCTTTCTTGATGAACGAGGGTGGATTTTCCGTTTTTAACAAAATAAAAACTTACAGTTCTGCTTGTGCCGCCAAACAAAAGATAATATCCACTAGAAGAGGTATTTACATTGGAAGAGTCTGCCATAACAAACCACTTCAAATAGTTTGATGAAGTAGGTGCAAAAGACAAGGTAATATCCACACCCCATTTGGCGTTTTGCGAAACTTTTGAATCTGTTGAAAGATAGGACTGTGAGGCTACCTGCGGGGCATTGAGACATATAGAATTTTCTTCTATAACAAAGTTTTGAACGTTGCCATAGTAGGCAAATAAAGAGATTGGTAAAAAAAATGACATTAAAAGTAGAATTTTCTTCATATTTTTAAGATTTTAATGAATTAAAAATGTAATTTTGCATGCGGAATTTTGCGCACTGATGCAAAACCCATACAAAAGTAGGTAAACAAATTAATTAAACAAAATAAAATTACAAAAAAAATGAATGTAGCTATTGTTGGTGCCAGCGGTGCTGTTGGCCAAGAATTTTTAAGAGTTTTAGCGGAAAGAAATTTCCCTATCGACAACTTAGTGTTATTTGGTTCTGCTCGTAGTGCAGGTACAGAGTATGAGTTTAAGGGTAAAACTTATACTGTGAAAGAACTTAAACACGGCGATGACTTTAAAGACATCGACATAGCATTTACATCTGCTGGTGCTGGTATTTCTAAAGAATACGAAAAAGACATCACTAAATTTGGTGCTGTGATGATTGACAACTCTAGTGCTTTCCGTATGGATGCTGATGTGCCATTGGTAGTGCCTGAAGTGAATGCTGCTGACGCTAAAGACCGTCCTCGCAACGTAATCGCAAACCCAAACTGTACTACTATTCAAATGGTAGTGGCTCTAAAAGCTATTGAAAACCTTTCACACATTAAACGTGTACACGTTTCTACATATCAAGCTGCTTCTGGTGCTGGTGCTGCTGCTATGGCAGAACTTGAACAACAATATCGTCAAGTACTTGCTGGCGAAGAAGTTACTGTAGAAAAATTTGCTTACCAATTGGCATTTAACCTTATCCCACAAATCGACGTATTTACTGATAATGGTTATACAAAAGAAGAAATGAAGATGTACAACGAAACTCGTAAAATTATGCACTCTGACATTGAAGTAAGTGCTACTTGTATTCGTGTTCCTTCTCTTCGTGCTCACTCAGAAGCTATTTGGGCTGAAACAGAACGTCCTATCAGCGTGGAAGAAGCTCGCGAAGCTTTCTCTGCAGCAGAAGGCGTTATCCTTGAAGACAACCCAGCAGAAAAGAAATATCCAATGCCATTATTCCTTTCTGGCAAAGACCCTGTGTATGTTGGTCGTATCCGTAAAGACC
>JAEIGA010017324.1_pt1 | contig 10972 bp, 11 predicted proteins | sample 9270691 | NCBI WGS metagenome assembly JAEIGA01 (sample SAMN17057246, study PRJNA624740) | gut metagenome | biome: biome; isolation source: fecal sample | host: Bos grunniens | place: China: Xizang | collected 2019 | reverse complement strand
CAAAATTAATAGAAGAAAAAGGTGCTAGAATGGATCATAATAATGAGATTATTTATGAGGAAGATGGAAGTATACATTATATTGATGCTGATGGTAAAGAATTTGATATTACAGGTGATGTAAAAAAGGTAGTTGATAGATATGCTTCAAAAAAGAATAAAAAATAAGACTAAATGTCTTATTTTCTTTTTTTTTGTTATAAAAAATGTTATAATATCTTTGAATGATTAATCCATAATAGAAATAGGTGAAAAAATGAATATAGATGGAATTAATGTTAATTATATTGATTTTGGAAATTCAAAAAAAGATACTATTGTATTATTACATGGTTGGGGACAAAATATTGAAATGATGAAGATGTTAGGTGAACCATTTGAAAAAGACTTTAGAATCATTGCAGTTGATTTTCCAGGCTTTGGTTTAAGTGATGAGCCAAAAGATGCAATAGGTGTTGATGGTTATACATTAATAATAGAAAAATTATTAAAAAAACTTAATGTTAAAAATCCTATATTAGTAGGTCATTCATTTGGTGGAAGGGTATCTATTAAATATGCTTCAAAAAATAAAGTTAAAAAATTAATTTTATTATCACCAGCATTAAGAGGACATGATAAAAAAGGTTTAAAAACAAAGGTTTTAAAATCTCTTAAAAAAGTTCCTGTTATAAAAGAATTAGAAGGCTGGGCTAAAAATCATATAGGTTCAAGAGATTATAAGGCAGCATCTCCTATAATGAAGCAGGTTTTAGTTTTAACTGTTAATGAAGATTTATCAAGTGATGCTGAAAAAATAAAAGTTCCAACTATATTAATATATGGAGATATGGATTTAGAAGTACCTTATGAAGATACTAAGGAATATGAAAGATTAATTGAAGATTGTGGCCTTATTATTTATGAAGGATGCACACATTATGCTTATTTAGAAAGATTAGGACAAACAATTAATATTATTAATAATTTTATAAGATAGGAAGTGAATTAAATGTTATTTTATATTGGATTATTATCGTTTTTAATGTTATTTTTATACGATTACAAAAAATCATTACATATGGCACAACAAAATTTATACAATGATGATAAAAGATTTTTAAAGTGGACTTTAAAGGATATAAAAAGTTTTAGAGCTACACTAAAATGTACTTTAGTTGTACTTGTTGCATTTATAATTTTAAATTTATTTAGATTAGATTCTGATAAATTAGTTTCAGTATATTTTATATTAGTTAATTTAATTTTATTATCTTCTAGTATAAAAGAATCTAAGAGTAATAAAGTAAAATTGAAATTTAGAGTTACAGCAAGAGTAAAAAGATTAATTGTAACTAACTTAATATTATTTACAGTGTTTAATTATTTTATTTTTAAATTTGAAAGTATTAATACTATTTATTTATTTTTAGTAATATATTATTTATTAATGAATTTTATAATTATGTTATCTATTTTTATTAATAAACCTGTTGAAAAGTTAGTATACTTATCATTTAAAAGAAAAGCTGTTAATAAACTTAATGGTATGAAAAATTTAAAAGTAATTGGTATTACAGGAAGTTATGGTAAAACAAGTAGTAAGAATATTATAAGTGATATATTAAACGTTAAATATAATGCTCTTCCAAGTCCTAAAAACTTTAATACTCCTTATGGTCTTATTATTACAATAAATAATCATTTGGATAAATTTGATGATATATTAATTGCTGAAATGGGAGCTTATAAAAAAGGTGAAATAAAAGAATTATGTGATTTAGTAAAACCTAAATATGGTATTTTAACTAAAATAGGAACTGCGCATATTGAAATATTTGGTTCTCAAAAAAATATTCAAGAAGGTAAGTTTGAACTTATCGAAAGTTTACCAGAAGATGGTATTGGTGTATTAAATGGTGATGATGAATTACAAGTTAATTATAAATTAAAAAATAAATGTAAAATATTATTTATTGGTATCGAAAATAAAGATGCAGATGTAAGAGCGGTAAATATTAAAACATCTAATAAAGGTACTACTTTTAATGTTGTATTTAAAGGTGATAAAAAGAAATATGAATTTACTACTAAATTATTAGGATATAATAATATTTATAATATTTTAGCATCATTAGCTTTATCTAAAGAATTTGGTCTTTCTATTTCACAAATGCAAAAAGCTGTATTAAATGTTAAGAGTGTAGAACATCGTTTAGAGTTAAGAAATGCTGGAAATATTACTTATATAGATGATTCTTATAATTCAAATCCAGTAGGTTCTAAAATGGCTTTAGATGTTTTAAAAGATATGCCTGGTAAAAGGGTAATTATAACACCTGGTATGGTAGAGTTAGGAAAAGAATCTTATAAACTTAACAAAAAATTTGGAACTTATATGAAAGGTTCTTGTGATGAAATAATATTAGTTGGTAAAAAGATTACTGAACCAATTCAAGATGGATTAAAAGAAGTTAAGTTTAATGAAAAAAATATCCATATAGTTAAAAGTACTAATGAAGCATTTGGGCTTTTAAAACAATTAGCAGGTAATAAAGAAACTTATTGTTTAATTGAAAATGATTTACCTGATATATATAATGAGTAGGAGTTGATAATATGAAAATAAGAGTTGGTGTTTTATATGGTGGTAAAACAACTGAACATGAAGTAAGTATAATTACTGCAGTTCAAGCTATGAAAAATTTAGATGAAGAAAAATATGACATTATTCCAATTTATTTTACAAAGGAAAATGAAATATATACAGGTGCACCATTAAAAGAAATGGATGTATATAAAGATTATGATTTATTAAAACGTTATTGTAAAAATGTTGTTTGTTACAATAAAGATGGTGTTTTAGCATTACAAAATAAAAAAGGATTATTTAAAAAAATAGTAGAAGAAGTTGATATAGTTATACCTTGCGTACACGGTTATAATATGGAGGATGGAAACATTCAAGGTTTACTTGAAATATTTGGTGTTCCATATACTGGTAGTGATATATATGGTTGTACTGTAGGACAAGATAAGGTTTTCCAAAAACAAATTTTACAAGCTGAAGGAATTCCAGTTACTAAATATATGTGGTTTTATGATAATGAATATCTTGAAGATGAAGAAAAAATTATTAAAGAAGCTGAAAAAATTAAATATCCATTAATTGTTAAACCAGCAAGACAAGGTAGTAGTATAGGAATAAAAATAGCTAAAGATAAAGAAGAATTAAAAGAAGCTATTTTAGATGCAATTAATTATGATGAAAAGATATTAATTGAAGAAGTAATTCAAAATATGACTGAATTAAACTGTAGTGTACTTGGTTCTAGTAGTTATAGTGAAGCTTCCGTTATTGAACAAGTTATGGGAAATGATGAATTTTTATCTTTCAATGATAAATATATTGGTTCATCTTGTAAAAAAGGAGCTAAGAAAGTATCAGCTTCTAAAGGTATGGCATCAGCTAATCGTATAATACCAGCTGATATTCCTGAAAAATTAACAGAAGAAATAAAAGAAACTTCTAAAAAAGCATTTAGAGCATTAGGTTCTAGTGGTGTTGTTAGAATAGATTATTTATATGATAAGAAAAATAAAAAATATTATATTAATGAATTAAATACAATACCTGGTTCTTTATCATTTTATTTATGGACTCCATTAAATAAAGAATATGATGAATTATTAGATGATATGATTAATATTGCAGTTAAAAGATTTAAAAATAATAATAAGAAAACAACTATATTTGAATCTAATATATTAGAAGGTTTTAATGGTTCTAAAGGAGCTAAAGGATTTAAAAATAAATTAAGATAAACTAGTTTTTACTAGTTTTTTTTATTTATATATTGATATTTTTAAATTATTTATATAGAATATAGCTATCTTTATTTATATGGGGTGAGGTTTAATGAAAGTTGTTAATCCTTTAGATGATGCAAGAAAGCAATTAATTATAATTTTTAAAGATAATATAGCTTATAAAAATGCTTATAATAATAGTACTTTAATTGTTAATGGATTTGAAGATGAAGAAAAAGGTCGAGAAGATTTTGAAAAATTAAAATTAGATAGTAATTTATTTGAACTTTATATGCAAAGTTTATTAATTAGTGTTTATTTACAACAACATTATTTAATGTTAGTAGATGGGGCGGAAGAATATAAAGAAAATATAGATGCTTTTAACTCATTTGATACTCCATCTGAATATATATACTCTTTGGAATATGAAGAATTTGAAGATTTCTTTTGTTTGTTGTGTGATTTTGTCGATGATGGTTTTTATGAAAAAAGAGATCTTATTATGCATTTAAATGATAATTTAAAGAACTTATTAAGATTATGTCCTTTATTTGTGTATGATTATGTTTATTATATGAATACTTATAATACTAATGAAATTATGGATAATTATTATTTGAATTTAACTGTTGAAAAAACAAATACTAAAGAAGAAGATTTAAGTATAAAACTAGATAATGCTTTAGTATCTACTGTTAATTATAATGTTGAACAATTAAAAAAATTAAGTGAAAATGATTTTTATAATTATAAATATGTTATATGTGAAATTATTGAAGTAGTATATAAATATTTAAAATATATTTATAATAATACGGGTGCTTTAACATATGAGGAAAAAGAAATTCTTAATTGTATTGAAAAAGATTTAGAAGGTTTTATTGTATCTTCAGTTTTTAATGATGTTATTTTAGAATGTTTATTAAATAATTTTATTAAATACAATATATTAGATGATGAAAAGAAAACTCAAATAAAATTATATTATGATGTTGATGTGGTTACTAATGAAATGTTGTCTAAAGTATTATTAAAAAGTCAAAAAATAAAAGGTAAAATTAAATAATATTGCTTGACCAAATAATCAATATAGTGTAAAATTATTTGTGTCAGCTGGAGTGATACTCAAGAGGCTGAAGAGGCGCCCCTGCTAAGGGTGTAGGCTGGGCAACTGGCGCGAGGGTTCAAATCCCTCTCACTCCGCCATATAAGAAATTAACTTCCTAAAGGAAGTTTTTTTGTTTACACTTTTTTATAAAAAATATTATAAATTAACATATTTATTGTATAATATATATGAAAGGTAGGTATTTTATGGAAAACGTAAAAGTATTTCAATATGGATGCGGAAAAATGAGCATTTATACTATGAAGTATGCAATTGAAAATGGAGCAAAAATTGTAGGAGCAGTAGATATTAATCCAGATGTAATTGGAAAAGATATTGGTGATATTATCGGTATCGAAAAACAAGGAGTTATTATTGAAGATGCTAGTAAAGCAGAAGAATTATTAACTGAATTAAAACCAGAAGTAGCAATAGTAACTACTATGAGTTTATTAAGTGATTTAGAAGAACCACTTCTTCTATGTGCTAAATGTGGTGTTAATGCAATTACTACTTGTGAAGAAGCTTTTTATCCAGCTAATTCAAACCCAAGTTTAACAAATAAAATAGATGAATTAGCAAAAGCTAATAATTGTACTATTACAGGTAGTGGATATCAAGATGCTTTCTGGGGTAATTTAATTACTACATTAGCAGGAGCAACTCATAATATTACAAAAATAAAAGGAAGTTCTTCATATAATGTTGAAGACTATGGTATAGCTTTAGCAAAAGCACATGGTGCTGGTTTAACCAAAGAAGAATTTGAAGAAGAAATAGCATCAGCAGATAATATTTCTAAAGAAGAAAGACAAAAATTAATTGATAATGGTGAATTTATGCCATCTTATATGTGGAATGTTAATGGATGGTTATGTGATAAGTTAGGTTTAACACCAATTAGTCAAACACAAAAATGTGTACCACAATTTCATAGTGAAGATATTGAATCTAGCACTTTAAATATGACTGTTAAAGCTGGTGTTGCAACAGGTATGAGTGCAGTTGTAACAACTGAAACTAAAGAAGGTATTTTACTTGAAACTGAATGTATTGGTAAAGTATATTCTAAAGATGATTTTGATAAGAATATTTGGACAGTATATGGTGAACCAGATACAACTTTAGTTATTGAAAGACCTAATACAGTAGAACTTACTTGTGCTTCTATTGTTAATAGAATACCTGATTTAATTAAAGCTAAACCAGGATTTGTACCAACTTCACAAATGGGTGAATTGAAATATGTAAGAAAGTAATTATTACTTTCTTTTTTTATGTAGTAAATATATATAAAATATGTTACAATAACAAATATTGGTGGTGTATTATGAATAAAATTAGAAAGTATAAAAGGAATAAACAAAGGGTTGAAATAAAATATTCATTGCTAAAAAAATATAATGTTCCTTGTGATGATACTTTTGAAGAAAATATATTAAATTCAATGGAAGATGATGTTATTGCAATTAAGGATAAGGCATTAAAAGAAAAACAATTTCAAATTGATAAATTAGAACAAATATATATAAAATTTGAAGAAAATAACTATAATAAATTTATTGAATTTATAACAGTTTTAGAATGTGTTTTAAGTCCTTATTTTATAAAAGCAATGATAAAGTATGCATTTGTTAAAACTAAATTAAAAAAAGAATTATTTTATATAGAAAATAAGCAAATGTTTAACTATGTTGATGATAGTATTAATATAAATAATGTTAATGATTATAAATATAGAAAATTAAAAAAAATTGCTAAAACTAAATAATTATAAGGGGTGATAATATGTTACAAGTAAATAATTTATCATTAAGATATGGTAAAAGAGTATTATTTGATAATGTTAATTTGAAATTAACGCCAGGTAACTGTTATGGTGTTATAGGCGCTAATGGAGCAGGGAAATCAACTTTTTTAAAAATATTATCAGGAGAAATAGATTCAACATCAGGAGATGTTATATTAACTGATAAAGAAAGATTATCTGTATTGAAACAAGATCATAATGCTTATGATGATAAAAATGTTATTGAAACAGTTATTATGGGAAATGATAGACTATATAACATTATGAAAGAAAAGGAAGCAATTTATTCAAAACCTGATTTTAATGATGAAGATGGTTTAAGAGTAGGTGAATTAGAAGCCGAGTTTGCTGAAATGGATGGGTGGCAAGCTGAAAGTGATGCTGCGATTTTATTATCAGGATTAGGTTTAGACCAAGCTTTTCACAATGATATTATGGAAAACTTATCTGGCGAAGATAAAGTTAAGGTATTACTTGCACAAGCGTTATTTGGTAATCCAGATATTCTAATACTAGATGAACCTACAAACTATTTAGATATAAATGCAAAAATATGGTTAGAAAACTTTTTATTAGATTTTGAAAATACAGTAATTGTTGTATCTCATGATAGACACTTTTTAAATAAAGTATGTACTCATATATTAGATATTGATTATGGTAAGATAAAACAATTTATAGGAAATTATGAATTTTGGTTAGAATCCAGTGAATTAATTCAAAAACAAATGAAAGATTCTAATAAGAAAAAAGAAGCTAAGATAAAAGAATTACAGGATTTTATTAATAGATTTAGTGCTAATGCTTCTAAATCTAAGCAAGCGACATCTAGAAAGAAATTATTAGAAAAAATTGAATTAGATGATATAGTTCCATCATCTAGAAAATATCCATATATTAATTTTGATATTGAAAGACCTGTGGGTAAAGAAGTATTAGAATTAAAAGGAATAAGTAAAAAAATAGATGGTGTAGATGTACTTAAAAATTTAAATTTAACAATCAATAATACAGATAAAGTAGCTTTTGTAGGTAAAAATGAATTAGCTAAAACAACATTATTTAAAATAATTGCTGGAGAGTTAGAACCTGATAGTGGTACTGTTAAATGGGGAACTACTATTTCATATTCTTATTTTCCAAAAGATCATGAAGAATATTTTAAAGAAGATGTTAACTTAGTAGATTTCTTAAGACCTTATTCTAAAGAACAAGAAGAAGCTTATTTAAGAGGTTTTTTAGGTAGAATGTTATTTTCTGGTGAAGAAGCGTTAAAAAAAGTTTCTGTTCTATCAGGTGGGGAAAAGGTAAGATTAATGTTTTCTCGTATGATGCTTAAAAAATCTAATGTAATAATATTAGATGAACCAACAAACCATTTAGATGTTGAATCTATTACATCATTAAATAAAGGAATGAATTTATTTAATGGAGTAGCATTGTTTTCGTCTTATGACTATGAATTAGTAAATAGTGTTGCAAATAGAATAATAGAATTTAAAGAAGATGGTAAGTATATTGATAAGACTTGTACTTATGATGAATATTTAGGAATAGAGTAAGATAATTAATTATCTTGCTTTTTTTTGAAAAAAGAATATAATATAGACATTTAAAACTTAATTAATTAAGGGGGCTTAATTATTATGAAGAAAATTATTACTTTTATTCCATTAGGAGTAGGTATTAGTGCAACAATAATTTATATATTAAATGTTTTAAATTATAAAGTAATAAATGATGCTGCATCAATGTCTATTATGTTACTTAATTTAAAAACTTATTTATATATTGCAATTATTAGTTTTATATTGTACTTTATAATAAAATTAGTATTTTATCTATTGTCAAAGAAAGAAACTATGCCAGTTACTTATAATTACCAAGATAATGATATTGTTACTAAAGAAGTAATAATTGAAGGTAATAAGTACTGCTCTTATTGTTCAGAAAGAATATTTGAAACAGATAAATATTGTAAAAACTGTGGTAGATATCAATTAGATAAAAAATCGGGTATTAATCCAATTTTAAGAAAGATAATAAATGCTTTAGAGATTATTATATTAATATTAATTATTTATTTTTCTTTAGCAATGTTATTTGAATATAAAGAAAAAAATGATTCAAGTTTTAAGTCGCCATTTAAGATTAGTATTACAAAATAAAAGACATTATAAATTTATAATGTCTTTTTTGGTAGTTCATAAATTCTTTTTGTTTTTTTAGGTGCTATTAAAATTTTATTAGGTTTAACACATTTATAAATTTTTATAATATTATCATTTTTATCTGCTGCAATAATATCAATTTCTTCTTTCATAAAGAATGTATGAATACTTTTGCAATTATCAAATAATAATCCATAATTAATATTTTTTTTAAACATTAATCCAAAAAATCTATCTTTAAAACTTTTAGCTTCCTTTATTTTGATACCTTTGTAATTTAACATTTTATCACCAAAGTAATAGTAACATATTTTTTATATTTTAACAAATTTATTGTTGGTGATATCTTTTTATGATATTATTAAATTATAGTGAAAGGTAAGTAAGAATATGGGAAAAAGTAAATTAATTATAGGTTTTTTAGCAATTTTATTAGTATTATCAGTAGGTTATGCTTTATTTGGAGAAAATATAACTATTGGTGGTACAGCTGTTGCACAAGCAAATTTTGATATTAATATGGAATGTGAAAAAGGATATCATGCTGATTTGGATACTTATTATTTTTCATCTAGCAAGGGCCAAGGAGGATATTCAGATGATATTTGTAGTGTAAATGGGAATAATATTAATTTATCAGCTAGTTTAAAATTTCCAACAGCAAATAGGGTATTTACTATTAAAGTAACTAATAACGGCTCATTAGATGCGATTATCAATATTAATGATAATAATGAAATAGGAACTTCAAGCAAAAAAGTTTGCATTGATGCTAACGAAGATGATGAAATGCAAGAAAACGAATGTACTATAAGTACTCAGAATGAAGGAAATAAATTTATTACAGGTTCAGTAATGTATATTAAAGATGCTCAAGGGAATATTGAATTTTTAAAAAGCAGTAATGCTATATCTGTTCAAAATGGTAAACAAGTATTAACGATTAAACCAGATGAATCAGTTTATTTAGTATATACTCTTTTATGGGATTCGAATACTCTTGCTAAATTTATTACTACAGAATTAACAGCAGAGTATGTATTTGCTCAACCAACGGTTGAATAATTATAATAAATTACTTATGTCATTTAAACAAATCATGTTTTTATATCTGAAATTTTCGGCATTTATGCCGTTATTAAGGTTAAAAACATGTTTTATTTTTTTGTTTTTTTTACTATAGTAATTTGTGTATATATTTAATTCATTATGTTTAAATTTATTATTAAAAAGTTCAATGCTATTCCCACATATTATAAATTTAACATTATTTTCAATAGCATTTATTATTCTTTTTTTATTTCTTAATAATTTTTTGTTTATTTTATCTATTTCTTCTTTTTTATAATTTCCAAAATAATAAATATCTTTTTTGTTAAAATTGATAGGTTCATTTATACATATATTATCTGTAAATGAGTTTATTATAAAATTATCATCTAACATATTTTTTTCTAAAATTTTAATCATTTTTTATCACCTTATTTAAATATTGTGTTTATTATTTATTTTTAAACATAAACCTTGAAAAAAAATATAAAATAAAGTATGATAGTATGCGAGATATGAAGAGGTGATATTAATGGGAAGATTTCCTAATATAGCAGCTGCTAAAGCTAAGACAGGTGCACAAAAAGCAAAAGTATATTCAAGTTATGCAAAAGAAATTTATCAAGTAGCAAAACAAGGTGGAACAGATCCTAATGGTAATTTATCATTAAGACATTTAATTGAAAAAGCTAAGAAAGAACAAGTTCCAGCTGATGTAATTAAAAGAGCTATTGATAAAGTAAATAGTGGTGTAGATGAAAGTTATACATCAGTTAGATATGAAGGTTTTGGAACTGGTGGAGCAACTATTATAGTTGATTGTCTAACAGATAATGTTAACAGAACTATTTATGAGGTTAGAAACTGTTTCACTAAATCAAACTCTAAATTAGGAGTATCTGGTTCAGTTATGCATAACTTTACATACAACGCTGTTTTCTCATTTGCTGGTGAAAATGAAGAAGAAATCTTAGAATTAATGATTATGAATGATTGTGAAGTAAGCGACATTGAATTAGAAGATGGTATGATTTCAATTTAT
>JAEIGA010017323.1_pt1 | contig 10972 bp, 6 predicted proteins | sample 9270691 | NCBI WGS metagenome assembly JAEIGA01 (sample SAMN17057246, study PRJNA624740) | gut metagenome | biome: biome; isolation source: fecal sample | host: Bos grunniens | place: China: Xizang | collected 2019 | reverse complement strand
GGACGCCACATCTCGGCACCTACACCCTGACTGACTGCCAATGGAACCATACCAAGGATGGTGGTAAGTGTTGTCATGAGGATTGGGCGCAGACGGCTACGTGCTGCACGAACGGTAGCAGGGATGATACCGAGACCGCGGTCACGCAACAGCATTGTGTAGTCAATGAGCACGATACCGTTCTTGACAACAATACCGATAAGCATGATGGCACCAAGTATTGACATGATGTTCATTGTGGTTCCGGTGATGAAGAGTGCCAAAAGCACACCGCTCAACGCAAATGGTACCGAGAACATGATGATGAACGGATAGGTGAGTGACTCAAACTGTGCCGCCATCACAATGAACACGAGTATGATGATGAGCACTGCAAGAATTCCCATCTCGCCATTTGACTCCTGCTGGTCCTCGTATGAACCGGCAACCTGGATGTAGTAACCCGACGGGATATCCATCTGGTCTATCTCGCTCTGGGCAAGTGCAACACCTTCACTCAAAGCTGCACCGGCTGCCATTACAGCGTCAACGGTTACAATACGTGAACGGTCCTTACGCTCGATGGTCGGCGGAGTGTCGCTCTGCTTGATCTGTGCAACATCCCTAACTCTAATCTTTGCACCGGTAGGTGCTGTCAATTCAATATTCTCGATTGTTGAGATATCGTTACGGAATTCGGGTGCATAACGTACCTTCACTTTGTACTCATCACCGTCTTCGCGGAAATATGTTGACATGGCACCGTTGAAGCAGTTGCGTAGCAGTGTTGCAGCAGTGCTGAGGTTCAGACCATGCATGGCCAGTTTCTCGCGGTCGAAATCAACTTGGATTTCGGGCTGGTATGCACTACGGCTGATGTTTACCTGTGAAATGACAGTTGTATTCTTTTCAATTCTTCTCTTGAGTTCCTGTGCAAGCTGGTCGGTAACGGCAAAGTCCTCACCATAGATTTCAAATGAAGCCTTGCTCTCGCCACCCATACCGCCGCCTCCGCCGCCTTGCGATACATTGCTGCGGACAAGCTCTGGGTACATTCTTATATCGGCACGCATTTCGTCACATATTTCACCCATGCTCTTTGAACGTTCGGTGACAGGGACGAATCTCATGTTGAAGCTGATGATGTGCGAGCCGTTGTCGCTGATTGCTGCATAGGCATTCTCATCATCGGCCTGTCCAACTCGGAAGTTGCAGACCTTCATGTCTTTGCCATAACGCGCCTTCCATTTGTTGGTTAGCTCTGTTGCTACCTCCTCGGCAACTTCAACTCGTGTACCGATGGGGAGCTCCAGAGTGGCACTTGCAGTACCGCTGTCCTGTGTGGGGAAGAATTCGCTCTTTATGCTTGGGAATGTCATCAAACTTGCGAAGAAGAGTCCGAAACAGATGATGAGTACTGTCCAACGGTGGCGTACTGCCCAATTGATGCGTCTTGCATACCAGTCGTCAAGTTTGTCAAGGCTGTTGCCTATTGGGGTATATACAACCTTGAAGAACTTACTCTGTTTCTTTTGGAGTTTCAGCAATCTTGAGCACAACATCGGGATGAGTGTAAGCGCTGCAATTGTTGACACAATCATGATGATACACATCATCCAGCCAAGTTGCTTGAACAAGACACCGGCCATACCTGTAATCATTGTCAGCGGGAAGAATACTGCAAGCATTGTAAGTGTTGATGCAATAACTGATACCGCAACCTCATTGGTTCCGTGTGCTGCAGCACTCTTGGGGCTTGAACCGCGTTCAATGTGTGTTGTAATGTTCTCAAGTACCACAATGGCATCGTCCACAACATTACCGATAGCAATACTCAAACAAGACAGTGAGATGATGTTCAAAGAACCGTCGGTTACAAAAAGGTATATCAACGATGCGATGAGCGAGAATGGAATGGTGATACCGATAATGACGGTAGCTCTCCAGCGTCCAAGGAAAATGAATACCACAAGCATCACGAAGATAAGTGCGTATGCAATGGTCTCGCCAAGTGAGTTGATGGTCATCTTGATGTTCTCCGATGTGTCCTGGATGATACCTATCTCAATGTCCGATGGCATACGCTTCTGGAGCTCTGGCAACATCTCTCTAACGGAGTTGGCGATGCTCACAGAGTTACCGCCACTCTGTTTCTGGATAATGACCATGGCACCCTGCTGTCCGTCGGTGTATGCCTTTTGGGCACGTTCCTCTGTGCTGTCAACAACTTTTGCAACATCCTTCAGATATACGGCAGCACCTTGTCCGTCTGTACCGACAATAATCTGTTCCATCTCTGTAGGTGAGAGGAATTCTCCCTTGACGCGCAATGGGTATGTGTTGTTACCCACATCGAAACTACCGCCAGGGATATTTCTGTTCTCTGCACCGATTCTAGCACTCACTGTCTCTATGGTGATGTTGTACTGGCTCATCTTGTTGGGGTCCATATAGACATTGATTTCGCGTTTTGGAGCACCGGAGATTGACACAGTACCTACACCGTCAATGCGTGCAAGCGGGTTTACAAGGCTTTCATCAAGAATCTTGTACAATGCCGGCATGCTTTCCTTTGCTTTTACCGACAACATCATGATAGGAATCATGTCGGCCGAGAACTTGAAGATGATAGGGTTGTTTACATCGTCAGGCAAGGCCGATGTAACCATGTTCAGCTTGTCTCGGACATCATTCGTCAAATCATTGATATCGTAGCCATATTCAAACTCCAATGTAATCAATGATATGTTCTCACGTGACTTTGATGTCATGTGCTTCAGGTGCTCAACCGAGTTCAATGTGTTCTCGAGTGGGCGTGTCACATTAGTTTCTATATCTTCAGCACTTGCTCCAGAGTAACTTGTGATAATCATCAAGGTGTTACTCTCGATATCCGGCATAAGGTCAATTGGTAGCTTCGTGAAAGAGAAGATACCGAAGATTACAACCGCGATAAAGCATAGCGCGGTCATAATAGGCCTTCTTACAGCACTTTCATATACACTCATATTGTTTATTTTTTATCTTGTTCCTTGTTAATTACTTCAACTTCTATTCCGTCCACGAGCTTTTCAACTCCGGCAACAACTACATATGCGCCTGGCTTGACACCTGAAATAAGTTCGTAGCGGTTACCCATGCGGCGTCCAAGTTTGACCTTGTTGTGCTTTACAATGCCATCCTCGTATGTGTAGACATAGAAATCACCGCTTCCGGCTTGCTTCTTGACAGCCATGTCGGGTACCACGACATGCTTCTGTGAACCAAAGTTCACTACAGCCTTGCCATACATACCGGGGCGTACTTTCAAATCCTCGTTCTTTACAGTAATCTGAACTGGGAATGTGTGTGTGGCAGCATTGATTGTCGGGTAAATGATGTCAACATTGCCCTCGAATTTTTCGCGTCCCAATGCATCGAATGTCATAGCGATGTCAAGGTCTTTGTTTACCATTGTGTAGTCAGACTCGCTGATGTTTACCTTCATCTTGACAGGTGAAATCTGCTCAACGACAAGTACTGGCAACTGACCATTGCACATGTCACCATTGTCATAGTTGCGTGCAGATACAACGCCATTGATAGGGCTGGTCAGTACAGTGTTCTCCTTGCGGCTGTCGAGTGTCTTCTTTGCAATGTCAAGCTGCGTCTTCGCATTTTCAAAATCGGCTTTAGATATACCACCTGCCTTATGAAGGGCCTCAACACGCTTGAACTCGGTCAATTGGTACTCGTACTGGATCTTCAATTTGTCGAGATCCTTTGCATCGAGCTGTACAAGTTTCTGGCCTTTCTTTACCATGTCACCAACCTCAACATAAATCTTTTCAATACGCAGCGGTGAGTTTGGTGTGATGCTGTTCTTTTGCATAGCTTCTACAGTCGTAGAATATTCTCTGAGTATAGCCACATTTTCTTTGGATACTCGCTCGATTTTGACTCTAGGCTTCTCGTTGTTCTGTGCCTTGGCGTCATCTTTCTTGCCACATGCGCACAACAGCGTTACAGCTGTCAATGCGACGAACATAAAATTCTTTCTCATAGATATTATTGTTTTTATTTATTCTTTATTTGTTTTCAACATATTCACTTATGCCAAGAACCTTCTCCAAATCTGTTTTGGCTATCAGATATTCGTAAATTGTGTTCTTGAGTGACAATTTGGCATTTGTGAGTGAAACCTGTGAGTTTGTCAGTTCAAGACTTGTGCCCTTGTCCATCTCGTAGCGTGTCTGGCTGATGCTGAATCCCTTTTCTGCAAGTTTTACCGCAGCCTTGTTGCTCTCGAGTTGCTCTGCGCTTGCTGTCATGTTGTCGATATAGCTCTGAGCCTGCATGTTGAGCATACGCTCTGTGTTTGTCCTTGTCTCTGCAAGCTGTTCCTGCTGTATCTTGTTTGTCTTCAGGCTTGTGAAATTGCTTGCTTTGTAGAGTGGAATGCTGAGCGACAAAGTCAGTGATGCAGCATTGCTCCAACGGTATTTTGGGATGTTCCAGTTTGTGTTTGATATTGACTGGAGCTGGTAGCTGCCTACAAGTGCAAGTGTAGGCTGGAATGATGTCTTCAGCATCTTGCGTTGCTTGCTCAGCAACTCGCTCTGCAGGTCTATCTGCTTCAATGAAGAGTTGTTCTCAAGGTCAATCTCCATTCCGGTCAATCTTGTTATCTCAGACTCGTATTTCTCGAGGTTGTCATTGACTACGAATCTTACATCTGCAGTGATGCCCATGAGTACCTTCAACTGTAGATGTGCAAGTTCGATACCATTCTTGCCACTGACAAGCGATGGTTTGGCATTGCTCACCTGTACTGCAGCATTGATCTTGTCATATTCGCTTACTCGGCCCTGCTCATACATCTTTTCTACCAATCTATAGTTCTCTTCGGCCAGTTTATAGTTCTCCTCCAATACCTTGTATGAATCCTGTGCAAGCATCAATTGGTAGTATGCCTTTGTTACCTGGTTCACGAGGTCCTGCTTTGAGCCACGGCTCTTTTCATAGGCAAGCTGAAGGTCGCTCTCTGTGATGCTCATTGCCTTGTAAACGGCTGGCGCATAGAGCGGAATGGCCACCTGTAATGCAGCGTTCCATGTATTGGAGTTATCCTTACCCATTTTGATTTCCATTGTCTGGCCGCTCATATCCATTTTCATTGATGCAACCTGGATGTTATACTGGATTGCACCGTCAAGTGTTACCGATGGCAAGAGGTTCTGCCAACTTTCTGTCTTTGCAACCTCTTTCAAATTGATTTCCTTTTCAGCAACCTTTATGGTTGGGTTGTCATTCAATGCCAGTTCGATGGCATCCTTGAGCGTGATTTCCATTGTGGTAATCTCCTGTTGTGCATTTGCTGTGAGCGTGAATGCTGTGAGCAAAGCAACAACTGCCATAAATCTCATCTTGATTTTCATAACTCTTATATTATTGTTTCGTTTCTTTTCAAAAAATCTTCAATAATCTCCTGTCCTTTTGGGGTTGAAATACCTCTAAGGTAAAAAAGTATCAGTTTGCGTCCCAGTTCGTCCGGGGTGTAGTTTTTCAAGTCGTTGTGTCCTGTCTGCATCTTTACCTCAATGATTGTGGTGAGGTCGCGTTTTAGGATAAATGTGAAAATGTTGAAATCGGCATCTTCGCGGAAGAGTCCCTGCTGGCGACCCATCTCCATCCATGCCTGGAATTTCTTGGTGTTCTTTTTCTCCTTCTCCTGCTTTTCCTTGAATATCTCGGGGTATTTGTTGAGTTCGGCAAAGAACTTGTTGCTGACTTTTTTCAGTAATTCGAAATGCAGGTTGTACAATTTGAGTATAATCTCGAGAATGTGCTTTGAATTGCGTATAATCTCCTTACCGTTTTCCCGCATCTTCTCATCCTGCAAAATCAGAACCTCTCTCAGTAACTGTTCCTTGTCATTGAACAACTCGTATATTGTGCGTTTCGATATTGAGAGTTTTGCAGCAATGTCATCCATCTTTACATCCTTGATGCCATGCTCGATAAACATTAGGTGTGCAGTCTCAACTACCAGGTCGTGTATCTCTTTTTTCCCGTTTTTTTCCTTCACAATTTTCCCAAAATTATTTAACTGTGCAAAGATACTGCGAAAACTCAGTATGTGCAAAAAGTTTTCCGCCAAATTGCGGAAATTTTTCATTATTTAACTTTTGGAATAAATATTTAAAAAATCGAGTCGTGATAATGAAAAAATAGTCCGCCAAAATGGTGCTTGGCGGACATGAGAAGGCCTTGATAGTTGTCTCTTTATTTCTTGAAGTATGTCTTTAAAGCTTCGATATACTCTTCAAAAGCCTTCAATCCTGTATGGGTGATTCTGCATATAGTGTGTGGCTTTTTGCCTCTGAAACTTTTCTCGACCGTAATGTATCCTGCTGTCGAAAGCTTGTCTATCTGCACGCTCAGGTTGCCGGCAGTCGCTCCTGTTGCTTCGCGCAGATAAACGAAATCGGCCTCCTCGCAGTTTACAAGTAGCGACATTACAGCCAGTCGCAGTTCAGAGTGGAGTAGAGGGTCTAATTTCTTGAACATAGCTTCACATCGCTTTTTTGTTCATAACAAATCCCGGTATAATCAAGTTTGCTATGGCAGCAACAGCAAACAGTAGTGCTGCATCCCAATTCTCGACAAAAAACAGGGCTATGGTGCAGCAAATTCCTGTGATTATTCCGCCTGTTGTAATGTATTTGTTTTTTATTATGACTCCTGTCATTGTTGCGGCAAATCCCAAAAGGACAGCTGTGAAGAAACCACTGTATGGCGGTGCAATAAATGCAAAAGCGGTTGCAAGTGCTGTTGCGAATATGCCGTATATAATCCAAATGTGGCCAATCGTCTTGCTTATGAAACTTGTGATTGCTTTAACCTCTCTGCCTTTAAGTTGTGCCCGTGTCAATGGCCAGCCGATAACCGGAATACCAAACCAAAGAAAATTCCAGTTCGGGTTGTTCGTCTCTCTTAATATGAACCATATTAAAAGTGAAAAGACAAGGACTATGCATCCCCAGGTAACAAGTGGGGTGCCGGCGTTCTTCTCGAAATCTTTTCTGCTCCTTGCAATGGCCTCGCTGATTATCCGGAGGCTCTTCTCGGGTGACATGTTGCTCTCTTCCATAATGTAAAGTGTTGTATATGTTGCTTTTATGATATCAAAACCAATCGGTCTATAGGTGCGTGCCGGTGTAATAATGTTTGATAGCTTCTCTTTTGTATTGCAAATATAAACAAGTTTACAATATAAACCAAAATTATTGTCGGTTTTTTTAGCAATAATATGGAAGTTGACCCAGCGGGCCTCGTCATTTTTCGGGCAAACCCTCAACAACATGTCTGAGCAAAGCGAAGTATCTCTGTTCTGCGTGGTTATGGGATTCATTGACTTTAGCTCCTACGGGCGTCGACCGTTGGTTCACATCCGTTATTGACATTGGCCCCTTCGGGCGTCGACCGTTGGTTCGCTACGCTCATCGAAAGCTACGATTAAGCGAGAGCAAAGAAAGTTTACTTGCTTTGCCGAGCGGTAGTAGCTTCGTAAAACAAAACATCTTTTAATGTTTTCATTAAGGTGTGGTCAGGATGACAAATTCGCGAATAATGTCAACATTGTGTCAACTGCTATATCGTTACCTTAATTTTCCTGTTTGGTTTTTCTTTTTGGGATTCCTTTTTGTTCAGGTTCGTTATTGGTGCAAATGGTATGTGTGATAGAAAAACACCCTCCTTACCATGGTAAGAAGGGTGTTGTAATATATGCCTGGGGATTTACACCTCAAGTAATGTAAGTTGCATTGACAAACTTCGCTTTTAACGATGTTGAAACACGGTTACGCTCATTGCGTGTAAAAATAAATTTTTACCCATTCGCTTACTCGTGCTTTCGCAACCCGCCCGGCATGAATTTAAATCTTAGGGTTTGTTCATGTCGTAAAGGTTAACATACTCCTTTGGGGAGCTAAAGCTTAGTGCTAAAGCACACTCCTTTGGGGAACTGAAGTTCCCGTCGTCGCAAACAATGCTAATTTCGCATTGTCGTCGCAAGCAGTGCTACTGTATCGCACTGCCGTGCGACCTTTTGCTGCTCAGTTTGTCTATTCTTTCTTGAAAAAATTATTCCTCTAATAATTTTTTCAAGAAAGCGTTCATCTCTTCGTCGAACCCTTCAAGTAGGTCAGCGTTGAGAATGAGTGTGTCATCGTCTATGATAAGCAGATCTACAATCGACTGGTCATCTTCGTCGGTGAGTACAAAAGAGTAGGGCTTTGCGATGTTCAGACTCTCGAACATTCCCTGCTGCTGCATTTTTGTGAGTTCGCTCTGCAACTCCTTCTCAATGGCAGCATCATCGTGCTCATCCTCCCATTCTTTAATATGTACGCGCGCGAGGGTCTTGTCATCATCATCAAGGATGGTGAGTTCTCCGTTATCTCTGTTTACCTTCATGTGGAAATCGGTAACAGCACTCTCTTCTGCAGTGATATAATTGCTTGCCATCTTCTTGATGGCTGCCTGCAGCATCTCTTGTGTTTCTCTGCTTAATGACATGTCTTTATGTTTTAGATGTTTTTGCCGTGACAGTTCTTGAACTTCTTGCCGCTACCGCAAGGGCAAGGGTCGTTGCGGCCAACAGTCTTTTCCACTCGCATTGGCTCACGCTTTACATTCTCGCGTGTGTCGTGCTGTGCAGCAGCCTGCTGGTTGCGGTCGTTGAGGTCAACCTTTGTCTCGCTGTACTTCTGCTGTGGTCTGTTGCGGCTTGGGTCTGGAGCAACCTTTACATTGTTCTGCTCTTTCTCCTGTACCGGAATCTGTCCACGCATGAGTATTGAGATTGTCTGGTCGTTGATTTTGCCAACCATCTTGTCAAACAGTGTTACCGACTCGAGCTTGAAAATCAACAGCGGGTCTTTCTGCTCGTAGCTTGCGTTCTGAACCGAGTGTTTCAAGTCGTCGAGGTCTCGCAAGTTCTCCTTCCATGCGTTGTCAATGGTGTGGAGTAGGATCGATTTCTCGAAGCACTTGATAACCTCCTTGCCCTGTGACTCGTATGCAGCCTTTACATTTACTGGAATCTGATATACATGACGGCCGTCTGTCACTGGTACATAGATGTTCTTGTCATGCATTTCGGGGTGTTCCTTATATACGAAGTTGATGAATGGCAGTGCAATTTCGGCCATGCGCTCTGTGCGCTGCTTGAAGCTTGCCATGGCGGCATCGAAGATTGCCTCAGCCTTAACCTCAGGCTCCATCTTGTTGAAATCATCCTCGTTCTCAATCGGCAACTCTACTGAAAGCATACGCAGTGCCTCCATCTTTGCATCCTCGAAGGTGTAGTTCTCTGCAATGAAATAGCAACGATCCCATACCATATTCACGATGTCCATGCCTATGCGCTCGCCAATGAGGGCGTGGCGGCGTTTTGTGTAAACCACATTACGCTGCTTGTTCATCACATCATCATACTCGAGCAAGCGCTTACGGATACCGAAGTTATTTTCCTCTACCTTCTTCTGGGCGCGCTCGATGGATTTTGAAATCATTGAGTGCTCAATCATGTCGCCATCCTTGAAACCAAGGCGGTCGAGAGTCCTTGCAATGCGCTCGGAACCGAACAGACGCATGAGGTTGTCCTCGAGTGATACGAAGAATACTGATGAACCCGGGTCGCCCTGTCGTCCGGCACGACCACGCAGCTGGCGGTCCACACGGCGCGATTCGTGACGCTCGGTACCGATGATGGCGAGACCGCCTGCATCGCGTACCTCCTTGCTCAACTTGATGTCGGTACCACGACCGGCCATGTTGGTTGCGATGGTAACTGTACCCGAGAGACCTGCCTTTGCTACGATGTCGGCCTCCTTCTGGTGCAACTTGGCGTTGAGCACATTGTGTGGTATCTTGCGGATTGTGAGCAAACGGCTCAGCAACTCCGAAATTTCAACCGATGTTGTACCTACAAGTACCGGGCGTCCTGCCTTTACGAGTTTGTCGACCTCTTCAATAACAGCGTTGTATTTCTCGCGCTTTGTCTTGTAGATGCGGTCATTCATGTCCTTGCGGGCAATCGGACGGTTTGTTGGAATAACCACAACATCAAGTTTGTAGATATCCCAAAATTCGCCTGCCTCGGTCTCGGCCGTACCTGTCATACCTGACAGCTTGTGATACATACGGAAGTAGTTCTGCAAGGTGATGGTCGCGAATGTCTGTGTCGCAGCCTCGACCTTTACGCGCTCCTTGGCCTCGATAGCCTGGTGCAGACCGTCTGAATAACGGCGGCCTTCCATGATACGGCCTGTCTGCTCATCGACAATCTTCACCTGTCCGTCCTCTGATACCACATACTCTACATCGCGGTCGAACATTGTATATGCCTTGAGCAACTGGTGTATTGTGTGGATGCGCTCCGACTTGATGGAGTAGTTCGTGAGCATCTCCTCTTTCTTCGCGATTTTCTCCTCCTTTGTCAGTGTCTCGTTGCTCTCGAGCTGTGACAACTCTGTTGCAATGTCGGGCAATACAAAGAAATTGTGGTCTGTGAGGTTTCCTGTGATAAGCTCGATACCCTTATCGGTGAGGTCGGCAGTGTTGCCCTTCTCGTCAATGACGAAGTAGAGTGGCTCTACAGCCTCGGGCATGCGCTTGTTGTTCTGCTCCATGTAAACCTCTTCGGTCTTCAACAGGCCGGTCTTCACGCCCGGCTCGCTGAGCAGCTTGATGAGCGCCTTGTTCTTTGGGAGCGCCTTGTGGCTACGGAACAATGAGAGGTAACCAGCGTTGACCTCCTCCTTGTTGTCCGAGTATATCTTTGTTCTTGCCTCTGCAAGCAACTGTGTTGCGAGTTTCTTCTGGGCCTCGACGAGACGCTCTACCAATGGGCGGTACTCCTCGAACATCTGGTCTGTGTTGCGTGGAACCGGGCCTGAAATGATGAGCGGAGTACGGGCGTCGTCGATAAGCACAGAATCGACCTCGT
>JAEIGA010017322.1_pt1 | contig 10972 bp, 9 predicted proteins | sample 9270691 | NCBI WGS metagenome assembly JAEIGA01 (sample SAMN17057246, study PRJNA624740) | gut metagenome | biome: biome; isolation source: fecal sample | host: Bos grunniens | place: China: Xizang | collected 2019 | reverse complement strand
GTGCCAAATGCCAAGGTGCATGTGTCTTTTGAAGAAAGGTCGTACTTCGTATTTGGTGGCAGCAATAGTTCTACACAAGAATATAATACATCAGAGGGGACTGGAAACAAAGATGGAAAGGTGGTTGTCAGATTTAATTGTACATCTAATAGGTTCGCTTGGCATGCATATGCCGATGGGTATTACGATGGAAATAAACAGAAAGAGATTTTTAAATGTAAATCAATTTTAACGCCAATCGGCATAGGAACATTTATATTGCTGGAGCATGTTAAGCATGGTAAAACTATGTTGTACCGTAAAAAGAATCCGCAACCAATGTTTGCCTATACATATGAGATGTGGGTATCTTCACCGATTGAGAATGGGCGGTATGGATTTGATTTGGAGTGTTTTGATTGGTTGCCACCAATTGGAAAAGGGAAGATTGCAGATTTTTATTATGTGAGGGAGAGGGCTGATTTTACAAATGCAAATGTTAAAGCTGAATTTGGGAAAAGCCATTATTTTAATTTTAAAAATGGTGAAGCGGGGTATCCAAAAGTTGGAGATGTGATTGGGCGAGTTGAATTCATGGGGCATGATGGAGCATATATTGCTAAGAAAACTAATAGTAAAAGTTTCCCCTCAACATATAGCGCAGATATTACAAGGGATTTTAAACAGGTTTTCCCTATTAAAATAGAAGGGAATTTGGGTACTTCAGCATGGCTCAAAGAAGGGAAAATCATAAAAGATGACGAATATATGGTTATCAGATCGCGCGTCAAATGTAATGACAAGGGGGAGATTGTGTCTGCCAATTACTCAAAAATTATTGGACCTTTTCGTTTATCGCATATTGCCTATGCTATGCAATTTACATTTAATCCGCGAGTTAATGATGTTAATTTAGAGTTTGACACGTCAAAGAATTTATATAAAGGAAATAAGTGTAATAATCTTCTGCCGTAATCTTGGTTGCTATATATACTCTTTATGTTTAAACACAAGGAGGTGCAGTTATGAAAAAACAGGCTGCTATAGTAATGGTAATTCCAGTTGTATTTGCAAGTGTAAATGCGGCTGAAATTAATGATTATATTTCAGGGACTTCATTTGAGTCTTATTTAGGTTCTGGTGATAAAGTTACAGTATCGCGTTTATTTGAGTATAATGTAGACGATAGTGGTTATAGGTATGGAAAAGTTTATTGGTATTATTACGGTCACGACACAAAATGTTTTGTGACAAATATCGTTGATGAAATTAATTTATTACAAGGTGTCTCAAAGCCAGAGGCCTTTAAAGATGTACGTGATACAAATATTTTGAGTGTAGATGTTAGTGCCCCTCTTGTTCGAACTATATATCCAAAAGAATTACATGGGATGGGTGCTCCCGCTGATTCTTTTTCGTCAAATATTGTTGCAGATATGGTTGTTCAGATTTATCCAAGAACTACACCGAATTACGATATTTTAGATGAAGAGAAAATTTCATTGTGGCTATATGCATCTGAAGAATTTTCAAAGGAATCGCCGGGTTATTTGGGTGAGACCGATGCTCCAGTAACAAATTTAATGATTACCGCTGGGCAATTTAATAAAGCATATGGCGATGTTTTGAATTGGCAGGATTACAGAGCTTTAAATGTTAGCGTCATTCCAGGCAAGTGGCATAGAATAACGATTATAAGTGATACCAAAACAATTGAATGTTACGGCAAATGGGTTCGATCGCCTACATTTAGAGTTTATGTTGATGGGGTGCAAGTATATGGAATGTCAACGATAGATGGCGAGATAGTTGATGAATTTCACAGCATTATGCCTCTGAAGTACCAACTCTCAAAAGAGTTAAATGGAATTGCGTTCAAAGGTGAGTGTTTGATTGATAATATCTCATTTACATATAAAGATCCTTTTACTTATCCCATACCAATAACAGTAAAGGATACTGAGCTATTGGTGTACAAATCGGAATATTTTGTAAATTCAGAAAGAATGTATCCAAGGGAATTTTATTATCCAGATGTTTTGTCTGTCTCAACTAATGCAAATAGTATTACTTTTTTATTGTCAATTGATGCGTGGGCAATGCTGGAAGGTGGAAAACTCTTGTTTGAGATTGAGCCAAGTGTATTTTTATGGGAAAAGAGTTTTGATATCACGCAAGGGTTGGAGATTGAACTGAATGTGCCGCTTTTGCCAGATGAGTTTTTGGAGATGGAGTTTCTGCCTATAATGGACGGTAAAGAGTGTTATAATTTTAATTTGATTTTGGAGGCAAATAGTGGCAGTGTGATATTGTTGCCGGAAAATACAGAAGCGGATTGGTTTGTAAAAAATAATATCTTGTTGTTTAAAGGTAAAGAGTATGCTGTATTTGCGGAGTATTATAATCTTAATATTAACGGCGATATATTAACACTTTCATTAAATGATTTTGCTAATCCTAAATTGGCTACGGATGGTACAGCTTTTGTGATAGAAGGCGATGACGTAAAGATTAATGTTCTTAATGTGTATCCACAGCTATATTACGGGGTTAAATTAGTTAATACATTAGGTGAAGATGGTGATGTTGTGTGGGCAGGAAAGCCAGGAACGATTCCAACTGTTAAAAAACCGTCTGGAAGCAGTGGTTTTTTTAGAGTCGTCGTTACAGATCGCCCCATCCCTTATTCGTAAGCCTTGAATTTTCACAAGTGAACATTCACAAAAATTTGGTAAAATACTATGAATGAACTTCAAATGGTTGTTTTTTTATAGTTGTGTTGTTTTCACGCTTGCTCTATCTGGGGCAGAGTGGGGGAATGTTACGCCTGAAAACCATATCGGTGGTAGGATGGCTTCTAATGGCTATCTAAGGGGAAAGGTTGTTCTTCTTGATGTTAGAGATTATTCTAATGATCAAGATGAGGCCGAAATGAAGCAAATACAAGATATTTGGACTGCGTATAAGTCAAAGTCATTCGTGGCAATAGGTAGTAATAGTGCTTCAGACTCTTCAGATGCTGCGCGTGAGTTGGTTAAACGGCTTAGTTTAACCTATTCAATATATGACAATGTAAAGCATAGTGAGGATGGTGTTGAGTCAAAATTGCCAAATGGTGTTTATGTTTTCGATTCTATAGGCCGTAAAATTTATTTCGGCAATAGTCCTCGCATGGCAATGGGGATTGTCGGCACTGCTATATTTTCTTCGCGTATTCCTTCTAGTGTGAAATATTGGCGGGATATTTTAGATTATGAGATAGCCAATTTGCCCGGCCACGCCTATTTACGAATTCTTGACTTGAAGAAAAAGAAGGATGTGCTGCAGGAGCTTGTTGCTCAATACCCAGATGATGCTAAAAGATTTTCAACAATATGGAATGAGTATTCTAAAAATACCGAAGTTAAGAAACTTGCTAAATTGGTTGAGAGTGCCCGTCTTATAAAAGATTCTGATAAAACCTTTTTTGCTTCGCGCCGTGCCGCTCCAGTACAGATTGACCGATTGATTGCGCAGTATTCTTCGCTTGCAAAAAGTGAAAATCCACTGATTGTGCAAGAAGCTAAAAATTCACTTGCAGATTTAAAGTTTACAAAAGCCAATTTAAAATCAAATAATAGGAGGGGGAGATGAAAAGAATTTTTCTTATAATATCACTTATTCCAATGTTATGTGTTGGAGCGACGAAATGGAGAGGTGTAACTAATTCTAATTGGTATTCTGGTCCTAAACTTACAGAAGATGATCTTGTCGGCAAGGTTGTGTTGGTTGATAAATGGGGTGTTGGATGCCCGCCGTGCCGCGCGTTGTTGCCTATGATGCAACGATACTGGAATGCATTTAGAAAAAAGAATTTTATTCTTCTTGGTTCTCATTGTCAGGGACGTAAGGATGCTGAAGTTGAAGCTCTGGTAAAAGAGCACGGTCTTACATTCCCAATTTATGATAATGCAGGAATTGAGAATGAGCCGCCATGCAATGGCATCCCGTTTCTTTATGTAGTTAATCATCGCGGAAAGGTTCTTTATTCTGGCCATAATCATTCTCAAGCGATTCAAATTGTCCAAGAGGCGATTATTGCAGCGAATCTTCCGCCAACGCTTATGGGTAATGTGGATATACCCGATAATAGTCCTTACCGTAACATAGACAAACAACTTGTCCTTGGAAAAAATATTGCGCCAGTAATTCGTAAACTTGAGGCTGATATCAAGAATTCAGAAAAACGTACTGCTACTGAAGACCAGAAGGAGTCTGCCCAAACAGCTAAAGCCATTTTGGCTGCTATTGAGGAATCACGCACTTCGATTCCTGCTGAGATTGAGTCTAAGAGAACAAGCAACCCTGTTGAAGCACTTTCAATATTAAAAAATTATATTAAAACATTCCCTAAAGATAGTGCAGAATTAAGAAAACTTGTTCCTGTGGTGGTTAAAGAGGCTGCGGCATGGAAAAAGGAACAAAAGGCAAAGGCTCGTAAGTAAAATGCAAAACATAACGGAAATTTTGGAGCGTAATGCTCAGACTTGGCCAGAGGATATTGCGCTTGTAGAGATTAATCCGCAAGAACTTGAATCGCGTCGTACGACCTGGCGCGAGTATTCATTAATCGAAAGTTCTCCAATCGAAGCGTTTAGAAGTGAAATTACGTGGCGTGAGTTTAATGAGAAGGCTAATCGTTTTGCCAACTTTCTTCTTAGCAGGGGATTGAAACGCGGTGATAAGGTCGCTATTTTATTAATGAACTGCCTTGAGTGGCTCCCTATTTACTTTGGAGTTTTAAAAGCTGGGTGTATGGCTGTGCCGCTGAATTTTCGCTACACCGCAGAAGAAATTAAATATTGCCTTGAACTTTCTGATGCTGATACGCTCGTATTCGGTCCTGAATTTACGGGTCGTGTTGAGCAAATAGCTGATAGAATTAGCCACCTGAGAATGCGGCTATATGTTGGCGGAGATTGTCCGAGTTTTGCCGAAAGTTATTCTAACTTAGTTTCGTATGCATCGTCTCTTACCCCTGCGGTTTCCATGAATGGCGGTGATGATGCCGCAATATATTTTTCGTCCGGTACTACAGGTTTTCCCAAGGCTATTGTGTTGACCCATGAATGTTTAATGCATAGCTGCAAAGTTGAACAGAATCATCATGGACAAAAGAAGGATGATACTTTCCTATGCATACCTCCGCTTTATCATACAGGGGCTAAGATGCATTGGTTCGGTAGTTTCCTTGTCGGTGGCAAGGCTGTACTGCTTAAGGGTGTTAAGCCTGAGTGGGTGCTTAGGGCTGTAAGTGAAGAGCGTTGTTCAATAGTTTGGCTGCTTGTTCCATGGGCTCAAGATATTCTTGATGCTATTGATAGCGGAGCCGTAAAACTTGACGAGTATAATCTCAAAGCGTGGAGATTGATGCATATTGGCGCACAGCCCGTGCCGCCTGCGTTGATTAAACGTTGGAAGAGTGTCTTTCCGAATCACGATTACGATACTAATTACGGTCTTTCTGAGTCTACTGGCCCTGGTGCGGTGCATCTTGGGGTGGAGAATATTGATAAAGTCGGAGCCATTGGTATCGCCGGTTATGGTTGGCAGACTAAAATTGTTTCTTCTGATGGCGTTACGCCAGTTGCTCCGGGGGAGGTTGGCGAGCTTGCACTTAAAGGTCCTGGTGTGATGAAGGAATATTATCGTAATCCTCAGGCTACTGCTGAAATCCTGAAGGAAGGCGGGTGGCTTTTAACGGGTGATATGGCGGAGGAGCGCGATGGGTTTATCTATCTTGTTGACCGAGCTAAAGATGTTATTATTTCAGGCGGTGAAAATTTGTATCCGGTTCAGATAGAAGATTTTCTTCGTGCCCACCCAGCAATCAAGGACGTTGCAGTTATTGGTTTGCCAGATGCTCGTCTTGGTGAAATAGCCGCCGCGATAGTGTCGGTTAAAGATTTCATGACGCTTACAGAGCATGAAATAGATGAGTTTTGTCTTTCGTTGCCGAGATATAAGCGGCCGCGCAGAATTATTTTTGCGGATGTTCCGCGTAATCCAACTGGAAAAATCGAGAAGCCTCTGTTGCGTAAGAGGTATGGCGGTGACGGACTCGTTGCACAACAGAACGGGTTGCCGTCATAACTATAGAGGGGTGTGATGCGCGAAAAACTATCAAGTAGGTTGGGCTTTCTTATGCTCGCTGCAGGTTCGGCGGTAGGGCTTGGGAACGTATGGCGTTTTCCTTATGTCGTTGGGGAGAACGGGGGGGCTGCCTTTGTTCTTGTATACTTGTTTTTCTTAATTATTTTAGGCTTCCCATTGCTTGCTGTCGAATTAGGTATAGGGCGTGGCGCAGGGAAGAGCCTTGCTGCGGCTCTTGGCGCGCTTGCCCCTGTGCGCTATTCGGCTCATTGGCGCCGCATCGGGATAATGCTTTCGTCTGGATGTTTTGTCTTGATGATATATTATACCGATGTTTCGGGTTGGCTTTTGAAATACGCATATGATTATTTCACGTTTTCTCCTCCCGAAGACCCTGTCAGCGCCTACCCTGCGTTGTGCTCAAATTGGAAAGTCTGCACATCGTTTTTGTTTCTTGCAATTGGGCTTTCAACGTCAGTATGCTTGCTTGGTGTGGTCAAAGGCGTTGAAAGAGTTACGAAGTGGATGATGCTCAGCTTGCTTGCATTGCTTATAGTGCTTGCGATTAAGTCGCTTACATTATCGGGCGCTGCTCAAGGGCTTGCGTTTTATCTTAAGCCAGATTGGGCTAAGTTTATGGAGCATCCTTGGCGTGCTGTTTTTGCTGCTATGGGGCAGGCGTTTTTTACTCTTTCTCTTGGGATAGGGTCGATGACTATCTGCGCAAGTTATGTTGGAAAAGATCATTCTCTTGTTAAGGAAACCGGTCTAATAATTTTAATTGATACATTTGTTGCTATAATTTCAGGCTTAGTCATTTTTCCGGCGTGTGCGACATATGACATTGCCTATACTTCTGGCCCAGGGTTGATATTCGTAGCGCTTCCTAGAGTGTTTCAGCAAATGCCATGTGGAGTTATTTGGGGTGCGGCGTTCTTTCTTTTTCTTGCACTTGCGGCGCTTACCACCGTGGTCGCAGTCTTTGAGTGTCTTATTGCAGGTTTAATGGATTTGCGCGGCATGTCACGAAAGTCGGCTTCAATTTTCGTTGGTATAGGTGTGGCTGTCTTTTCGTTGCCTTGTGTTTTTTCTGCTGACGTTCTTAAGTGGGAGGATTTTGCTGTCAGTCAGTTATGGCTTCCAATAGGTGCTCTTATCCAAGGCATTTTTGTCGTCAACGCCTCCTTGGGGTGGGGATGGGAAAATTTCCGTGTTGCAGTTTCAGCTGGTCAAGGTTTTAAAATGCCTAATTTCTTAAAATGGCATTATCTTGTTGCGATTCCGATTTTGATTCTGATTGTACTAATAGGCGGATTCTTTTAATAAGATATGATTATTCTTGGAATTGACACATCGCTGAGGTCAACAGGTTACGCTGTTGTAGACTTTTCGGGTAACCGTTTTTCGGCGTTAGAGTATGGCAATATTCCAAATGCACAGAACGTATCTCATTCAGAGTGTCTTCGTAGAATCCATGCAAAAGTCAGTGAACTTGTTTTGCGTCATAAGCCCGATTACTGCAGTGTTGAGAAGGTTATATACGGTAAAAACGCGAATACGATGATGATTCTTGGCGAGGCGCGCGGTGCTGTTATAGTTGCTGTCTCGTCAGTTGGGGTGCCTATTTACGAGTACGAGCCTCGCAGAGTTAAGATGGCTGTGTGTGGCAATGGCATGGCTTCTAAAGAGCAAATACAGCGAATGGTAAAAGTGCTCTTTAATCTTGAGTCATTGCCTCAAAACGATGCCGCAGATGCTCTTGCCCTTGCTGTATGTTATGCTAATTCAAGAAATTCTCTTGTGAAGGAGCAGAACCTTGTATAATGCGGCAGTGAGTCTTGGCTCTAATTTGGGCAATCGCAAAGACTATCTTGCGCGTGCCCTCGAGATGCTTTCATCGTTGCCTCATACGAAATTGCTTGTTGCAAGTTCTGTTTCTGAAACGGATCCAGTTGGTGTGCCTGACGAATTTATTTCATACAAATTTTTAAATCAAGTAGCTGTTTTTGAGACCGAACTCGACGCAGTTGAGTTTTCTAACCGTATGCATTTAATTGAGGATGCTTTAGGGAGAGTGCGCACTGTACGCAACGGTCCAAGGGTAATAGACGTCGATTTAATCGCTTTTGACAATTTAATAATAAATGATCCTTTTCTTACACTTCCACATCCAAGGGCGCATGAGCGCGATTTCGTAATGCGTCCGCTATGTGAGTGTATCGATGCTCTTTCGGTCGCCGATTCGTCATGGAAGACGCGCTTCGGCATATTGTTTCAAACAGATAATAGAGGGTAGAGATGGAACGCTTCGAACTTGACGAGTCATTGCAGAACGAGATCCGCAATATGGTATTCAGTGATGGATTTATGAAAATAGTCCAGTCTGTTAGGCGTAATGGCAAGAATTTCAAAATCGCCATGCGTCCAGTTGAGATTGGCGGTAAAAGAATGTTTCAGGCCGAAATGACTGACGCGGGACAAGTCCGTGTTAAAAATTTTGACGAAGAGGGTGCGCGAGACGGCCTTGAGGAAATTATTTCTCAGCGGGGTGCGCGTGATTTACATTTGATGTCTTCAGGCGGCGATCTTCACATTAGGGTTACTAAAAAAGGGCGCGTGATGGTTTCGCGTTCTGCGGAGATGAATAGGGAAATCGTATTGAAGCCTCATGATCGCGTCAAAAAATTACCGCTTACATCTTTTGATTCAACGGCGCTTTTAAGGTCGCTTGGACTTTCGGATGCAGAAGGGCGCTTGCGTGCGTCAATGCGTGGTAAATACGATCAAGTAAATGATTTTCTAAAAGTTGTTTCCGAAACACTTGGTGAAGTTTCTCAAAAAGAAAAAGAAAAGACGTTCACAATAGTCGACTGTGGTTGCGGAAAAGCATATTTGACTATCAGTCTATATCCTTTTTTAACTCAGGTTTTAGGCTTTTCTGACGTCAAAATTGTTGGTGTCGACCGCAGAGCCGATGTGATAAATGAAGCAAAAAATATTTCTTCTCGTTTAGATTTGGCCGATAAGGTTATGTTTGTCCAATCAGATCTTTCGCTTTTCAATCCTTCGGAAGTTTTCCCATCTCTTGAAGGTCGCGATAATGGGATCGATCTTGTTGTATCGCTTCATGCTTGCGATACAGCAACAGATGAAGCGCTTGCCAAAGGTGTTGAATGGAAAGCAACGTACATTCTTTCTGCGCCATGTTGTCAGCACGAATTGCAGAAGGTTCTCGATGACAAAGGGGCTTTTGCCGTTTTAATGCGTCAGAGTATTTTGCGTGAGCGGCTTTGTGATATCTTAACCGATTCTTTCCGTGCTCAAATAATGCGCATCATGGGATTTAGGACGCAAGTTATTGAATTTGTTTCTAGCGAGGCGATGTCGCGTAATATTCTCTTGAAGTGTGTTTGGGGGGTTAAGCCTGGTCAGAGTGGTCCTGTAAGTGAGTATTTAGAATTACGCGATTATTGGCATGTTACGCCTTGGCTGGAATCACGTTTAGGTAAGCGCCTTTCCGATCGCCTTTCGAGATATGAATGAAAACATGTTTGATGTTTCAGTATTAAGGCTTAGGGCTCGTATAATTTCCCGCATTCGTTCTTTTTTTGACAGTCGCGATTTTATAGAGGTTGAGACGCCTGTCAGGATTGCGGCGCCCGCGCCAGAATGCCATATTGATTGTCCTCCTGTCGTTACGGGTGGGTTTCTGCGCGCTTCGCCTGAACTTCAGATGAAAAAACTCCTTGCCGCGGGGATGGAGAAGATATATCAGATAGGTCCATGTTTTCGCGATGGTGAAAGGGGCTCCCGGCATAATCCGGAATTTTCAATGATAGAATGGTATCGTCGCGATAGTTCGTACATTGATATTAAAAACGATATGACTAATCTACTCTCTGATTTGTTTGGAGAGTTTTCGCCGGATGCGCCTTGTAGGTTTTCTGAAATGACTGTGCGCGAGGCTTATCAATCATTTGCCGGCTGGGATCCATGGGTGAATTGGGATGGTGAGCGATTTGATTATGATATGGCAACAAAAATTGAGCCCAAAATCGCAAATATTTCTGGCGGAGTGTATTTGACCGATTATCCTATTCAGGCAGCTTCACTATCCCGTACGCGAGATGATATCGCTGAGCGTTGGGAGTTGTACTGGAATGGGGTGGAGTTGGCGAATTGCTTTAGCGAGCTTGATGACTCTGTTGAGCAGACGCGCCGTTTTGAGATTGCTAAACAAGAGCGTAAATCTCTTGGTGAAAGCGATTACCCTATAGATGAAAATTTTCTTTTTAGCGTTCCGTTGATGGGTAAGGCGGCTGGCGTGGCATTAGGTATAGATAGGCTTATTATGGCTTTGACCGGTGCGAATAAAATATCTCAAGTTAGAGTAATGCAATAGGGCTTAAGTGCATAGAATTTTGATATAATATTCCTAAATATTGAAAGGTATATAATGAGTACACAAACGAAAGTAGGCGAACGCATAAAGACATATCGCGAACGCCTTGAGATGAGTAAAGAAGATCTCGCATCAAAAAGCGGGGTTTGTGTTGATGTCATTGATGCTATTGAATCGTCGCAGGTTTTGCCGGCGCTTGGAGTTTTGACTAAGATTTCTCGAGCGCTCGGGCAAAGGCTTGGGACGTTTATGGACGATCAATTTAAGCCCGATCCTATCATTACTCGTTCTGCCGATCTTGAAGCGGCTAAAGTAGCCGGGCATGGTATGAACGAATTTGGCTATGCGTCACATTCGCTTGCTATTGGCAAGCCTGATCGTCATATGGATCCATTCCGTATTGAACTGGCTGCAGGTGGCGTCGAAAAGGATTCTTCCCATGAGGGCGAAGAACTTATT
>JAEIGA010017321.1_pt1 | contig 10973 bp, 11 predicted proteins | sample 9270691 | NCBI WGS metagenome assembly JAEIGA01 (sample SAMN17057246, study PRJNA624740) | gut metagenome | biome: biome; isolation source: fecal sample | host: Bos grunniens | place: China: Xizang | collected 2019 | reverse complement strand
CTTGTCGAGAAACTTTTTGAGCCGCTTGCGCTCAACGGCGTCAGAGATCTTCTTGGACACGCCGCGGATCTTCTCGCCGGGCATCATCACCAGGTAGCGGCCGGGAATGGAGAGGTTGGCGGTGACGCGCGGGCCCTTGGTGGAGATCGGGCCCTTGGTGACCTGGACGATGATCTCCGATCCCGGCGGGAAGCGCTTGGCGATTTCCTCGTCTGAAAGGCGGTTGGATTTGCGCCCGCCCTTGCGGCCGCGCTGCCGAGGTTCGTCATCGTCGTCCAGAAGCGCGTCCGCGTCCGGAGTCATGTCCCAATAGTGGAGAAACGCATTCTTCTTCAGTCCTATGTCCACGAAGGCCGCCTGCAGATCGTTTTCGAGATTCTGGACCCTGCCTTTGAACACGCTGCCGACGAGCCGCTCCTCTTCGGGGTGCTCGACCATGTATTCTTCAAGCCGTCCGTTCTCCATGACCGCGACGCGCGTTTCGAGTTTTTCCACGTTGATTATTATTTCACGCTTCATTTTCGAGCGTTTAAACCATCCGAACAGGTTCATGTAGTTTTTTCCTCTCTGTGCACAGATACGCTCTGCACCAAGCCAAGCCCGGTCATGACCGTCAACAGGAAGGTCCGGCCGGACGAAATAAACGGCAGCGGCAGCCCCGTTATCGGCACCAACCCGATCGACATCGCGATGTTGATGTAGACATGCGCGAATACAAGGGTCGAAACACCGAGCGCGATCAGGCGTCCGCGTCCGTCGGTTGAAACGAATGCCACCCAGCAGCCTGGAACAAGCAGGCAGCCGAACAGGGCGAGCAACAGCAACGATCCGACAAATCCCGTTTCTTCGGCGTATACGCAGAAGATGAAGTCATTCATCGAAATCGCCTGCGGCAGATACTTCAGATGGTTCGTCTCGCCTTTCCCCAGCCCCTTGCCGGAAAAGCCTCCCGAACCGATCGATATTTTCGCCTGCCGCAAATTGTACCCCGCACCCTGAAGATCCTCGTCGGGGAAAAGAAATACGCGAACCCTTTTGACCTGATGCGGTTTGAGCGGAACGAATTTCAGTATCCGCTCCCTCTTTTCAGCGGGAACGCCTGGCTTTTCGGCCTCGTGGACCGCGCCGAGCACCGCAACGGCGCCGACCGCCCCGGCGATGACCATCGCCATCAGACCCGAGCGCCACACCCGGGCGACGAGCAGCATCAGAAGCGTCGCCGGCACAAGCGTCAGCGTGGTCCCAAGATCCGGCTCGGCCAATATGAGCAGCGCCGGCACTCCTATCGCCGCGACCGCCGCGGCAAAGCCCCTGAAACCGAAACGCCACGGACCGAAAAATCCGCTGCGCACCTTGACCGGCGAAGTTTCCTCCGGTGTGCCGTACATCCACGCAAGAAGCGCAATCACGCAGATTTTGCTGATTTCACTGGGCTGGAAGAACCAGAGCCAGCGTTTACCCCCGTATACCGTATCCCCGAAGATGAGAACTGCCACGAGCAACACCAGTGAAAGCGCGTACGACGGCACCGAGAACCAGTCGAGCAGCTTGCGGTAGTCGGTGAAGGCCAAAAGGAAATACACCACCAGCCCGAATGCGGCCGTCGTCAGGTTGTTCACCCACATTCCGTGGAAAACCGCCTCGGATCTCGCATTACCGGCCGACCAGATCGCGCTCGTGCCTATGCCGATGAGAACAATCATGGCCAAAAACATTATCCAGTTGAAACGACAGAGCTTTTTCACCGCTTCGCTCCTTCCCCGGAGTCTGTTTCGCCGAACATAGAGGCGAGTATGTTCCTCACTCTCGGCGCGGCGGTGCCTCCGCCAGATTCGCCGTTTTCAACGATCATCGCCACCGCCGCAGTCGGATTCTCCGAAGGAGCATAAGCGATAAACCATGCGTTCTTGCGCCTTGATTCGCCTCTTCCGACTTCGGCGGTGCCGGTTTTCCCGGAAACGGCCACAGCCACACGATCGCCGCCGCGCCGTCCGGTCCCGCCGTCTACCACCATGCGCATGCCTTCACGGACGACGTCAAGCTGCCGCTTCGTGAACGGCAGCGCTTTCCTGTGCGCCGCGGCATCGAGCTTCAGGTGCGGAACCGTCAGATATCCGGTCGCGATGGCGCCGGCGACCATTGCCATCTGCAAAGGACTTGCCAGCAGCATCCCCTGCCCGATCGCCATCTGCGGCAGATCGCCCGGATACCACGGCTCCGAATACATGCGCATTTTCCATTCTCCGTCCGGAACGGTTCCGGCCATATCGACACCGAGATCGATTCCCGTTTTCGACCCGAGCCCGAAAGCTCTGGCCGCATTGATTATGGCGTTGGTGCCGATTTCCGTAGCCAGATTGCAGAAGTAGGGATTGCAGCTCTCCCGGATGGCATGACGCATATCGAGCGGTCCGTGCCCCCACCTTCTGGCGCAGTGCAGATGCATTCCGCCGAACACGAAAACACCCGGACAGTCGTGACGGACATATTCGGGAAATCCCATCTGCAACCCCGCAAGGGCGGTGATCGGTTTAAAGGTTGAACCCGGCGCATAGGCTCCGCCCGAGGCCCTGTTCAGAAGCGGCTTCGACGGGTCGTTGGCGTAGCGGGAATAAAGTTTGGAACTCAAACGCGGCACGAACTCGTTCGGATCGTATCCGGGAGTCGAAACCATTGCCAGTATCTCGCCGTTGCGCGGATCAAGAACCACGCACGCGCCTTTAAGCCCGCGCAGCTCACTTTCCGCAGCCCGCTGAACCCGCACATCGAGCGAAATGCGCAGATCCGGGCCTCGCTTGGGCTCGACCACCGTCCATTCGCGGATGGCGAATCCGCGCGCGTCGACCAGCACCTTGCGCTCGCCTGAAACTCCGCGCAGAAAACTGTCGTAGTAGATCTCCAGCCCCGAGCGTCCGCGCATTTCGGGCAGATAGAAGTTGAACTTTTCATCTCCCGCTTCCGACTCTCCGCGGTCGCGCCCGACGTAACCGATAAGATGCGATGCCAGCCGTCCCTGCGGATAGACGCGCTCCTCCGTCTCCAGTACGGAAAAGCCCGGCAGCTCCCGGTCGTGCTCGCAGAAACGCGCCAATTCCTTCTCCCCGACGTCGCGCCAGGCTACAAGAGGCATAGCCAACGTCTGGTTGATGTGCCTGCGGATGGCCCGCCGATCGAGCAGAGAGGGCATTCCGACCGTCTTCGCCACGTTGGAAAGCGCCGTTTCGATGTTCTCCACCGTCGCTTCCCAGGTGCGTTTCTGGAAATACGCCGGACTGCACACTATCGAGACCGATTTGCGGTTGTCGGCCAGCACCACGCCGTTGCGGTCGATTATCCGTCCGCGGTCGCCGTCGGTCTGGACCCGTCGCACCGACTGCCGGACGTTGGCGTAACTGTAGTCGGCGGCATCCTCTATCTGAACCTCTTTAAGCCGCAACGCCAGCACGGCAAGCCCGAATACGAACAGCGCCGCGACCGCCCAGCAGGCGAGATCGCTCACGACCGACTCATCCCTGTTCATCGACCGCCGCCTTTCTTTCCGCCCACAGGAGAACCGCCCCTGTCGCAACCGCCGTGACCACACCGACAGGCAGCGACATAAGCATACGGGCGAACACTCCTCCGTGCAACCCGCCGACCCACGCCCAAAGCCACGCCTGATAGCCGCAGAACGCGAATACCGCCATCGAACGCGGGAACCCCGACCACCTGGCAAGCGAAGCGATTATCAGGAAAAAGCTCACGCTCGTCATCGCGGGCAGGCTGGAGATCGCGTCCTCGACGGCTCCGGCGGCGATCGCGAAAAGCGCGGACGAGGCCATCGGCCGGCGGGAGGCAAAAAACATAACCGCGCACAGAAGAACAGGAAAACCGACTCCCAGAAACTTGGGCGCCAATTCCTCCACCCCCGCGCCGAAAACCAGCACGAGCACCGAAAGGATCAATTGTGCAAGTTCATTTGCCACGGCGGATGAATACGTCCTCCAGCATCGAAAAATCGACAGCAGGCTGCACTTCACCCTCGCACGCGAGACCTTTTCCGTCCTTGCGGACTTCAAGCAAAGTGCCGACCACAAGTCCCTTCGGAAATACTCCGCCGAGACCGGATGTCAAAACTCTTGAACACGCGGGAACCTCCTGCGCATTCCTCAAATAACCCAAATGCAGCGCCTCTTCGCCGCCTCCGAGCAGAATTCCGCGCGGACGCACCGGATCGATCGTCTCGATTTCGCAGGCGACCTTGACCGACGCATCGGTTATAAGCGCGATTTCAGACGTATGCGGAGTGACCGAATTGACCTTCCCGATCAATCCTTCCGGCGCCACCACGACGGCGCCCTCGACCACTCCGTCGAGCGACCCCTTGTCGACGCGCAGCGTATCGTGCGCGGCGGCGGCGCCGCCGCCCCTCGACAGAACGCCGGCCGCCAGCCAGTTCCCGCGGGATTTGCGCAGATAGCCGAGCGCTTCGCGAAGCCGGACGTTTTCTGCCTCCACCTTCTCAAGCTCGCCGCGCAGAAGCGCAAGTTCGGCGATTTCACGTTTGAGACGAACGTTCTCCGCGCTCGCCGCCGCGCCCCGGAACATCCCTGAAACGCGCGAACATATCCTGCGCGAAAAAGTCTGCTTCGCCCGTTCCACCGGATAGGCCGCTTCAACAGAAAGCGACCGCAGCGATACGGCAAGTACCGCCCCGATCACCGCCAATATGATTATCGCTGTTGTTCCGGTAGTTTTAAATTTCACGACGCTCGCTTGTTTCTGGCGAGGAAGTCGAGTTCGTTCATGACGACACCGGTACCTTCGGCCACAGCGGAGAGCGGATCGTCCGCCACCGTTACGGGCAGGCCCGTCTGCGCCGCGAGAAGCTTGTCGAGTCCGCGCAGCTGGGCGCTTCCGCCTGAGAGCACAAGACCGCGATCCACAAGATCGGCCGCAAGTTCCGGTTCACAACGGTCGAGTGTAGAGCGGACCGCATCCACAATCAGACTCACCGGATCCTTGAGCGCGTCACGAACTTCCTCCGAGGTTATCGTCAACGTCTTCGGCAACCCCGCCACCACGTCACGGCCGCGCACTTCCATGGTCGTCTCTTCCCCGGTGGGGTATGCGCTGCCGATCTGTATTTTGATCATTTCCGCAGTGCGTTCACCTATGAGCAGGTTGTACACACGCTTGAGATAGTTCATTATGCAGTCGTCCATCGCGTCGCCGCCTGCCTGACGGGCGGAATAACTGTGGACGATGCCGGCAAGCGAAATGATCGCCACTTCGCAAGTGCCGCCGCCGATATCGACGATCATCGAACCTGCCGGTTCGGAAACCGGCAGGCCTACGCCGATGGCCGCCGCCATCGGTTCTTCGATGAGGAACACTTCACCGGCGCCGGCGGCGTGAGCCGCATCTTCCACGGCGCGCTTTTCGACTTCGGTGATTCCGGACGGAACGGCGATCACCATCCGGGGCTTGTTGTACTTCGAGTAAAAGCGTTTCGGACAAACCTTGTTTATGAAATACGCGATCATCGCTTCGGTGATGTCAAAATCGGCGATAACGCCGGACTTCATCGGCCGAATGGCAATAATGTTGCCGGGTGTGCGCCCGAGCATGCGCTTGGCTTCTTCACCCACAGCAAGAACGCGCTTCGACCCTGCCTGAATGGCCACGACCGAAGGCTCACGCAGCACGATGCCGCGGTCTTTCGCGTACACGAGCGAGTTAGCAGTCCCGAGATCGATTCCGATATCGGTAGAGAACAGCGACTTGATTTTGCCGAACATTTTACTTGTTACCATTATTTCCTATGTTTGGGAATATTTTATCGATTTTTTCATCATCAGTCAATACGCCCCCGCCAAGCTCCCCGTCTCGCCTTCTTTGAGTCGGCGAAAGGCTCATGCGCAGATGGGAATTAAACTTGCGCCTTGCGCCTTGTCGGCCGGTTTCCGACCTGTGCGCGATGAACAGAAAGCTGCAGCAGGATTTTTTCAAATATTGTTGTAGTTCCAACAAAAGTTGATAATACCCGATTGTTTCGGTATTGAAAAAGCAGTATCATTTCGCCGTCCAACCGGAAAGGGTTTCCGGGGCGACGCAAAGAAAAAGAAAGTGAGGTAATCCATGAAGGTTAACTCAATGATGATCGTGATGGCCGTTGCCATCGCAGGTAGTACATCCGGATGCTGCTGGCTCTGCTCGGAGTCGTGTCCGAAAGAAAAATCCAAGTGCTGTGAAAAACAGTGCGGCATCGGGATGAAAGCCAATGTTGGCGATGCGTCTGCCGGTGCAGGCATGAACACCGGCGGCATGCATGCGGAAGCCAAATTAGGCAAATAGCATTTGATTGCTGACCTCGCGTATCAAACCAAGCCTTGCGCCTCGCGGCGCAGGGCTTGTGTGTTGGAGGCATAGAAAGGAATGCCGGTAGAGTCAAGCCCCAAAAAGTATTATTAATTTATGTTGCAGTTCCAACAAAAGTTGATAATTCATGATTGTTTCAGTATTGAAAAAGCGGTATCATTCCGTCGCCCGACCGGAAATGGTTTCCGGAGGGCAAAGGTAAAAGAAAGTGAGGTGCGATATGGAATTTCATAAGTGCGCGATCTGCGGCAAAATTGTCGCTATGGTCAAAGATGGCGTTCCTGATACAATTTGTTGCGGAAAGCCGATGCAAAAACTCATTCCCAATACGAGCGACGGCGCAGGCGAAAAGCATGTGCCCTCAGCACAGGCGAAAGACGAAGTTCTTTCCGTAAAGGTCGGAGCGGTTGAGCATCCGATGACTGAGGCGCATCACATAGAATGGATTGCAATAGAGACGACTGCCGGCAATCAGCGCAAGGTGCTTGATCCGCTCGGCAAGCCAGAGGCAAAATTCGCGCTTTTGCCAGGCGAAAAGGTCAATGCCGTTTATGAATATTGCAACCTGCACGGACTTTGGAAGTTGGATATGAGATAGAAAGGTGTATTTTGTGAAACGTCTGCGATATCCGGGTTGAACAAAAGCAATAACACCGCTCTCTCATTTTTTAAAATGTGAGAGCAGGTAAGGCCGTCGTCCAGTCCGTTTTACATCGCCCGCCGGGCGAACAGTTTCAAAGCGTCTGATCGGGAAATGGTATAATACCTGCAGCGGGAGTGATACTATGTATAGAAATTTTACTGCATTGCCGGTAATGTGCAAACTCTTCGAGGGAATCCCCTCGGCGAAGATTAATGAACTTTTTACGCACCTTGCAGTTCGCGAAGTTGCGCTCAAGAAAGGCGAGGTGCTTTTTAAGTCGGGTACCCGAATTACCGATTTTGCGGTTATTATTTCCGGGCGATTGTCTATATCGTCTTATGATGCCGACGGCCATCGGAAGATTTTAGAGTTGTTTGAGTCGATGGATACGGTTGCGATTTCGCTCGCGGTCGCAGATATCAAGTCTGTTGCTGTTTCGGTTGAAGCTCGCCTGGATTCCGAGGTAATTCTGTTTAATGCCAATAAGGTTCTCAATCCTGGCGGGAAACCGAGCGAAGAGCATATAAGGCTATTGCAAAACATAACCAGGGAACTCGCCCGAAAAACAGTTCTCTTGGGGCGAAAGATGCGAATCATCTCCAGCCGCGCAACTTCGGAAAGAATAATGAAGTACTTGATTGAAGAATCCGTCAGAAGAGGCTCTAAAGAGTTTGAAATCCCCTACGATCGCCAGGCTCTGGCTGATTATCTTTGCGTCGAGCGCAGTGCTCTTTCCGCCGAGATAAGTAAGCTCATCGGTCGTGGCGTTATTGAGTCGCGTAAAAATCATTTCAAGCTGTTGTTTGCGGCATCTGACAAGGTTTGCTATAATTTTCACAACACGCAAACGCAATAATGCAACTGTGCAACACTTACGGGAATATGACCGCGTTTAAAAGGCTTCTCATCGAACAGTTCCGAGGCTGGCGCACGCCGGAAGCGATATGGCTTGCGCTGTGCTTGACCACCATCAGCGCTCTTTCAATCCACTGGAAAGACACTCCGGTTGCCATGACGGCCGCTCTCACCGGCATGATGTATACAATTCTGGCCGGCAAAGGCAAACTGTCTTGTTTCATCTTTGGACTTGTCAACGCGCCTCTCTACGCCTGGATCGCGTTTAAAACCGGCTACTACGGAGATTTCGCCCTGAACATCTACTACTTTTTCATGATGTTTCCAGGCCTTATTGCGTGGCTCAGACACCAGTCGGACAACTCCGAAGAAAGCACCTTGCGCACCAGATTGACCACGAAAGAACGTCTTGCACTTTTCGCCGTCTGCATAGCCGGGAGTGCCGCGTTGTGGGCGATTCTGACCTTTCTCGGCGGAATGCGCCCGGTTTGCGATTCCTTAACCAACGTTCTGTCGATAGCGGCCATGTTTCTGACCGTACGCCGGGCTATAGAGGAATGGATACTTTGGATCGCCGTCGACGCCATCGAAGTCTTTATGTGGTGGAAAACATGGCAGAGCGGCGAGGGGTCGATTTCTGTGCTTCTTATGTGGCTTCTTTTCCTTGTCAACGGAATTTATCTTCTCTCGCTTTGGCTGAAGATAGAAAAATCCGCCGGTAAAAAACTCAATCTATCAGAAAATCATCAAGTTTCGCCAAACCGGGAATAACCTCGAGCGGATAGGAAACACCGAAACGCCCTTCCGCTTCCATGACGAGCCGCAGATGATTGACGCTGTCCCACTGAGGGATCTCGCCGCGCTTTGTTTCTCCGCAAAGCGTCTCTCTCTCCACCCCGAAAACCTCCGCCGCAAACGCGATAAACGCCTCGCGGTACAGGTCGCGCACCGTGCGCAGTTCCAAAAACCGAGCGACGCTCAGCGGCGCATGGAAGTCGTTTTCCATCATCACCAGAAGCCCGAAGCCTTGCAGCGAACACCATCCGCCGAAAGCGCGGAAATCGTCGTCGAGAGCGACGGTATCGGTTTCAAGAACTTCGGCGACGGCTTGAGCGAAAAGGTTCATATCACGTTTTGGTTATGTAGATTCTGGCCATGTCCGTCTTGTAGGCGGACTTTTCCGAAATGTCCAGCTCCTCGAAAAGCTTCTCGCCCGGGCGGATGCCGGTGAAGATGATCGGGATATCGACGTACGGGCGGTAACCGGCCTGACGGATCATCTCTTCGGCGAGATCGAGAATAAGCACGCTCTCGCCCATATCAAGGGTATATATCGCCTTCTCGCTTCTGCTTGCCGCCTGCAGCACCAGCCCGACGGCTTCGGTCACGGTCATGAAATAGCGGCGCATTTCCGGATGCGTCACCGTCAGCGGCAGGCGTTTCGCGATCTGCTCGCGGAAAAGCGGCACCACCGAACCCGATGAACCGAGAACGTTGCCGAAGCGGACGGCGCAAAACGACGTCGGCGAACCTTGCGCATTCATCGCCATTATCGCCAGCTCCGCCGCGCGCTTGGTCTTGCCCATCACCGAAACGGGATTTACGGCTTTGTCGGTCGAAATAAGCACAAAACGCTTTACCGCGAACTCAGAGGCGAGCGCGGCGAGCTTCTTCGTCGCTTCGGTGTTGTTGCGCTCGCCTTCCAGCGGATTCATCTCCACCATCGGCACGTGCTTGTATGCCGCGGCGTGCAATACGATATCCGGACGGTAGGCTTCAAAAATCTCGCGCATCCTTGTCTCATCGTTCACATCCACCATGAGCGGCTTAAGCTCCGTGCCGGTTCCGCGCTGACGCATCTCGCGGTCGATCTCGTAGAGCGCGTTTTCGCCGCGCTCGACCATGAGCACCAGTTTCGGCGAGGCGATTGCGACCTGACGCACGATCTCCGAGCCGATCGACCCGCCGGCCCCCGTAACCATAACGGTTTTGCCGCTGAGAAATTCCACGGCGGCGGAACTGTCCATCCGGCGGATGCCGCGTTCTAAAAGATCGCTTTCATGCACGAGCGATTTCGCATACCAGCTCCAGAGCGAGCGCCACCCCACGAGGGCGAAAAACGACAGCATCGAATAGATGAGCGTTATCGTGTACGGCGGACGGAAATTGAGATAGGCGTCAAACGGGGTGAGGAAGCGCAAGAGCGACAACACTGTACAGGCGAGCGCCGAAGCAAAAAGAAAACGCGGCACGTCCCTAAGCCGGAAATGCCGCCAGGAAAAACGGTAACATCCGCAGACAAGAACTGAGAATACGCTTACGGCGGCGACAGTGGCGAACGACATCGCCGTCGAGCGCCATCCCCAGCGCGGCTCCTGGAAGTCAAAGCGCAGAATGAACGCGCCCAGATAGGCGGCACCGAGCGCGGCAACATCCACGGCCAACCCGCCCAAGCGGGTGGCCGCGAACTTGATCCATTCGGCTCTCCTTCTTACTCCCACTCGATCGTGGCCGGCGGCTTGGGGGTGATGTCCCAGACGACGCGGTTGACGCCCTTGACCTTGGTCGCGATCTTCTCGGCGACGGAAACGACGAACTTGAAAGGAAGCTCGACGACGCCGGCGTGGACGAACTGCGAAGTGGAAACGGCGCGGATGGCGATGACATAACCGAAGGTGTGCGCTCCGTTGCGTACGCCGACCGACTTGACGTTGGTCATAACGGCGAAGAACTGCTGCGCCTTCTTCTCAAGCTTCGACTTGGCCATCTCGTCGCGGAAGATGAAATCGGCCTGACGGAGGATGTCAAGCTTCTCTTTGGTGAGTTCACCGAGGCAGCGCACCGCGAGCCCGGGGCCGGGGAACGGCTGGCGCATGACGAGGTTCTCGGGAATTCCGAGCTCTTTGCCGACTTTGCGCACTTCGTCCTTGTAGAGATACTTAACCGGCTCGACGAGTCCTTCAAAGCCGAGATCTTCGGGAAGCCCGCCCACATTGTGGTGCGCCTTGACAGCCTTGTGGCCGCCGACGCCCGACTCCATGATATCGGGATAGATGGTGCCCTGGCCGAGGAACTCGATCTTGCCGAGCTTTTTCGCCTCTTCCTGGAAAACGGT
>JAEIGA010017320.1_pt1 | contig 10973 bp, 4 predicted proteins | sample 9270691 | NCBI WGS metagenome assembly JAEIGA01 (sample SAMN17057246, study PRJNA624740) | gut metagenome | biome: biome; isolation source: fecal sample | host: Bos grunniens | place: China: Xizang | collected 2019 | reverse complement strand
GCAGACCCGGTGCAGGCGTTGTTACCGCTTACGACAAGGACCGCAGGGTTTTGGGCAAAGACGACGGTTATACCCAGGGTACCAACCTTCAGTCCGGCATTGACAGAGGCTTTAACATTCTGGCAAATGCCGACGGTGTAGCGGGACGCGTACCCGTTGCCATCGTTCTGACCGACGGTCAGGCAAACCGCGCAAGTCAGGAAGGCTTTTATGAGCTTTCCTCCCACAGAGATAACAACGGAGCCTCCGCCTTCGGAAGAAATCTGTACCTGAGTACCCTTTTGAACGCGGCTTACAACAAAACGAAGATCGAAGCACACTACGGCAGCACCGCAACGGTATACACCGTCGGTGTGGACGTAAGTAACAACAACGTTGCAAGACTTCTGATGAATCCTTCCGATGCCATCCACGGCTTCACCGATAAAAACTCCGACCGCGAAATCAGAGAAGCATATAAAAGTTTCAACACCTGGAAGAGCGGTTCAAACGTTTCTTATAACGGATGGACCTTCGACCACAACTACCCCAAGCAAAACGGTGCCATTACCGATGAGAAAATCGCGGCAAATATCCATTACGCCAACGTATATTACGACGTTTCCAATGCAGACATTGCCGATACCTTCGAGCAGATCTATCACGAGCTTTCCTCCGGCGTGTTTAACCCCATTTCCAGCTCGACCACAAGCGCAGGCGGAACGGGTGTAGAGCATACTCCCCTGGTTTACGTTGACTTTATCGGACAGCACATGGAAGTAAAGGATATTCAAGCAGTATCTTTGTTCGGTGCTACCTACAGCGTAATCAAAAATGCAGACGGAATCTACACGGTAGATGCTGCCACCGGCAAAAACCCCACCACCGGCGAGCTTTGGAATACTGCCGAGGATATCCGCATCTCCATTACCCCTCAGAATGACGGAACCCAAAAGTTTGAGATCCGCATCAATCAGGAAATTCTTCCCATTTTGCTGGAGCAGGTAAACTCTCAGACCGTTGGCAACGAGACCACCGCCACCATCATTGAGACCAAGTACAGCCCCCTGCGCGTTTTCTATACCGTAGGTATCGCTTCCGATATTTTGCTCCCCAACGGACAGATCAATATTTCCGCAATCTCCGGCTATCAGTATCTGGATGCCGAAAACGGCAAGGCTGTTTTCTACTCCAACGGATTCGGCTCGATGAATCCTCCCGACAATAACGGTGACGTTTTGAACGGTGATGCCCACGTAGGCTTCAAGCCTTCTGCTCAAAACAGATACTACTACCATCAGGACAATCAGGGAATTTTCACGAAGATCACCGATAAATCCGGCAAGACGGTTACCATTTCCCCCAACGATGAATACGGAATCGTTTGGGATGAAACCAAGTACGATCTGGAATGGATGACCCTGAATGAATACCGCACCGCTTCCGACGATGATACGGTTTACTCCTACGTAACCTATTATCACCCCACTCCCGCCACGGGTGACGCGGCAACCGCTGCCGAAGAGGTAACCTATCTGGTATATTCCAAGTGGGGCTATATGAAAGAGTCCGTATCCTTCTATGACAATCGCACCGGCAAGTACCTCAACTATGACCAGGCAAACGTTTACTCCGTTTCCGATCAGGGTATTGCCGTTCCTCAGGATAAGGTTGATCAGGTTTTGACCGCTTATACCCGCGACAATCCCGGAGCAGAAATTTATGCGGTGCTGGGTGTCGGTTCTCTCCGTACCAGCCGTCTCCACAATATGATGGTAGATAAGAGCGAAAACCTGACCGAAACCGCACTCCATCACTACACCCCCGAATATACCCACAAGACCACTTCCCTCCACAGCGGAAACGACGTGGTTATCTGGCTTGGCAACAACGGCCGCCTTTCCATGGATCTGAACACCGGCATTGCCCTCACCAAGAACGTAACCCGCCCAATCGGCAATGCAGACGATCTGTATACCCTTACCGTTTCCGTTCCCGCAGGTGTCAATGCATCTCCCGTAGTAACCGATGCTGACGGCGAAGCTCTTGCAAATGAACTGGTTTCCTACGTCGGAAACGTTCTCTCCGTAAAGGTTCGCGCCAATCAAACCGTATACGTTCACGGCATTCCCGCAGGTACGGTTTGCCAAATCGGCGAGGTGATCCCCACCGGTGCGGAATATCACGTTTCTTCCAAAACCGCAACCGTTAAGGTTCCCACCGTTACGGAGGTTCTTGCAGGCGCTGCACAGTTTGCACCCGCTTCCGTTACCAATGCTCCCACCGAGCTTGGCAACCTCTTTATCACCAAAGAAATCACCAGCGACCACAACGTTCCCGAAGAAGTGCAGAATACTGCCTTCGATCTGGTTGTCAACGTAGGCGCAGCCTTGAAGGGTATGAGCTTTGCAGTTTCGCTGAATGAAGACGGTACCGTTAAAAATACCACGCAAACCGTTGACAGCGAAGGAAATCTCCACTTCTCCATCAAAGCAAAAGACACCGTTGAGATCTTCAAGCTCCCTGCAGGCACCGGCGTAACCGTTACCGAATCCGCACCCGGCTCTCATTTTGCGGTAAGCTACAGAACCCGCAATCATTCCGGTGAAGCGGCAGACAGTGACAATGCAGTTACGATCCCTGCGAATGCAAACGCAACCGCCATCGTAATCAACCATTATACCCCCGATGCCACCACCCTTGATCTGGATATCGCAGGTACCAAGAATTTCATCGCAGAAGGCAACCACGACGGCGGTACCTTCCAGTTCAAAGTTCAAAAGTTTGAGAACAATGCTTGGGTAGACGTAGCAGGAAAAATCGGCTCCGTTACCTACGGCGCAAACGAGCACGGCGAAAAGTCCTTCCGCATCGAGGACGTTCTGTCCGGCATTACCTTTACCGAGATCGGCTCCTTTGCCTATCGCGTTCTTGAGGTAACGGGTTCCGTTGCCAACGTTTCCTATGACAGAGCGCTGCATTCCTTCAACGTTCACGTAACCGATGTGAACGGACAGCTGATTGCCACCGCTTTTGATGAAAAGCAGCAGGCCATCACCGACGGCTCTTACGAAGTACTTTTCACCAACACCTATCACACCGTTCCCGTAAGCCTTGACATCGAAAAACGCATTGAAAACAATTCCGGCGATTCCACCGTTTCTGCGGAAGGCTTTGAGTTCAAGGCAGTTCGCACGGATGCCGACGGAAACCCCTTGACAGGCGCAGATGCCGAAAGCTTCAGCGTATATTCAGATGCTGCAGGCGTTGCCCGCTTTACCAAAGTGTTCAATCAGGCGCAGACCTATTACTACACGCTGAGTGAAGTGGAAAACACCGACAAGGCAGGAAAAGGCTGGCAGTATTCCAAAGCAGTTTACTTTGTAACCGTAGAGGTTCTTGCAAACGGCGCAGACCTGACTGCAACTCTTACGGTTGAAAAGAAAAATTCCACCAATCCCGATGAAACAGTTACCCCCGATTCCCAAAATGCCAACGCCTTTACCGTTGTCTTTGAAAACACCTACGATCCCGCAGATGCAGTCGTTACTCTGGACGGATACGTTTCCAAGGACTTGACGGGTAAAACGCTTGAATCCGAAGAATTCACCTTCTTCGTATACAAGAACAACGATCGTACCACCCCCGTTCTTACGGGTACCAACGGTCTGGGCGGCAACGTTTCCTTTGTAAACTTTGACGGAGAAATCGTTCTTTCTCAGATCGGCAAATATGAGTTTGACGTAGTAGAAAAGATCCCCGAGGAAGCAGCCTTTGATGCAAACAGCGGCAAGTATTGGCTGGGCGGTATGGGTTACGATCCCACCATCTTCGATCTCGTTGTGGAAGTAATCAACGATCCCGAAAGCGGCAAACTCGTAGCAAGCTTCTATTTTGAAGACTCCGTATCCAACCGCGTAACGTTTTATAACGAATACAAAGCGACTCCTACCGAGTACACCATCGCAGGCTCCAAGGTTCTTCACGGAAGAGCACCCAAGAGCGGCGAATTTTCCTTCGAGCTTTACGAAGGCGACAAGCTGATTGAAACCGTGACCAACCACACCAGCGGCGCATTTGAATTCAAGAAGCTTCACTACACCGAGGCAGGCACGTACACCTATACCGTGAAGGAAAAAGCAGGCACGGTTCCCGGTGTGAATTATACCGGTGTCAATCACCCCGTTACCGTTGTTGTAACGGTCAGCGATCAAAACGGTGTTCTGACCGCCGTTGCCAACGTGAAAAACAGCGAAATCAAGTTTGAGAACACGTACACCGCCTCTCCCGCAAAGGTGAATTTCAGCGGAACCAAGGTTCTCGAAGGCGCGACTCTTACCGACCATGCATTCTCGTTCAATCTGTACCAGACCTCTTCCGATTTCGAGCTTGCAGGCGCGACTCTCCTTGAAACTGCAAAGAACGTAAACGGCGCATTCTCCTTTAGCACCCAAACCCTTGCACAGACCGGCACGTATTACTACGTAATTGCCGAGGACGTAAGCAATCCTGCAGAAGATATTATCTACGACCGCAGCCTGCACCGCTTCGCAGTCAGCGTCAGCGATAATGGAAACGGTCAGCTCACCGCAGTTTTGACGGCTATGGAATCCGGCAATGAATCCACCGCATCCGCCACCGTTTCCGCAAAGGTTGACTTTGTCAACGCTGCCTTTAAGGAAGCGACGAAAAAAGAAGTTTCCCTTGTAGGCAACACCACCACCTTCATCGACGGCCAAAAGGTAAAACCCGGTGACGTTCTCACTTACTACATCACCTACACCAACTACAACGGTCAGGACGTAGTAGTAGACATTATGGATGCCATTCCCCGCTTCACCTCTTACGTAGAAGGCTCCGCTTCCCACGGTGGAACCTATGCGGGCACCCGTTTGGATTGGGTACTGAACGTGAAAGCAGACGAGAGCGTAACCGTATCCTTCAGCGTAAAGGTAGACCAGCCCGAAGTAATTCTGACCAACACAGCCTTCGTACGCGACGGCGTCAACACCTACAAGACCAACGAGGTTGTGAACCACACCGTTGACAACGTGGTTACCAAGGACGTATTCCAGAGTTCCGAGCCTGAAATCAGCATCGACGGCAAAAAGGTTTACGAAGGCGATGAGCTTGTTTACGCCATCACCTTTAAAAACACCAGCGCAGAAGCAGTAGACCTTGAGATCACCGATACCGTACCTGCCAATACGACCTACGTTGAAAATTCTGCGGACAACGGCGGTATTTACAGCGGCGGCAAGATCAACTGGCTCATTGAAAACGTTCCCGCTTGGGGAAGTGTTACCGTTTCCTTCAAGGTAAGCGTCAATGCCAAGATCGGTGCTACTACCATCGTCAACCGTGCAGAGGCTTTTGACGGTACCAACCGCTTCACCTCCAATCAGGTTACCAACCACACCGTCAGTGACGACGTGAAGAAGGACGTATTCTTTGCAAAGGATCCCACCATTTCCATTGACGGCAAAAAGGTTGAACAGGGCGACGAGCTGATTTATACCATCACCTTCAAGAACAGCGATCAGCAAAGCGCTACCGTAACCGTAACGGATATCCTTCCCATCTACGTAAGCTACGTGGAAGGCTCCGCTACCGACGGCGGCATCCTTGAAAACGGCAAGATCACCTGGACCCTGACCGTTGGCGCAGGCGAAAGCAAAACCGTTTCCTTCAAGGCAAAAGTTGGCGCTACCGACGGAACTGCCATTACCAATCAGGCAATCTTCCGAGAAGGCAAGAACGTGTATACTTCCAACGTTGTTTCCAACCCCACGGAATCCGTTTCCACGCTGATTCCCGCAACCGGCGACTTCTCCGGCCTCTCCCTTTGGTTTGCCCTGCTCTTTGTAAGCGGTACCACACTCTTTGTTGTTCCTCTCATCGAGCGCAAACGTAAAGCGTCAAAATAAGCAATAAGTCAGGCACACCGTAAAAAGCGGTGTGCCTGCAATCGTTTCAGGAAAAACTCAATCAGCGCAAAAAAAAGAACACCCCGAGGGTGTTCTTTTTTTCTTACAAAATCCCGCAAAGCAAGTGGTAAAAGGCTAAAACAAGCGGGAGAAATATGAGGCAAGTCAAAGTCGAGATACAGCAAAGCTGGGCGCCCGTCCGGCTGTCACCGCCGTAGGCTTCTGGAAATACCACGCTGTTCAGTCCGCAAGGGAGGGTAAAGGTTATGATCATAATGGTAGCAATGTTTTCGGGGATTTTTGCAGCTGCGATCAGAAAGACCGCCACAAGGGGAATCAGAACCATTTTTATGGCGCAGGCAAGGTAAATCTTCGGGTTTGAGAGCATCTTTTTCAGGTCATTGGAGGCAAAAACAATGCCCGTCAGAATCATTGCCGCAGGTGCCATACAGTTTGCGCCGGTATCCAGAATGGTTTTGGCTACGGGAGGGAGCGTGATTCCGCTTGCCCCCGCGACCATTCCCAAAAGAAGGGAGATCATAATGGGATTCATCAGATTTTTAAGGCGGAAGGTTTTATCGGGATTGAGTACGTAGATTCCGAAGGTGTAGGTGGCAATAAAAAAGGGAATACAAAAAATAATATAATCAAAGAGCATCCATTCACCGAAGATTGCCAGCACCAGCGGATTTCCGAAATATCCCGAATTGGGAAAGGAAAAAGAATAGATGTAAACGTCGCGGGTCGCGCTGTTTTTGGTGAGTACTCTTGAAAATATAAATGCTATGGCAAGAAACAGAAGAAACATTCCCGTTGCCACAAGAAGAAGCGAGGATTTCTCCGCCAAAACCCGTAGTTTGAAATGCTCCGCCATATTGCCAAAGGTGAGAAAGGGCAAAAATATATACACCAAAAGAGTGGAAAGCCCTTGATTAAAATCGCGGGATACTTTCCCCGTTTTTTTCAGCAAATAGCCGATTGCAATAAACGTGAATAAAACCAGTATTTGTGAAAACGTAATTTGAAAACTTTCAATCATAAATCATCATCCTTTTTTCAAAGCAAAAATCAGCTTCAAAAGCGATGGAATCGTTTTTTGTCAAGATGCCTGCGCGGGACTGTAATAGGAGCGACCGCCTGCAGGGTCGGGGCAAACAGTTTCGGGCATATTGCGGTAGACGGGAATCACAAAGTGATAGGCTCTGTCAAGGCAGTCCCCTTCCAGATAATCGCTGTAGGTACGGCGGCCGCCAATCAGCGCGCCGGAAATATCCTGCATATACTGTCCCCAAAAATTGTTGGTAGAAGAGGGGTGAACGTTGAATTTTTGAAAATACGGGGTAAACTGATAATTATCAATATATTTTGCCCGCAGTTTTTCAATGCCGCCGCAAAGTGCCGCTTCCTTGGTGGTCCAGCCTTCCGTTTCCGCCTCCTTCGAGCCGTTCATATAGATGGCAAATTTTCCCGTACCGGCAGCACCCATATTGAAAAAGTTGTAGAATCCGTTTCTTCCAAGAAGCTCTTCCTTGGTATAAGTGACGTTATCGTACTGCCCGCCCCAGATGATCACACCCGAGCCGCTTGTGTTTGCCCTTCGATTTTCCGAATCGCTGTAATACTCCCAAAGCACGTCTCCCAGCGTGCCTTTGGAAAGTGGATTGGTGCCGTCTGTTCCCTGCTCCATGATGATGCGGTTTGCAACGTAGACGGGGTTCAGGTCACACTCCTTGCTCTTCTGATAGATCAGGGAGGCATAGGTATCGCGCCCGTTGACGGTTCCCTTGTCCGCTGCCATAAAGGTGCCTGCAAGGGCATCCTCCACCGCTTGTTCCGTGTGGATTTCTGGATTAAAAGCAAGGGTCTGGAACATAAAGATATCCCCTGCATTCAGAAAATTGCGAGGATCCATAAAGTATTCGATGGCACCGCGACTTGCTTGACGCCACCCCGAATCGTACAAAGTGGGGTCGCTTTCATCGTAATAAGGACTGTAAAGGGCATACTCTCCCGCAGGCGCCCAAGTACCCGTGGTGACCAGATTTCTTCTGGGTTCCATCTCTTGCAGAATCACGTAGCGCCAAGTGTAAGCGCTCTTCAGTTCCGAGATCTGTATCGGCTCAAAGGTCCACGCGGGATACTGCTCGTGCACCTGCTCCAGTAAAATCGCATAGGAGCGGGGGAAGCCTGCCGCCACCAATTCTGCGGCATAAGGGGACAAGGGGATTTCCTCTTCCGCTTCGGTCTTTGGCGGCACGTTTCCCGTTTCAGGCAGTGACAGCTTCGGTGCGGAGCTGAACAAAACCATAACGATCAGCGCAATTGCAACCAAACACGCAAGTGCTATATAAACATACTTCATTTCATTCTCCGTAAAATTTGGCAGAATTCTGTAAAAGGCGAGCAAAAGCTCCGCTTTTCGACGTTGCAAAATCATTATATCAAAAAAAATTCTTCGTTGCAACCGCTTTCTTTCACCGTACGAAGGCAGGAGAGTAAAAGAAAAAATTAACGTTGTTTTATATTTTTTTGCTTTACATTTTTCACACGTTTTGCTATTATTTTAAAAAAGCAATAAAGGAGTACCTTGATGAAACGATTCTTATCCGCTTTTCTTTGTATATGCCTTCTGTTTTCGCTCATTTCCTGCTCCTCTTCCCTTGGACAGACCGAAGAGACGAAAACCCTTGAGGAAACCGAAGAAAAGAAAACCCTTGAAAAAACCAAAGAAGATCGCGGCCCCGTTCAATTGCCCCAAGGCTTTTCCGCAGGATTCGGTCAGGCCGTTGCCAATCCCGGTGTAGGTGTTGGACTCGGTGGATACAGCAATCCCGAAACTCGAAAAAGCAAGAAGATTCTGGACGATCTGAAGATCACCGCCGTTGCCATTTCCGACGGAAGTCAGGTTTTCCTTTTTTATGCCATTGATTTTCTCTACGTTTCCGATGACATTTTGAACACGGTTGCCAAGAGAATGGCAAACCGTTACGACGGAATTGCCATCCCGATTGAAAACGTCATGATCAATGCATCTCACACCCACGCGGCTCCCGCCATTTATTCCAAATCCGGTATGACCGACGACGTAGCGTTGTATATGCAAACGTTCTATTCCGCGCTTTACAAGGCAACGGACGATGCGATGTACGATCTTGCCCCCTCTACCCTTCTTTCCGGCGAGACCCGCACGCAGGAACTGAACTGGGTTCGCCGCTACGTTACCCTTGACGGAAAGACCTTCCTGGGCAACTGGCCCGATCCGAAATTGGACCCTGCCGAAGCCAAGCATGAAAATGATGCTGACAATCTGCTTCAGGTAGTTCAGTTTGAACGTGGTGAGAAAAAGGATATCGTTTTGGTGAACTGGCAGTGCCACACCACCACAACGGGCAGCCCTTCCAAAGGCGATATTTCCGCTGACTGGGCAGGTGCGATGCGCGATACCTTGGAGAAGGAAGCAGACGTCCACTGCGCATTTTTCCAGGGGGCCGCAGGCAATTTGATTCCCGGCTCTTACATAGAAGGAGAAAAAGACAACAGCAAGGATCACGTCAAGCACGGTCAGGAAGTTGCCGCCGCGGCGCTGGATGCGCTGAAAACCCTTGAACCCGTGAACGGTACCGAACTGAAAGCGCAGCGTTTTCAATTCACCGCCACGGAAAAAGACGGAATTGATACCTCAAACTTTTATATCAACGTATTTTCCATCGGTGATTTGGCTTTTGCCGCCGTTCCCGGTGAATTCCACGATACCCTCGGCGTGTACGTAAAAGAAAACTCTCCTTTCGGCAGAACCTTTTTCTGTGCCTACACCAATGCCAATATCAGCTACGTTCCCTCTGCCGAGGCAATGGACCTGGGCGGCTATGAACCTAGCAAAATGCGATTTGTAAAAGGAACCGGTGAAGACGTGGCAGAAAAACTTGTGGAAATGCTGAATGAACTGAAAAAATAAATCAAAACGACCGTAAAAAAAGAACAGCCAGGCTGTTCTTTTTTTATATCTCTTGCGCGGATTTTCTGATTTGAAGGGGCGTTTTCCCCGTGTAGCCGTAGAGAAGCTTTCGCATATAGGATGCGGAGGAAAAGCCAAGCTGAATGCTGACCTGCTCTACGGAAAGGTCGGTGCAGGTTAATAAATTGACCGCTTGTTGACACCGCTCCTCTTGCCTCAGGAGATTTGGCGTTTTATTTAGCTTCTGTTTTAAAACGTGGTACATCGTGGACTCGCTGATTCCCAATTGACGCGCGACCTTGTCGGAACGCTCGTTGGGATGGTGATGGATATAGTTTGCAATTTTGTGCGCCAAAGCATTTTGCTTGTTATAGGGGGATTGCTTCAGAACGGGCATCACGTTCCACAAAAGCTGATACAAAATACTTACGGATAAAAGGTTTACCTTGCGCTCCTGCGCCAAAGCGCGGTGCAGTCTGCCCACCTCTTCTGTCATAGGAATTTTTTGCAGGCAATAATCTACCCCTTCCGCTCTGGGAAATGCATCAAAAGCAAAGGAATCAAACCGTATTTCGCTATCCCCCTCCCAGTAGGAGCGGTATCGACACCCCTTGGGGATATAAAAAAGATCGCCCGCCTTCAGTTCCAGCGTGCCTTCCTCGCTTACAAGCCGTGCCGACCCGCGATATAAATAACCGATATAGTGGTGAGAAACACCGCGGGAGTTATCCGTATCATGCTTGAAAGAAAATGAGTAAAGCCTGAAAAGAAAGCTTTCAAACAGTTCCCTATCTTCCATTCTATGCTCCTTATTTTGCAGAATTTTACCTCTTTTTTGAAGAATAACATATTTTAATTGAAAAATCAATGCTGTATACTAAAATTGTAATTCATCCAATCATAGGAGTTAGAAAAATATGTTTACAAAACGGATTTTATTTACAAAGCCCTGCGTTGCCGAACTTCTGGAAGAAGAAATTTCCGCACCCAAGGAGGGGCAAGTGCAGGTAAAGATTACGGTATCTACCATCAGCTCGGGAACGGAAAGAGCAAAACTCATCGGTGATTTAAACATCAGTTCTACCGATGCGGCGCAGAAAGAGGCAAAATTT
>JAEIGA010017319.1_pt1 | contig 10974 bp, 8 predicted proteins | sample 9270691 | NCBI WGS metagenome assembly JAEIGA01 (sample SAMN17057246, study PRJNA624740) | gut metagenome | biome: biome; isolation source: fecal sample | host: Bos grunniens | place: China: Xizang | collected 2019 | reverse complement strand
TACTGTATGTATTTCTTTGTCCTGTCCAAGGTATTTTCCATCTATGTCGGTAAACGAATAAGGAGCAGTAAAAGAGTGATACATTGCAGTGTAGAAGTTTTTCTTAAGTTCTTCGTTATCTGTTTCTACTTCTATCTTCGAAAGTTCTTTGTCCCAACAATTGTAAGCATCGGTTTTCACTTTGTCGAAGTCGAAACCTTCTATTTCCATTTGGTTGTTGGCAGCCCCGGCTTCGTCTACTGCCGATATTGCTATTTTCACAACTACTTGTTTCACACTGTCGGGGAAGTACACAAGAGCTTTGCAGTTTTTGCCTATTATTTTCTCACCTTCTGTAGTCAAACTGTCGTTTATGTAAAACTCTACAGTTTCGATAGGTATAGATGTTTCTAGCGAGAAAGCAATATACTGTTCAATATTCCAAGCGTTAGACACTCTATATCCCGACAACAACTTACCATCATATTTAATTCCCGACGACAAAGTCTTGTCTCTGTGTTGCATATCCACCACAATACCTTTCTTGCCATCGGTTGGGAATGTGTAGCGATGAACGCCGACATGTTTACCGGCAGTAAGTTCGGCTTTTATGCCATTGTGCAACAATACAGAATAGTATCCCGGAATTGCGGTCTCGTTGTTGTGCAAGAAAGTAGCCGAATATTCGGTGTTCTTTACCGAGCCTTTGCCTTCGAAAGGCATTATAAGAATGTCGCCATAATCAGAACAGCCTGTACCACTAAGGTGAGTGTGGCTGAAACCATATATCACCGAATCGGAATAGTGATATCCGGAGCATCCGTCCCAACCATCTAATCGAGTGTCGGGGCTTAGCTGAACAGCACCGAAAGGCACTAATGCTCCAGGAAAAGTGTGTCCGTGGAAGTCTGTGCCAACTAGAGGATCGGCATATTCTACAGGTTGTTTGTTGGATTGGCAACCTGCGGCCAAAAGCAATATAAATGCTGCTAGCGTCAAAAATATATTTTTATGAGTCATGTTTTATGTTTTATAAATGTAATCAAAAGGTTTTAAAACATATAACCTATCTTTATATATAGGTTGGAAACTTTTCCATTGTCGGCTTTGTTTAGAGGTGTTGCCCAATCTACCGACACTATAAAGTTTTCGTTCATTGCCACTTTCAATCCTACACCTACCGACATGTGGGGTTTGTAAATCAAACTTTCATCAAAGTCGAAGTAGTTATCTAGTGTGTTTAAGTCGAACGAAGGGTCGTTTTCTTTTATATTGTTTTCGATAACGTTTTTGTCCAAAGAGTATGGTTGTAGCACCATTCCTGCATCGAACAATGGATTTATTCCTACATAGAAGTTTTCTTTTCCAATCTTAAACTTCCATAGTTTCAATCTTAATTCAACATTGGCAAAGGCAAAACCATCAGACAATATTCTGTTGCGAACAATACCACGCAACGAGTTTCCTCCGCCCAAACCTTCGTATATAACACGTTGGATAAACAGAGTATTCATATAACTATTGATATAGAAAGGACTTTTTCCAAACATGTTCAGTTGTGTTCCCACTCTGTAAGCAAACGATATATTTTCTGTTATTGGCAGGTAATGTCTGAAATTGAAGTTAAACTTTAAGTTGTTGTATTCCTTCATATCGCCGAACGCAGCAGTATATGTTAGGAAAGCATCTGAATAAATACCACGCGAAGGGTTTTGTTGTTGGTTTCTTGTATCGTATGTCAAGCCTCCTCTCAGATATGGATGCCATCCGCCTTTAGCCTCGTTTGGACTTATGATATCCCAAAGCACATATTTTTCGTATAGCGATTCTACGTCTGGCAATTGGTCTTCGGGATCTTTGCCTTTGTTCAACATATCCAAATCCACATTGCCAATCTTGTAGCCCAATACTCCTGCGCCTGCATTCCAATACCAACTATCAGACAAACTTCCTTGTATATCAGTGGCAAAGCGGAAAAGGTCTCGTTTCATCTTATAGAATGCACGACTTACATACATGTCGCTTTCGTCGTTTATCCACTCGGGATTATACACAGCCTGATAGCCATTGAATCCGTAGAAGTCCGAAAGGGCATCGGGTAGATAGGTAATATCCACCGTAAGACGATGGTTAGGAATAGCATATTTGGAATCGTAGAAGAAGCGAAACACCCCATACTTTTTGGTAGTATAAGAAGCTTCCAAATAAAGCGAATGTAGATATTCAGGATAAGTAGAACCATCACCAAAGTAGTAGATATTGGTCAATGCCCCATACTGAAAGCCATAATCGGCATCAAACGACACACTTGGCAACGCTCCAAATGTCCAACCTTTACGTACATTCTTGCTAGTTGTTGTATCATCATCTTGTGCTACCATCACCATTGCCGACAGTAGCAACACCAAGGATATAAATATTTTTCTCATAATTTCTATGTAAGTTTTTTCGTGTGTATATTTGTTTTGTCAGTTCAAGTATTGTGATAAAAAAACGAAAGTTCACCTGTCGTTTTCAGGGAACTTTCGTGTATGTTTGTTTACAAACTTGGCAATACTATCGATAGTAGAATACCTAAATATGTACCTACCGCATAACCTATCAGTCCAATAACAATACCACTTATAAGCACTTTCTTGTTCTTCATGGCTCCTACCACAGGAGGTATAAACGGAGGCGAGCACAACATACCCACGATAGCCACCGTAAACAAGTCGCCACTCACTTTGAAGAAGCGACACATCAAATAGTGTAGGAATATGGCTATTGCCATAACAACAAGTATAAACCAGAAGATTGTAAACACCTCGGTATTGATGTTGTGGATATTAAACTGCGACGAAACCACTATACTGAATATTAAGATAAAGAACATACCAAGCTCGAAAGTCTTGGGTATTTCTCTTATTTTCTTATTGAACGATGCTACGATTCCAAGAGTAGTTATGGTTAGTATTACCACAAGTTCGTTGAGTTTTCCAGTTATCAGTAGCGACAAGCCTGCACCTATCAGTACAAAAAGTAGCGATAGACCAAATGCACCCAATAGTTTTATAAAGTTCTTTCTTTTGAATAATCCATCATAGTTTTCGAAAGTATTGCTCTCCAAATCCTTACCCGATATTGCGACAGTAAGACTTTCATCGGGGAAAGGTAGTATTTTTCGGAACACCTTGTAGCCACCGGCAATAAGGAAAACTATGAACGGAAATGTGATAAGCATCTCGAATGTGAGTGATATAGTAAGGATATTGGGGTCGATATCCAATGCACTTCCTATTGCTGCAAAGTTCATAGTGCCGCCTGTATATATTGCCACCATAAGCGACGAAAGGTTGCTAAGGTTTTCTATATCCGAGTTTTTAAACAAGAAAAACGATACTATCACCGCAATAACTATTGCAATTAAACCAGATATAAGAGCCTTAAAAGTTTTTGGCAACGACTTGGTCCACAACTTAAAATTACAACTAAATAGCATCAAAGGAATTGCCAACGGAACGGTAATGTTCATAAATAATTCCTGTATCTTGGCCATTTCTGACGACTCGTTGGGCATGGGGAATAGGCCACTTAAAGACATTACTATACCTACAAAATAGGCCAACATTACTGTTCCTACCTTTTGAGCAATCTTAGAGTGCTGAAAGAAAAGTATTATCAGTACAGGAAAGAATAAGTAAATCAATATAGTAATTATATTCATATACTAATTTTTGATTAATAAATATTTCCAATTAAATAAAAAAGTCCACTACCATTTAACAATGGACGTGGACTTTTGTTATGCTTATATATTAGCTTTCTTTGATGTTTGGAAGTTCCAATCCCAAGCCTTTTTTCTTATCTACACGTTTAAGTATTATACCTATTATCAAAGCTGCAATACCTAGACAGGCAAGCATTACCAATGGCCAAGTGTAATCCAATTGAGTAGCATCAGTTACTCCGGGATTTGTTTTATCTAACACTTTACCAATAAGTAATGGGAACAACCATAATCCTATATTTTGTATCCAGAATATCAATGCATATGCCGAACCGATGATTTTTTCGTCAACCAACTTAGGCACGCTTGGCCACAACGAAGCGGGAACCAACGAGAAGGAAGCTCCCAAAACAAGGATAGTAATGTAGGCTACCACTGTACCTCCAATAGCACTACCTTTAAACATCGGTAGTATGAAAGCAAATGTAAGGTGACAAGCTATAAGTAATAAAGAGCCTATCATAAGCATTGAAGCTGCTTTACCTTTGTGGTCAACATAGTTGCCAAGTATAGGAGTGATAGCCACTGCCAACAACGGGAATACTGCAAATATTGTTTCGGCAGTACCTCTCATATAACCCATAACGCAATATACAACAAGGGCAACGGCTGCTATGGCCATAAAAGATACTTTCAAACTTTTCTTCTTCATAAAGTTGCTTACAAAAGCAAATACAGCTACCACAAGCATAATCACGTATTGAACAATGGTTACTGCATCTCCGGCCCAGAACGAACCCGCTTCGGGAGTGTAAAGTGTTAGGTTACATTGAAGCATGTTTACGGCATACTTTTGGAATGGGAATATAGCCGAGTAGTACAATACACACAACAATGCTACCAACCAGAAGCCCATACTAGAAAGAATCTTACCAAGATCGCTGATTTTGAATGGGTCGTCCTTTTCTTCGGCTTCGCCTGTTTGTGCATCCAACTTCTTATCCATAAAGAAGTAAACTATAAACATTATGAAAGCTATACATAGCAATACAACGCCAAATGCTACCGAGCGAGCAACATCAACATCGCCACCTAGCTTGGCAAAGAAGGGCGAGAATATCATACATGTAGCCACTCCTAAACGTGCCAATGCCATTTCCGAACCCATAGCCATTGCGGTTTCGCGTCCTTTAAACCACTTTACTATACCACGTGATACGGTAATACCGGCCATCTCAACACCACAACCGAATATCATAAATCCGATAGCTGCAACCTTGGCCGATGCAGGCATACCTTCGTAGAAAGGCGATACGCCCAACTCATCGAAGCCGGGTATGTAGTTCAAATGTTCGGTAAACCATACTTGCAAAGAGCTTGTTGCGAAAGCATCGGTTACTGCATACCACTTGATTGCAGCACCTACAAGCATTACTGCACCCGACAAAAGAGCGGTGAAGCGTACGCCCATTTTATCTAGTATGATACCGGCAAAAATCAAGAAGAATACGAACACATTAAGGAATGTTTCGGAGCCTTGCATGGTTCCAAAGGCGGTAGAATCCCATCCACGTGTATCTTGCATTAAGTCCTTGATTGGAGAAAGTATGTCCATAAAGATATATGAACAAAACATGGCTAGTGCCAATAACAACAGTGCTATCCACCGAATAGCAGCATTGTCTCTAAGTGTAGCTATTTTTTCTGTCATATTTTAATAGTTTTATTTGCGGCCGAAGCACGTCAAAAATGCCTCTGCACCATTAATAATTAATACTTATATTCAAGTGTGCAAAGATACGTATTTATTTTCAATTGTGGACTTTTTTTTATGAATTTTATATTCAATAGGCTATAAATCAGTGTAATTTTACCGAAAAAAGAAGGTAGTTATACCGCCAAAGAGGTGCTATTTGCTTGTTTTTGGACGCCAAAAAGTGCAAAAAAGAAGGTGCAAAACAAGCATCCGGCTGCAGTTTCTAGAGTGTCTTCGCTTATAAACGACACCATGAAAATGCAGAAGTATGCCATAAACAAGAGCGAACCGAAAAGCCGTTCTTTGCATATAGCGTAGGCAAAAAAAGCTACAATAACCGCTGTTCCCAATATACCAAATGTAAGCAGCAGGGTTAGATATTGGTTGTGTGTACGCATATTGCTATCCTTCAGTTCGGAGGCATTTTTCACCAGGTTGTTGTGTATTTCGTCGGCAACATCGCCGGTGCCTACGCCCAACAGCGGGTGCTGTTTTATTATCCGGCAGGTATTGTGCCATAGTTCAAACCTCTGGAGCATCGAGAAGTTTTTTACGCTACGATATACCCTATAGTTTTCGTATTCAAACAGCAGACGGTATATCATTTGTGGCACCACATTGCTACCTGCTTCGTATATAGTGGCACGGCCTTGCTCTATGGCGGCAATATCGCCGGGGCCAAGATGCGATATGCCTACGCTGTCTTTGGTATAGCCTTTCGAGTTGAGGTAGCGTATCAGTGTGGGCTCTATGGTGTAGCCGTTTGGGGTTATATATTCCAACGGTTTGTTGCTTACCTTGCTCCATTGGTCGGCAAGTTCGGCGTGGCATATATAATTATTTATATAGTTGCCATATTCCACAAAGCCGTCTTGGTGGTGGGTATAGGTGTTTCCGTTGGCGGTATGCTGTGCCAGTGGCTGTGCCGATAGTGGCTTGAGGCTATAGTAGCTATGCACGTAATACCCTGCTACCGACGCTGCTGCTATGGCCACCAGTATAAGTCCGGCGAAGAACACTGCCCTATATTTGGCACTGCCTCTGCGCCTTATTTGGCAATACAGCACCACCGGCAACGCTACCATCAAGGCGATGAAACCGGTGTAGGATTGCAGCAGCAGCAGATAACCTATGTACCAACCTATCATCAGTATAAGTGCAGTTATATAAATCTTTCGTTTATTTGACGAAAGTGATGTATGGCTACGTACCCCATCGATGAAGTAGAGCAGCACAAATATCACCATACAGGCGTTGAGTGCAAGGCGTATGTGTGATATGTAGGGAAATAGGCTCCGATAGCCTAACTCGGGGTGCAACAGATGGTTGACAAGGCTATAGACCGACACAAACAACATAGTGCTGCAATATACTGCCAGTAGAGCATTCATCTGCTTGCGGGTAATGCCGTCGGTGGTAAGTACTACAAGCGGAACCACCAGCAAGGGCAGTTTTTTACGCAAGTCGTTTATGGCGTAGTTGTAATTGGACGACACCAAGCACCATACCACATGTACCAAAAACAAAGCCACGAAAGCCCACAACAGTGGTTGCCTTCGTGCCTTAGCCAGTTTGTTGTGCCATTGCCCTTGGGATATCCAGTGCACCATCAGCAGTACTTGAGCCAGGCTCATAAGGAAGTTGGAGGTAGGTATGGCCACCACCATCAGTGCCAACAGCACCCAATATATCCGGCTATGTACTACCGAGCGTTCCATATCTTTTTACATAATGTATATATTATAGCTACACTTTATTTGGCGTTGCCCAATATACTGTTGTAGCGTTCTTTGTTGCCAAGAATGTCTATAGCTTCCTTCACCTCTTTATCTGTTTTCAGTGAGCCTTCTATCCTACCCTTTTCGTAGTAGTATCGTCCAAGTATCTCCGACTTAAGCAGTTCGCTTATATCTTCGCGATTTTTTTCCAGGTCAATGGCCTTGTCGCTATGCACTTTTTGTACAAGGTTGTCGATATCGGTGGCTATTGCGTCTATATACTTTTCGTCTTTGGCGGCTTCTTTCAGTAGGTCAAGTGCCTTTTCGGTAGCTGTCGAATAGGTGTATTCTTTGCCCTTGAGGTACTCCTTAAAGTCGGCATATATATCGTCGGTTATCTCGAATTCGGCCGGCGATGCTATGCTTTTGTGTTTTTTGGCAAAGGTAGTGGCGTAGTCGAATATCAGGAATTTTCGCATCAGTGCTATGGTGATGTTTCCCACCAAAGTGGTATCTTTCACCTCCACATCGGGCTCTATGCCAAATCCGTCATATACCGTGCGGCCGTTGCGGGTGCGGAAGGCTGTTTTGAGCGAGTCGGGCACCTTGGTGGCTTTGCCTGCCTCGTCGCGGTGTGAGTAGTCCAATGCCTGAATGCAGCGTCCGCTGGGTATGTAGTATTTCGATACAGTTACTTTCATCTGCGAGTTGTAGGTGAGTGGCAATATATTTTGTACCAATCCTTTGCCATACGACCTATTTCCTATTACCACAGCCCTGTCCAAGTCTTGCAGTGCTCCCGATACAATTTCGCTGGCGCTGGCGCTGTATCCGTCTATAAGCACAGCTACGGGCAAATCTTTGTATTTGGGGTTGTTGCGTGTATAGTGGCGTGTGTTTTTGGCTGCCACCTTGCCTTTGGTTTGCACCACCAGTTCGCCTCGGGGCACAAATAGGTTTACAATATCCACGGCTTCGTTCAGCAGTCCGCCGCCGTTGCCCCTAAGGTCAAGTATTAGCCCTTGCATAGCCGGGTTGTCGGCCTTCAGCTTGTCTAGCGCCGAAGCTACGTCTTTGGCGGCATTTTGGGTGAACTCGTTGAGCTTGATATATCCATAGTTTTTATCTACAAATCCATAGTATGGCACCGGTTTGAGCTTAATTTCCTGACGTCTGATGGTGGTTTCAAACGTTTTGCCGTCGCGCTCCAGCTTCAGCGTAACCTCGGTTCCGGCTTGTCCGCGCAATATACTGCTCACGTCGGCGGTGGTCTTACCTTCGGCCGACTGGCCGTCTATTTCCAATATCTTGTCGCCGGGGCGTAGGCCTGCCTTGTCGGCCGGCAGCCCTTCGTAAGGCTCGGCTATATATACATATTTGCCGTTCTGATGTATCAGCGACCCCACTCCGCCATACTGTCCCATTAGCTGCAGCTTCACGTCTTCTATATCGCTTTCGGGGATATAAACCGTGTAGGGGTCCAACGACGATAGCATCGCATCGATGGCTGTCTTCATAAGTTTGCCTGGCTCAATGTCGTCAACATAGTTGAGTTGTAGGTTTTTGTAAACGTTGGAGAATATCTCCAGGTTCTTGCTTATCTCGAAGCCTTTGTCGTTGTTGGTATTTTGTGCCCATGCCGAAGATACAGCCAGCACCAGGGCCAAGGCGAAGATTTTTATTTTATTCATAGTCATCGGTTTTGATATGTATATAATCTTTACTAAATAATGGTATAACGATGTTTTGATGTTTTTATTTCGTTTGCACGAAAAATCAACATCTATCACCCCTTAAAGTTGCTACGCCGGTGGTTATTTTCCTGCAGCGAAGTCTTTAAGCGTTGCTTCAGTCATACGCTGTATTGTCCACTCGTCCATTGGTATAGCGCCAATATTTCGATATACTGATAGTGCCGGTTTGTTCCAGTCGATACATATCCATTCCATACGTCCGCAGTTGCGTTCCACGGCTATCTGTGCCAAATGCCTGAGTGTGGCCGTTCCGTAGCCCTTGCCACGCATATCCGGAACCACGTAAAGCTCTTCAACATACAGCCCCTTACGCCCTGTAAAGGTCGAAAAATTGTGGAAAAACACCGTGAAACCTATCACCCTGTCGCACCCCTCCTCGCGTAGCAGAAGGCAGTTGGCCGCTTTCTCTTCAAACAGCGAGGTATAGAGCGTCTGCTTGTCGGTTACAAAATCGTCTTCGCACTTCTCGTATATTGCCATCTGATGTATAAATTCATACACCACATCAATGTCCTCCGGCATAGCCGGAGATATATTCAATTTGAGTTGTTCCATATATTTTTGCATTAAATTCAGAGTGCAAAGATACAACTTTTTTTTTGTACAACATAGCCCGGTTTGCTTATTATAATGAAAAAAATCTTCAACCGGCCATGTAAATATCGTTTTGTACAGTTATATTACAATAAAATCAGTAGTGCTACGTTTTGCAACAATATAATATTAATAACAAATACATATTACACAATGAAGAAGTTATATATTCTATTGGCGGCTGCTATGTGCATGGTGGCTGCAGGCTGCAACAGACAGCCTGAAAAGATGACCGATATGAAATATCGCCCGTTGGGCAATACCGGTCTTATGGTTAGCGAAATCAGTATTGGCTGTGGAGGTTTCGAGAAAGTGGATAGCTCCATGGCTTTGGAGCTTATGACTGTGGCACTCGACAGCGGTATGAACTATATTGATATATACGATGCCAGCCCCAAAACCCGCTCCAACATTGGCTACGCACTGCAAGGCCGTCGCGACGAGATGATTATACAAGGACATATCGGTACCATATATAAGAATGGACAACATTCGCGTACTCGTGATGTGGAAGAGGCGCGTCAAGGTTTCGAAGACCTACTTTCGCGCTTGGGTACCGACTATATCGAGGTGGGTATGATACATATTGCCGACAGCCCACAAGAGTGGCAAGAGCTAGAAAATTCACCATTCCTCGATTATGTATTCCAACTGAAGAAAGAAGGAAAAATCAAACATATAGGCATTAGCAGCCATAATGCCGAAGTGGCTCTTATGGCAGCCAAAAGTGGTTGGATAGAGGTAATAATGTTCTCTATGAATTTGGCTTTCGACCGTTTGCAAGCCGGTGCCAGCCCTTGGGATAAGGAAGCCATGAACAACCTACAAGCTGGTATCGACCCTATGCGTATGGAACTTTATGACTACTGTGCCACTCACAACATTGCTATTACGGTGATGAAAACCTTTGGCGGTGGCGGACGTCTGCTCGACGAAAAACAGTCGCCACTAGGCAAAGCATACACTCCGGAACAATGTATAGCTTACTGCCTTGCCAAACCATGTGTGGCCACATGTATATTGGGTATCGACAACCTCGACGAGCTGAAAGCCGACCTACACTGGATGCATGCCACCGAGCAAGAGAAAGATTACACTACTACGGTAAAGAAAGACGAAGCCGAACAACCCGGCGATTGCACATACTGCAACCACTGCTCGCCATGTGCCGTAGGTATCCCCATCGCCAAGGTAAACGAACTACTTGACAAAGCCACTACCGAAGGCCTTACTTCCGAGTTACAAGCTCAGTATGATGCCCTACCCCACCATGCCGGAGAATGTACAGACTGCGGAGCATGCATAAGCCGTTGCCCTTTCGAGGTAGATATACCAGCCACTATGAACAAAGCCAAAGAGGTATTTGGAAAGTAATATTTGCACAATATATTATATACCAACAGCGACGTGTGATGTTTTGCACGTCGCTGTTTTTACGTCGCCAAAGTAGGTATCATATTAGTA
>JAEIGA010017318.1_pt1 | contig 10974 bp, 16 predicted proteins | sample 9270691 | NCBI WGS metagenome assembly JAEIGA01 (sample SAMN17057246, study PRJNA624740) | gut metagenome | biome: biome; isolation source: fecal sample | host: Bos grunniens | place: China: Xizang | collected 2019 | reverse complement strand
GGCCGGTCCCGCCTTTCAAGAAACTGCTGGCCTCTGCCTTTTCAAACAGCAGCTTGAAGTCCTCCAGGGTGTAGGTATTCAGCCGGGCCTTAATAGCCTTTTTTCTGGCATCGGATAAAGAGCGGACGTTGGGGAGCGAGACGCAAGTCTCGTTATACATATCAACTATCTGCTGATAGTTGATTTTCTTTTCTCTATCTCCCTCTTTATCTACTTCTTTATCTTTTTCTTCTTCTTTTTCTCCTTCTTCTTCTAAGGAGGGGACGTCCCCAGGCTTGTCCCCGGACAAGTCCCCAGGCTTGTCCCCGGATTTCGCCTGGATTAAAGCCTTTTGAGCGGCCCGCTTTTTCTGCTTTTTCAGCCTGTCCCGCTCCTTCTGGCGCTCGTATGCGTCCAGCGTTTGATGCTTTGACCAGTTCGGGAGCATTATCACGTTGTCCACGACCTCGATCATGCCAAAGTCCTCAAAGGTCTGCAGCGCCATGCGTATGAGCTTGACGTCCCGCCGGAAAATAGCCGCCAGCATTTCCTCGGTGTACGGCAGGCGGTCATTGAACATAAACACGCCGGAGTTGTTTGTTTTCCCCGCCAGGCATAACAGCTTGAACCACACCACGATGATGCCATCCGCGCTGGGCAGGGTTTCGATCATCAGCATTTTTTCGTCGTCAAAAATGTCGGTGACGATCTTGATCCATTTAACGTCCGCCATCTTTCTCCGCTCCTTTCTTATGTAAAGTGAAGCCATGAGCCCGGAGGGAGCGGAGCTGCTGGGCGGTATAGCCGCAATCCGGCGCCGAAGATCGCACCCAGACCCGTCCGTCCCTTCTTATCTCATAGACTGCGGAGGCGGTGTCTTTGCTCATGCCGTCGCCTCCTTCTTGAATATGTAATCGCGCATGGCACTCTCCAGAGTGGTCACGACCTGCCGCTCCCGTCTGCCACGCTCCTCATCGGACAGGATCGGGCGGTGGACGACGATGGTGCAGGAGCCATACTGGAGGGTCTTGGTGCGATAACCAGGCCTGACGCCGGTGGTCCAGTTGTCACTCATGAGGGTGCCTCCTTTCCAGTTTGTTGAGTTTTCTCAACGCTTATAGCAAAAAAAATACTCATGTGCCAGCTCCAGGGGAATGTCTAACAGCTCGCAGGCCTTAACGATTTCGTCGCCCGGCCATTGGGTTTTCCCATTAAAACGCGAGCTGAGCGTAGACTTGGAAATGTACATAGCAGCAGCAAAAGCTCCTTCTTTGCCAAACTTCTCCCGGATGCGTCCTCTGAGCTTGGAATAATCCATATTTACACCTCCTTCTATATGTTGAGTTTCCTCAACTTCATGGCATCATTATATTGCGATAATATTTTAGTGTCAAGCACGAAATTGAGTTTTCTACACAATTCATAAAGTTTTTCCGAAAAATTGTTGATTTTACTCAATCTTGGTGGTAATATTTACCCATAGAGGATATGGAGGTGATAAGAGTGAGTGAGAACAAGAAAGTCGCTACACCGGCCGACCGCATCCGGGAGGCTATGACCGACGCAGAGAAAAAACAGGCCGACCTTGTCCGTGCGACTGGTCTGGATAAAGCTGCAATTAGTAGCTACCTATCCGGTAAATATGAGCCAAAGCAGAAGGCCATCGGCCTGCTGGCCATCGCGCTCGATGTCAACGAAATGTGGTTATGGGGTTACGATGTCCCAAAAATGCGGACACCTGCACAAAAAAAGAACGACGCCATAGTCGGCGTCGTATCAAGGCTGCGAAATGATGCAGATTTCTTTGAAGTTGTATCTCTTTTGGCGGACTTGCCGCCGGAGCAGTATACCAGCGTCAAAACTATTTTAGCTGCTCTCAGCAATAAGTAACTTATACACTAAGTCAAGCAGATCGGGATCAGGACAGTTTTTTACCTGTTCCATAATAAGCTGCTTTAATGTTTCAAGCATATTAGCGCTCCTTCCATTCGGACGAGTGGGTCTAATTTGGAACAAATGTTCGTTCGGTATCAGAATAGCAAAAAAATTTATTCTTTGCAATACAATCTGTAATATTCGAAAAAGTTGCACATTTCGGTGCATCACATAAAGAGAACCGCAAAAAACGGAAGAAAAGGGGAGAAAGAAATGACATTTGATTATAGCCCGCAATTAAATGGGATATGGATCATGTATTTAAGAAAATCAAGGCAGGACGACCCAAACGAAACAGTTGAGGAAGTTCTGGCAAAGCATGAGACCATGCTGCAGGAATACGCAGAGAGAGAACTCGGAGGCCGAATCCCAGAGGAGCATATATATCGGGAGGTCGTGTCCGGTGAGAGCATCGACGAGCGCGTGGAGGTCAAGAAGGTCCTGACCCGCATCGAGGAGCCTAACGTCCTGGGCGTCCTGGTCATAGAGCCCAGCCGGTTATCCCGTGGCGATCTGTCCGACTGCGCCCGGATCATTGATTCTTTCCGTTTCACCCACAGCCTTGTAGCCACGCCGATGATGACCTATAACCTGGAGAAGAAAATGGAGCGCAAATTCTTCCAGGACGAGCTGCTGCGTGGTAATGACTATCTGGAGTATACGAAGGAAATTCTATTCCGGGGACGGGTCGCTGCTGCGAAGCGAGGCTGCTATACTTCCGCTACCGCACCTTTTGGCTATGACCGCGTCAAAATTGGCCGGGACTGGACCCTGGAACCAAACGACGACGCCGACACCGTGCGGATGATTTTCGACTGGTATGTCAAAGAAGGGCTGACGCCTGGGGCGATTGCCCGCAAACTGAACGACATTGGTTATAAGCCAATGAAAGGCGACTGGTGGACCAGGGAGACCATTTTCAGTATGCTGAATAATGTCCATTATGCTGGCAAGGTGAAATTTAACGAATGGAAGTCCACCTGGGTCCTGGAGAACGGGGCGCGGGTCAAAAGGCTCGTTAGACAGCCGGAGGAGGACATCATCCTGGTGGAGGGAAAACAGCAGGCGCTCATCGACGCCGCGACCTTTGACGCCGTAAAATCAAAAATGGCCAAAAATCCTACAATAAAAAATGACCATGAGCTTATCAACCCGATGGCCGGAATCCTCCGATGTGCGAAGTGTGGAAGGGTCATGGTGCTGGACCGCTCCACATACCGGCTTGCCGCGCCGCGCTACAGATGCCGCCGCCGCCCCTCCTGTATGAAAAGCGCAAAAGTATCTGACGTCATGGACGCAATTCTATTTACATTGGAGCAAAGCGAACTGCCAAAACTGCAGGCAAAACTGCGGAACGGCGACGGAAACGCTGCGGCTATCCAAAAGCGCCGGATCGAGAAGCTGTCCAAACAAATGACGGAGTACAGGGACCAAGAGGATAAACAGTACGAGCTGCTGGAGACCGGAAAATACACGCAGGAGTTATTTGACCGACGAAATGCTGCATTGCGTGAAAAGATGGAGGCCTGTGAGAAGGAGCTGCACCTTGCACGGACGGCGCTGCCGAATAATGTAGATTATGCCGAGAAAATTGCCAAACTGGAGGAGGCCATCGCGGCCATGAGGGACCCGGATATGCCGATCAAGGATCAGAATAAAATACTTCGCGCCATCATTGAGCGAATCGACATCACCCTGGCGGACAAAGATGTCAAAGAGGAAACCATGCACCTGGAGGTATTTCTGCGGCTCTGATTTTTCATGCCGTTATTCCGTATCATGTGGGTATTGGTTCACAACAATACACATGATACGGATAATAAAAAACCGCATAACCCCGGGATTTGAACATAAAAAAAGAGGGAGGGCTGCAGCTGCAGCTCTCCCTCTTTCTTACGTTATGCGCGGACCATATAAAGTCCTCTGGGCTTCTCAGTTCCCGAGCAGCTTGTCCCAGGTCTTGGCCCCGACGGAGCCGTCCACGGTCAGCCCCTTGTCCTTTTGGTAGGCTCTCACGGCCTTGTCGGTGTTACCGCCAAAGGAGCCGTCGGCACCGGTGGAGCCGCAGGGATAGCCGTAACCGATAAGCAGCAGCTGCAGCGCCTTGACGTTCTCGCCCTTGGCGCCCTTTTTCAATATAGGAAGTTCCACTTCGACCCACCCCTTCTTTGTCGTGGTTTTGCTTGCGTAATCCGGCAAGCAATAGCCGCGGATAAATTTACCGTTTACCTTGATATTGCGATAGGCCACGGCGTCGCCCTTGTTGCCTTCAATGACCTTGATGTTGGAGCCTGTAACGGACACCACCATGCCGACGTGCTCCGGTGCTCCGGCGTTGTCTCCGCGCCCCGAATCGTCCCAATCGTACATGATAAGATCACCGGGTGACGGGGTGAAGGAATCGGTCTCCTTCCATCGTCCTGCCTTTTTGTACAGGTCGATCATCCGGCCGCAGCTGCACTCCACAAAACCGATGTCGGTCATCCCCGCCTCGATAAACACCGCCGAAACGGTGGCAGCACACCAGGCGTAGGTCGGGAGCATCTTCACTCCACGAGGGAGAGGCTTGTGTGAGTTGTAAATATCAAGGATTTTTTGGTGGCTCCCGTCTGCTTCTTTCAGACCGAGCCAGGCAGTCAAGATAGAAACAGCTTTGTTTCTTAGTTGGGCCTCGGTCATTTGACCTCACCGTCCTGGTCGGTGTTGCGGCCCACCGCGTCGCTGATCTTCTGCGTCTGAGTGCCGAAATAGAAGGAGATCACGACGGTGTAAATCAGCATGAAGTCCTGGCTGATAACACCCTTGACGGCCATGTACGCAAACACGGCGGTCAGAATCAGCGTCACAAGGCTCTTGATAGAAATGAGGTTAGTAGCTCTTTTGATGAAGTCCTGCATAGTCTTTTACTCCTTTCATTCACTCAAAATTATGCTGGCCAGGTTGGCCACGGCGTCGATGCCGTACTTGTCGGCCCAATCGTCCACCATGGCCTTGGTCAGCTTGATCCTATTCTCTGTTCGGGCCTTCCAGTAATAGAAGCCCGAAGCGACGGCCGTCTCCCCCCAGGCCAGGCCGGTGACGACCTCCAGAGGGGAGAGACTGATCTCAAGCGGCGCCAGGAACACACCCAGCACCAGCGTGACGGTCAGCAGGCCGGTGGCGACGTAGCTGACCACCACGATTTTCTTGGAGCAGCAGAGCTTCTTCTGGCGCAGCTGCTCATGCTTGCCCTTGGCCATAGGCCTCACTCCTCATCGTGCGCTTTTTGGTTCAAATACCTCTCAAATTTATTGATGGCCTCAGTCACCGGCCCGTTACAGCCTTTTTCCTGCAGGCCTTTCAGCGCGGCGAGGACCCCATAAATAATGAGAGTTTGCTCGTGCTGAATGGACTTGATATCCTTGTCGTGCTTATCCTGCAGGGCCTTGATCTCGGTGTCCTGCTTCTTCTGCTTGTCCACCCAGCGGACGAGCTTGGCCAGCAGGGTGATAATGGTGACCAGGGAGCCCACCACGGCGCCCGCCGTGATAATGCTCTGCCAGGTCAATGTAATGGTCACAGGGACGCTCCCGGTCAGCGCCAGGAGAATCTTATTCTGCATTGGCGGTCACTCCCTTCGTTAAACCTCCACCACATACAGCCCCACCAGTTCAGACAGGGCGTTGTACACAGGATTGACGGTATCACGGTTGCACAGGTACACAACATCGTTCTGCGTATAGTACAGACCGTTTACCAGAGCCATGTTGCCATCGTAGGGGATAGCATCGTCAATCGTGCCATCATGGGTCTCGTTGACCTGCTCCCACAGGCTTGCGGCGTTCTCTGGCTCCCATGTGATCTGTGCGGTGTGGGATTGACGAACACGCCACAGCTTGCCGCCACGCTGTACCTTGTAGCCCTCGCCGTATTCTTCACCGTCTTTCCATTCGGGATAGAAGGACTTCATCCGCAGGGCGGTGTTATCGTCCACAGGCATGGCATTGATCTGCTGTTCAATCAGCATTTTGCTAATGGTAGCTTGGGACAGAGGGCGCATATCACGCTTGACCGTCCACTTCTTGATGATTGCGCTGTCAGTCTGCACCCACTTGGAGGACTTGATAAAGCCGTCCTTGCTTTCGGGTTCAGCGGTTTCCTCGATGGGAAGATAGCCAGCGGCAAGGATTTCTTCCTCGGTGGGGTTGCGCTTGAATTTGCCGTCCAGAATAGTCAAGCCATTAGGAAAGCGGACGAGTTTGGTCAGCTTGCCGTTGTTCAGTTTTGCATATTCCATTTCGTTGCCCTCCTTTTAGGTTGTTTCGGGTGTGTATTCGGCGGTGTAGAGTGTCAGTGTATTTCCCCAAAGTGTGCAATCGGCGTAGCCATAATCGCCACTCAACCCACCGCTTGTAATCAACGTAAACTGGCCATCAAAAATAAGCATCGCTGGAGATGTCGCCATAATGGTGAGGAAGTCTGCCGCCGTTAATTTCGCAGAAAGCGTACCGTCACTATAGAGATAGGTTCCGTCAGTATATAACAGCCGCATCTTGTCATAATACTTTTCGGGAATCTTAGTAGTAACATCGCCCTCAATTTTCACAACAGCTTCGGATTCGTCAAGGGCAAGTGGATTCATTTCCAAATAAGTCGAATCAAACCAGAGACCAAAGAAAGGCTCTCCAGTGTCATCACCCATTTCCATAATCGCCAGGTTTCCGACTGCGGCAAAACCCATAACATCTTGGACGGTACAAGTGTAGGCGGTGCCATTATACACGACAGTTACAATACCGCCCACGGACGGTGCAGCGTTCGCAACAACTCCACCGATTCCGTTATCAAAAACAACGGTCTGCTCATCAACCAGGACAGTTTTCTTATCCCCAAACGGCTTATTCTTAATAAAATCCGCCGCAGTTTCGTCCGTCTGGTTCCAGTCGGGCTGATACAGATGGGACGGTGCGATTTTTTCCTGTCCGAAGCCTGTGTAGCCGGGGATGGTGAGGGAGGTGACTTCCACAAAACCGGGTGCGTATGTAAAATATACTCCCGCTTCGGTGAACACCAGTCCGTCAAAATCTACACCAACTGCATCTTCAGTGACAACCGCAGCAACGGAGCCAATCGAAATAATTCCCCCATCTTCCGTTACCTCAGAAGCAGGAAAATCGCCGTAAGCACCATTAGTACATACAGTGCCACCATTTGCAAAGTCCGCCAATGACGGGGTTACGTCGGAAACCTTGTAGAACACATCGCCTGCCACGACCAACCCCTCAGTATTACCATCCCAAGTCAGGGTGTCGCCGCCCTCAATCACAACGGGCTTGTCGGTCACATCGTCCCAAGACACAGGGCCGCCACCCTCGCTTGCGACCATTGTTCCGACAATCTGCTCACCGCTTGCATCGTGGGCTGTGACCCCCTCCGCCAAAGTTTCGGGGGTCACGCTGTCATTGGTCAGGTCAATCAAAGTTTCCTCGCCGTCCGAAGTGTTCATAACGACTTTATTGATAGCCATGTGCTATCCCTCCTTAACCGATGGTTACAGTCTTACCGCCTGCGGCATTATCGCTCTCAACGTAGGGGATGGCCTTTACGGTCACGCTGGTCAGGCAGGTATAGCCCTCGTCAGGCACAACAGTCTGAGCCTGAGTAGAAGGAGTGACCTCCTTCTCCTGTCCCTTTTCACCTTCGTTGGGGGACATAGTACCAGTAACGCCCAGAACGGTTACGCCCTGTCGGATATTAGCAGGGGTCAGCTTGGCCTTTTCGGTCTCGTCAATGCCGACCTTACCACCGCCGTCATGGTAACCCTGAGGGACGGTATACTGGTCATCCTTGTTGCTGATCTTGCCGGACACAGCACCGTTATTCTTCATCTTGCCGGTGATTTTTGCTCCACGAACGTATGCAGTTTCACCAGCCAGAATCTCAGCGTCCGCGGCGGTAGCATCCTGAGTGTCAGCATCAAAGGTACAGGCACCGTTGATAACTTCACCATCAGCACCGTGGGCGGTGTAGCCGCTCAGCAGTTTCTCCTTGGTGATGGTATCGCCAGTCAGGTCGATGAGGGTCTTGCCGCCGTAAACAATCTTAGAATATCCCATTTTTCATACTCTCCTTTTTTATTATCCGATGGTTGCTGTCACACCGTTGGCGGTGTTCTTCACTTCTGCAAAGGGAATCTTCTGGACGACCACGTTGGCGTCCATGTAGGTGTTTGCCGTCTGGAGGTTCACGTCCGCCTCGGTGGAGGGCGTCACCTCATAGGTGCCGTCGTAGGTGGGCAGCTCTTCGGCCTTCCACTTTCCGCCGGCGACCATCAGGACTTTGCCGTCGTCTGCTTCGGTCACATAGGGGAGCGAAACGCCGCCACCGCCGGCCTGATTGAGCAGCTCCATGATTTGGTTGTAAACGTCGTCAGGAGGAGCTGCGGGAGCGCCGCTGCCGCACAGGATGGACCGCTGCGCGCTGACATAGGCGGGAGTAGTCGTCCGCAGGTTGCCGGCAAAAACGCCCACATAGAACCGGTGAACGTTGGACAGGACCGGCACCGGGCAGACGTTGCCCTGGAATACCACGTCCTGGTATTCTCCACCATAGACGAAGCGTGCCGTCTTGGTGGGGAACTCATTCCACTCGGCGTCAAAGTCGATTTCCAGGGAAAAGTCGCTGTTTCCACAGATATACAGCGTATTATCTGCCACAGCGACCTTGTCCCTGACCATTAGGTTGATCGTTTTTTTCACAGTCTCACCTCCTAAACTTTATTCGTCTACAACGAAGGTCGCATAGGCGTATACATTCTCGGCCGGCATGGTAAAACTGCACGTCATATTGCCGCTGGCATCGGTAGACGACGTGTAGCTGACGCTTGCACCGGATGCCGTTTTAATAGAAACGCCATAAACCTTGTAGCCATCATTTGGTTTTGCAGTAACATACATAGACGAGCCGGCGGATGCCGATATAGCCTTTCGGGTAATAGTTCCGTTTGTTCCTGCTGTAACTGTAATAGTATACAGCGGCGGCGTGTTTGCAGACAGCGTAACAGAAACGGAAACATCTTCATCCGCCACAGGAACGGTGCCGGTTTTGGTGACATAGCCGGAGGCGGAAGCCGTATAGCTATAAGTTCCTTCCGGCACAGAATACACACCCGAGGAAACCGCTTGGATCGTGTTGCCGTCGGAATCTTTCAGCACCACGGTCGCGCTGGTCGGGCTGAGAGTGAAGGTCAGCGTCACCTCCGCCCGGTAGCATAGCCGATGCACGCCGCCCGTGGTCAGGTACATCTTCTTGACCTTACGATGCTTGACATTTACGGACAAATATGCCTTCTTGCCGACCCTGTGAGCTCCTCCAGCCGTTACGCTCAGTTTATTAGGCATGGAAGCTCACCTCACTCAATGACAACATAGAGTGTGCCGTCAGGATAGGGGCTTACCGCGCCGTCGGTTACGTCCTCGGTGCCGTACTGGATAGCAGGAGCTGCGCCGATGGTCCCCGGCTTAACCGGGTCGCCCTCGACGGCAGCGGTCGCGATATAACTATAGGGAATGGTCAGCGTGCCGGCTTCCGAATCCGTTGTAACGCCGTCAGCCGAGTAGTAGACAACATAACTCCCGTCCGGCGCGACATAATACTTATCCGCAAGCAGAGCCAGGTATATATTGGTATAAACATTGTCGCCGGTGCCAACGAAACCCACATCTTCCGAGAATGAATAGCTGTTATAATACGGCCCGGGCATAATAACTTTGGAATCATCGGTGATATACAGGGTTTCTCCGACACGGGAATCCGTGTCGGACGTATCCGTCCAGACAGTCGTTGCGAGCTTAGCCGCTGTTACGGCCTGGTCGGCCAGCTTCTCGGTCGTCACAAACCCGTCAGGGAAAACATGGTCCTCGACCATTCCAGAGACTTTTGCCTCGTATGCCGCCTGGGCTGCGACCATGGCCTGCTCGAAGGCCGCCTGCTCTGCTGCCACGTCGGTCTCGTGCTCGGTCTGCCGTTGGGTCATGGCCTGCTCAAATGCCGCCTGGGCCGCGGTCATGGCCTGCTCGAAGGCTGTCTGCGCCTCCGCCACGTCAGTCTCGTGCTCGGTCTGCCGTTGGGTCATGGCCTGCTCAAATGCCTCTTCTGCTGCCTTTATCTCCGCTGCGATCCCGACCGTCTCCGCGCATTTCTGCAGCAGCTGGGTATAAATCTCAGGCGTCGGGTCGGACGGAATGGTGCCGGTCGTGATAGCGCCCTTTTCGATGCGATACGTCAGCACATTGCTGGTGCGCCGCCGGCCGTCCGGGTTCACTCCAAACACGCCGATATAAATGACGCCATCGACAGCCGTGACCTCCGGGGGAACCTGGCCGCTGTTATTCTCATCCAGCACGACGTGGTAGGCCTCCGCCTCAGCCTGCCAAAAAACGGCGGTGCGGACATATCCGTCCCATTGGCCGCAGAAGGAAAACTCGATAAAATTCTCCTCCAGGCCGCCGCTGGCAATCACCGGCGTGTTTTCGTATGTCAGCACCTGATCGGTGCATTTTACCTTGATGATGCTCATATTTTTCTCCTCCTATCAGCCGGGCCCGATGGCCAGCCAGTTGATGCCGGTGGTGGTGGCGCCCTCACGGACGAGGGTGACGGCCACCGCCTGCTTCGGATCGCCCACCAGGTCGGTGGAGCGCTGCACCGCCACGGCCAGGGTATGCGGCACGCTGCTCACCGGCGTGGCCAGCACGGTGGGCGTGGCCTTGAAGGGCTTGGCAAAGGTGACGATGGCCGTAGTGGCCTCTCCCGCTGCCGTGGGCGTGATGTTCACGTTTCCCCATTGGAGCAGGAACCCGCCCAGGGACAGCTGGCCCGCTCCAGTCACAGCGCTAAACCCCACGATGTCCCAGCCGAGGTCTATGCCCTCCTCCTGGGCCACCTTGCCGAAGGCGATGCCCTTGCCGTTGGCCAGCAGGTCCATGATCACCGCACCGGAGGGCAGAGTGGCCGTGTATGTCCTCACCGCGCCAAACCAATCCGTCACCGTGAGCCTCACGTCATACTGATAGTCGATAG
>JAEIGA010017317.1_pt1 | contig 10974 bp, 8 predicted proteins | sample 9270691 | NCBI WGS metagenome assembly JAEIGA01 (sample SAMN17057246, study PRJNA624740) | gut metagenome | biome: biome; isolation source: fecal sample | host: Bos grunniens | place: China: Xizang | collected 2019 | reverse complement strand
GAGAATATCGAACACCAGATCTTAACGACCAAAATAGAACGCACCACCGCGGAGTTCACCCGCGTGGAAGACGAAGAGATGCCCGCCGCCGGCAACAATGTCAAGGCCGCGCCGAAGGGCGCCCACACCACCGTGGCCTCCGCCAGCGCGGCGGTCGCCGCCGCTGCCGCCGCTGCCGTCGCAGCGGTCCGCGGGGAAGAGGTGGAAGAGGCTCCCGCGGAGCCCATCGCCAAAGAGGCCCCCAAAATGATCAAGGTGGAGGAGACCGCCGAAGTCACCGACGGCGTCGCCCGCATGGTCCCCGGCTCCCAGAACCGCAAGATCACGAACACCGCGGACCTCGAGCCCATCCCGCAGATCATTGCCGCGGACGCGGAGCTCAACACGTTTGACAAGACCATCGTGGCGAAGGGCGACACCAAGACCATCGAACACGAAGAAAACGCTGAAATAGACGGTCAGATCAAACTGACCGGGTTCGACGACGAGGAGCTCGAACTCCAGCCCGAGCAGGTGGACGAAGACGCCACCGAAGAGATGCTCCGGGAACGCCGCGTCGAACGCGTCAAGGGCTTCAAGCTCAACCGCCGCGAAGCGGACGAGCCGGAGGCTCCCAAACGGGAAGAAGAACCGCTGGACTTCGACCCGAACGTCGTCAACGAAGACCTGCGCCATGCCCTTGGCGATGAGCGCTTCGTGGAGCACGACTCCTACGTCAGAGATTATCTGAACGACGAATACGAGAACGCCGCACAGGACGGCGAGCGCCTCGAAGACGTCCTGGAACGCAAAGTCCGGTTCTCCTTCTTCGGCATCATCGTCCAGGCGGTCCTCACCGTCGTCGGCCTGGTCCTCTCGGGCATCCTGTCCTCGAACGGGAACAACCTGGAGACCTTCGGCGGCAGCTCTCTGCTGACCGTCGGCGTGGCCGCCGGCATCCTCATCGTGGCCGCCGCCATCAGCTGGCCCACCATCGTCAAAGGTGTCCTCGGCATCTTCCGCGGCCGCCTGAACGCGTCCAGCGCCGTCACCGTCGTGGTGCTCGCGAACCTCATCGCGGAACTCGTCTACGGCCTGGCCTCTCAGTCCACCGGCGTCGCGGTCGCCCTGTTCACCGCCGCGGCCTGCTTCACGGTCCTCTGCAGCAACATTGCCCGCCACCTCGGCTTCCGCCGGGTGCTCGACAACCTGCGGCTCCTGAACAGCGGCATCCAGATGTACAGCTCCGAAGTCATCGAGCGGGAAAAGGATGCGCTGGAAGTTACCCGCGGCATGATGCTGGAAGAGCCCGTCGTGGCCTACAACGCCAAGATCCTCGACCAGCCCGGACTCGTGGAAGACTCCTACGCGGACGACCCCGCCGACTACAACGCGCACTGGCCCACCCTGGGCGTGCTCATCGCCGCCGTTCTGTTCGCCGTCATCTTCGGCTTCGTCCGGCACAGCGCCCTCCTCGGCGTCAGTGTCTTCGCCGGCATCGTCACCATCGCCATCCCGGCCTTTGCCCTGCTGGCGTCCAACATCTCGCTTTACATCGATGACAAGCGGTTCTCCCGGAAGGGTTCCGCCATCCTGGGCCACCGGGCCGTCGAGCAGAGCGCTTACGTCAACAACTACGCCATCGACAGCAAGGACATCTTCACGAAGGACTCCTGCCACATCATCGGCATCAAGACCTTCCACAACATGCGCATCGATGACGCCATCCTCTATGCCGCCGCGCTGGTCATCGGCTCCGAAGGCCCCCTGGCGGACGAGTTCCAGAACGTCATCCTCGGCAAGTACGACCTGCTGCCCGCCGTCGACGGCCTCGCGTATGAAGAGCGCCTCGGCCTCTCCGCCTGGATCGGCGAACGCCGCGTCCTCTTCGGCAACCGCAACCTGCTCCTGAACCACAATGTGGAGCTGCCGGACGAAGACTTCGAAAAGCAGTACACCATCAACGGCCGCAAGGTCAACTATCTCGCCATCTCCGGCAAGGTGGCCGCCATGTTCGTCGTGAAGTACCGCCCGGTCAAACAGTTCCGCCGTTACCTGCAGAACATCGACCGCGCCGGCATCACCATCCTCATCCGCAACACGGACTGCAACATCACCGAGGAAATGGTCGCCAAGTACTATCGTCTGCCCGTCACGGCCGTCAAGGTCCTGGGCCCCGTCCAGGGCGACCTCGTCGGCAGGTATTTCGAGAACGAGAAACCCGCCTCCACCTCCGGCGTCCTGCACAACGGCAGCATCGAGTCTTCCCTGAAGACCCTGTATGAGGCCCGCCGGCTGTACGACGGCGTCTCCATCAACAACATTCTGGCCCTGGCCTTCACGGTCATCGCCGCCATCGTCGGCCTGGCCCTCGCCATCGTCGGCCCCGACGCCATGTCCGACTTCAAGCTCCTGCTGTTCCAGGCAGTCTTTGCCCTCATCGGCATCGGCCTGCCCGCCCTGCGCAGCCGCGCCGTCGGACGGTAGTTGTCACGGGGACGGTTCTGTTGACAACTTTTCAGACAGGAACCTCCGTTCCTCGAACGCCAATTGCAAACAGCCAAGCCCTGCTATTTCCGGCAGGGCTTGTTTTGTGCTTCCGCACAGGGTGGCAGAAACCACGGTGTGAAGTAGGTGCCACGTGGCTTCAGGCAAGTAAAGGGCGCACCGGTGCGCCGCCAGCCGGCGGCAGAGCCCTTGACATGCCTTCCACCCCGCGGCATGGGGGACACACAGACCAAAGGGCAGGTTTGCCCTTCGGCCTGGAGAAAAACAGGGTAGGGGGACCGAAAAATTCTGCGAAACGGAAAAAGTCCATGTACACTGTGGTTCTCAGGGCCCTTGTGCATGGACTTTATGAGGGTTTTGGGGCTCAAAGCCGGGAAATGTCCATGTACACTCTATGAAAAAGCAGAGCTGTGCATGGACAAATACAGTGAGATATCGCCCGACAAGCCCAAATGTCCATGTACATGCCCTTTCAAAGCACCTCTGTGCATGGACTATTTGCAACCCAGGGCTTTTTGGCACAGAACTCGCTCGCCTCTGAACATGCTTTTTTGCAAGCGGAAGCGCAACGCGCCTTACGCTTGTTGTTTCCCCAACGCCGCGGGGCGGAGGGGCGGTCAAGGGTGGAAACCACATGGGTGTGGCAGGCAGGCCTGCCCTTGACAGCACCGGAGAACCGTGGCACCTCTTTGTTACGGAGGTATATCGCCGAAGAACCGTGGCACTCATATGGTATACTGTTGGAAAAGGAGAGACCGTTATGCAGAGAACCATTGTCAGAGATCAGTTTCGGCTGATGCAGCCGTCGCGGCCGGCGGAGAAGAAGGACCTGAGTGTTGCGCAGGACTTGCTGGACACGCTGATTGCAAACCGGGAGCGGTGCGTGGGCCTGGCCGCCAATATGATCGGGGAAAACCTGCGCGTCATCGTTTACATGGATGGGGTGCGGCCGAACGTCATGCTGAACCCGGTCATCGTGAAAAAGGACGGCCCTTATGAAACGGAGGAAGGCTGCCTCTCTCTGCCGGGCCGGCGGAAGACCACACGCTACCAGACCATAACGGTACAGTGGCAGGACCGGCAGATGAAAAAGAAGACCGGCACTTTCCGGGACTACACCGCGCAGATCATTCAGCACGAAATAGACCACTGCAACGGCATTGTGATATAAACAAAAAAAGACCGAAGCCTTCTGGCTTCGGTCTTACTTTTTGCGTTAGCCCTCGGTGTAGGGCAGCAGGGCGACGTGTCTTGCGCGCTTGATGGCGGTGGTGAGCTCGCGCTGATGATAGGCGCAGGTACCGGTGACACGACGGGGAAGGATCTTCGCGCGGTCAGAAGTGAACTTCTTGAGACGGGCGGTATCCTTGTAATCGATCTTTTCGATCTTGTCGACGCAGAACGCGCAAACCTTGCGGCGGCCGCGGCGGCGATTTCTATCGTATGCCATGATGGTGTTACCTCCTTATAAGATGTCCCTTAGAACGGGAGTTCGTCGTCCATTTCGACGGAAGAGAAGTCGTCCGCGCCGGCGGTCGAGAAGGACTGAGCCTGGGGCGCTTCAGGCGCCACGGGGGCCTCCGCCTGCGGTGCTACGTTGTAGCCCGAGGGGGCGGCGCCGGTCTCGGCCTTGGAGCCGCAGAAACTGACGTTGTCCGCGACGATCTCGACGGCGGTCCGCTTGTTGCCGTTCCGGTCTTCGTAGTTCCGGGTCTGGATAGAACCCTGGACCGCGATCATCTGACCTTTGCGGAAATAGCGGGTGACGAACTCGGCGGTCTGTCTCCATGCGACGACGTTGATGAAGTCGGTCTGGCGATCCTGACCCTGTTTCTGGTAATTGCGGTCGACGGCAACGGTAAAGCTGGTGACGCTGATGCCGGTGCCGGTCGTGCGAAGTTCGGGGTCTGCGGTAAGGCGACCCATAATGACTGCACAGTTCAGCATAGGGTGACCTCCTTACTCAGCAATGTTGAGGAATCTCAGAACGCCTTCGGTGATCTTCAGACGACGCTCGAGCTCGACCGGGAAAGTGGGCTCGGCAGAGTACTTGACGACGACATAGTAGCCTTCCGGCTCGTCATTGATGGGATATGCAAGAGCACGCTTGCCCCACTCATCAACTTCGCCTAATGTGCCGTTCTGCTCGATGAGGCCCTGGAATCTTTCCTGAAGAGCCTTCGCGGCCTCTTCACCGTCTTTGACGGAGAAAACCATCATGATCTCATAGTTTTTAGCCATTAGTTGCACCTCCTTTTGGACTTGTGGCCCCGGATCCTTCTTCGCCCGGAGCAAGGATAGACTTACATGAGTAAGCCCGCGTGGAAACTGTTCACGCGGGCACTAATTATAACAAGGGATAATTATAAAGTCAATCGCCTTTTTCCATGGACTCGAGAGATTTCATCTTGAGGTAGGCGTTGATGAAGCCGTCGAGGTCGCCGTCCATGACGGCGTTGATGTTGCCCATCTCGTACCCGGTGCGGGTGTCCTTGGCGAGGGTGTAGGGCATGAAGACGTAGGAGCGGATCTGGGAACCCCAGGCGATCTGCAGCTGGTCGCCCTTGATGTCCTCGATCTTGTCGAGGTGCTCGCGCTCCTTGATCTCAATGAGCTTGGACTTCAGCATGCGCATGCACACTTCGCGGTTCTGGTGCTGGGAACGCTCCACCTGGCAGCTGACCACGATGCCCGTGGGCTTGTGGATGAGACGGACGGCCGAGGAGGTCTTGTTGACCTTCTGTCCGCCGGCGCCGGAGGCCCGGTACACTTCCATCTCAATGTCTTCCGGCCGCAGGTCGACCTCAATGGTGTCGTCGATCTCCGGCATGACTTCCACGGACGCGAATGACGTGTGCCGGCGGCCCTGGGAGTCGAAGGGGGAGACGCGGACCAGGCGATGCACGCCGGCCTCACTCTTCATGTAGCCGTAGGCGTTCTCGCCCTCGATGAGGATGGTGGCGGACTTGAGGCCCGCCTCGTCGCCGTCGAGGTAGTCGAGCGTCTTGACCTTGAAGCCGTGGCGCTCGCCCCAGCGGTTATACATGCGGAAGAGCATGGACGCCCAGTCCTGGGCCTCCGTGCCGCCGGCGCCCGCGTGGAACGTGAGCAGGGCGTTGCGCTCGTCGTACTCGCCGGAGAGCAGGGTGGACAGGGTCATGGACTCCAGTTCGGTCTTCACCTGGTCGGCGCTCTCCTTGCACTCGTCGTAGAGGGACTCATCGCCCTCCTCGTCGGCCAGTTCGATCATGACCAGCGTGTCCTCGTAGAGGCCTTCCAGTTTTTCATATTTCGCGATCTTGCTTTTCAGTCTGCTGGTTTCCTTGAGGACTTTCTGGGAGTTTTCGACGTCGTCCCAGAAGCCGTCCTTCGCGGCCTCCGCCTCGAGTTTCACCACTTCTTCCTTCATGGCGTCGAGGCCGAGCGCCTCCTTCAGCTCCTTCAGCGGCTTCTCGTTTTCGAGGACGCTGAGGCGCAGTTCTTCGTATTGCAGCATATCTTACCTTCCTTTTCGGAACTTAAGTTTCGTCTTCTCTTAAAACTGTGTAGTATTATAGTAAACCTTATTTCAGTTGTAAAGAATTTTCGATTGGGGTATAATGAGGCGATTTATACGAAAGGAATATTTTCTATGGATCTGAAGTTCATTCCGTGTCCTTACTGCCAGAAACCGTTCCAGGACGGGGACGACATCGTCGTCTGCCCGGAGTGCGGCACACCGGCCCACCGCTCCTGTTACAAGGCGCTGGGACACTGTCTCCATGAAGAAAAACACGGCACCGGCTTTGCCTGGGAAGCGCCCTACAGCAAAGAGCGCGAAGAGGCGGAGCAGAAAGCCCGTGAAGAAGAGGCGGCCCGCCGCCAGGCCCGGACCTTCGGGGACGGCGCGGACGGCGCGCAGCGGGACACCCGTCCCGACGGCATGCCCTTCGATAATGAATACGGCAACTACGCCTCCTACACCACCGGAGACCACGGTGAAATGCGTCCCACCATGCGGGTCATCGGCCCCGACGAGATGATGGGCGATTTCCGGGTCCGGGAGTACGGCGACGTCATCCAGAAGAACAAGAACCGGTACATTCCGAAGTTCTTCATGATGGACCGCACCAAGCGGAACTTCGTCGGCAACTTCGCCGCGTTCCTGGTGCCCACCCTCTGGAGCGCGTACCGCCGCATGTACGGGCTGGCCATCATCCTGGTCATCCTCCAGTTCATCGTGCCCCTGTTCGCCCTCGACAGCGTGGTCGAGTACTTCAGCGAGACCTACTCGCTGGCCCGGGAGTACGCCCTGACGGAGGCCATGGACCCCGAAGCGGCCCAGGAGGCCGCGGCCAAAATGATGGAGAAGCTGCCGCAGCAGCCGCTCGTTTTGCAGATCAACCACTACGTCGTCATGGCCATCCATCTTCTCATGGGCATGTTCGCCAACACTATCTACAAACGGCGCTGTGAACAGCTCCTGACGAAGGCCAAGACCATCGAGAACCAGGAAGAGCGGGCCGAGTTCGTCCGCCGCCGGGGCGGCACCAGCATCATTGCCGCCGTCCTCGTCGCCGCCATCTTCTACACGCTCCTGAACCTCATTGTCAGCTTCGGCATGCAAAAGGGGTACGGGCAGGAAGTGGCGGAGGCCACGACCAAGGCGGCCGAAGCCGCGACCGAAGCGGCCAAACAGGCCAAGGAAGCACTCATCGCGCTCTGGAGGAAATAAACCATGTCGAAAAACTGTGCTGTCATCCTCGCCGCCGGCGAGGGCAAACGCATGAAATCCAACAAACCGAAAGCACTGGCGGAAGTCCTCTTCCGTCCCATGATCGACTGGGTCCTGGACGCGGTCCGGGACAGCGGCATCGAAGACAAGATCCTCGTGGTCGGCCACTACGGCGAACAGCTGGAGTCCTATGTCGGAGACACCTGCGGCATCTGCTGGCAGAAAGAGCGTCTCGGCACCGGGCACGCGGTCATGATGGCCCTCGACTACCTGAAGGCCTCCGACGCGGAAAACGTCCTCATCCTCAACGGCGACGCGCCCTTCATGGACCGCGAGACCATCGAGAAGAGCCTCTGGCTGCACGAGGCGCAGAAGAACGCCGTCACGGTCATCTCCGCGAAACTGGACGACCCCACCGGCTACGGCCGCATCGTCCAGGACATCAACGGCAGCTTCGAGCGCATCGTGGAACAGAAGGACGCCACGGACAGCGAAAAGCTCATCCAGAACGTCAACTCCGGCGCGTACTGGTTCTGCCGGGAAGACCTCATCCGATCCCTCGGCAAACTGACCACTGACAACGAAGCCCATGAGTACTATCTCACGGACACCATCTATATCCTGAAGCAGGAGGGCAAGAACACCGGCGTCTACATCACGGAGAACGCCGACGTGGTCCTCGGGGCCAACGACCGGCTCCAGCTGCAGGGCCTGAACGAGATCGCCCGGCAGAAGGTCATGGAACGCCACCTCATGAACGGCGTGGACATCCCGTGCCCGGACGGCGTCATCATCGGCAAAGACGTGGTCATCGGCAACGAGACCACCATCCTGCCGAACACCATCCTGCAGGGGAAGACCGTCATCGGTTCGGACTGCGTCCTCGGGCCCAACACCCGCGTCGTCGACAGCACGCTCGGCAACGGCGTGCAGCTCGACAACATCCTCGTGGAGGAGGCCGTTCTCGACAACGACATCGACATCGGCCCCTTCTCCCACATCCGTCCGAACACCCACCTGTCCGACGGCATCCACATCGGCAACTTCGTCGAGGTCAAGAACTCGAACGTCGGCAAGGGCACGAAGTTCCCGCATCTCACCTACATCGGCGACGCCGACATCGGGGAGGCGTGCAACTTCGGCTGCGGCTCGCTCATCGCCAACTATGACGGCAAAGAGAAGCACCGCACCACCGTCGGCGACCACGTCTTCGTCGGCTGCGACACGAGCCTCGTGGCCCCGGTCACGCTGGGCAATTACGTTTACACCGCCGCCGGCTCCGTCGTCACGGAAGACGTCCCGGACGGCGACCTCGCCGTCGCCCGTTCCCGCCAGAAGAACCTGGAGGGCTGGGTCACGAAGAACAAACCCCTGAAGGGGATGGAATGAGCCATGGCTTTTTTTGAACGATTCCGGGGCGGACGCCCCATGTATATCATCGCGGGGCTCGGCAACCCGGGCTCCAAGTACGAGAACACCCGCCACAACATCGGCTGGCTCGCCGTCGACGAGCTGGCGAAGGCGCAGGGCGTGACCGTGGACCGCATGAAGTTCCACGCGCTGACGGCCCAGTGTGTGCTCGCCGGGGAAAAGGTCCTCCTCATGAAGCCCACCACGTACATGAACAACAGCGGTGAGGCCATCGAGGAGGCCCGTGCGTTTTACAAGATCCCCACCGGGAACGTCATCGTCATCTCGGACGACATCAACCTGGCGCCCGGCAAGATGCGCATCCGCCGCAAGGGCGGAGCGGGCGGCCACAACGGCCTCAAGTCCATCATCGAGTGCATGGGCACGGACAACTTCCCGCGCATCCGCCTCGGCATCGGCGGGAAGACTCACCCGGACATGGACCTTGCGGACTACGTCCTCGGCAAGTTCCCGAAGTCCGAGCAGGAGGACATCGACAGGGCGATGAAGAACGCGGCGAAAGCGGCGGAACTCATCATCGCGGGCGATGTCAATGAGGCGATGAACCAATTCAACTAAAGAGAACGGCTCAGCCGTTTCGAGCATATCAGACCCCCACCCCTCCGCGGGTTGGGGGCACTACCTGTTATCTTCCGATTTTCACGAGGTGACCTATGTCCGGCTTTTCGAATGCCATCGCACAACATGAGACCTACCAGGAGATCCTGTCCACCATCCGGGCGGGCCGGTTCCCCTTCGGCGTCCTCGGCACGACCGGGATGCACAAGGTCTTCCTCCTCCATTCGCTGCTCGCGTCCCTGAACGAGAACGGCGGACACCGGCGCGCCATGGTACTGGTGCCGGACGAGGGCACCGCCACCCGCATGATGGAGGACTTCGAGGCCATGGGCACGAAGGCGGCGCTGCTTCCGGCCAAGGACCTCACGTTCCTCACGGACCAGGTCCGTTCCCGGGAGTATGAACAGATGCGCTGCGGCGCCCTGTCCGCCTGGGTCCTCGGCACCGTCGACGTACTGCTCGTCTCCGCCGAGGCCGCGGTCCAGAAGACCGTCCCGCCGGAGGTCCTCGCCTCCCGCATGATCGACCTCAAAGTCGGGGAGGACATCTCCCTCGACGAGCTGAAGCACAAGTTCGTCGCCGCCGGGTACAAGCGGGCGGACGAGGTCGAGGGCCACGGCCAGTTCTCGGTCCGCGGCGGCATCGTCGACTTCTTCCCGCCGGAGCGGGAGCTGCCCCTGCGCATGGAGCTCTGGGGCGACACCATCGACACGATCGCGGAGTTCGAAGTCGAGTCCCAGCGCCGCACCGACCTCGTCGACGAGGTGCTCCTGACGCCCTCGGCGGAGATCATTGCCGGCGACGGGGAAGAGGACTCCGAAGAAGCCGTCGCGGAACAGATCCGGTCCATCGCCAAAAAGGTGCGTTCGAAGAACGCGGACCTGGCAAAGGCGAAACTCCAGGAGGACGCCGACGCCATCCGGTCCGGACGGGACCTCTGCCCGGACAAGTACATCAACCTCTACTATGAGAACGCCTGCACGCCGCTCGGGTACCTGCAGGAGGGCGACCTGCTCATCGCCGCGGAGAGCGGTACCGTCAAGGAGCGGGTGAACGGCGCCGTGAAGCTCTACCGGGAGGACCTCAAAGCGGCCCTTGAGACCGGCGAGTACGTCAAGGCGCTCGGCGACCTCATGATCACCTACCAGGACCTCGTCTCGGACTATGAGCACGCGGACCTCCTCTACATGGACAACTTCGCGCGCGGCAGTTTCGATCTGCCGGTGAGGGAGCTCTACAGTCTGACCCTCGGCCAGACGCCCCAGTGGAACGGCACGTTCGCGTCGCTCGAGCAGGACTGCTTCCCGAGCGGCATCCGGGAATACACGACCGTCGTCGCGGCGGGCACCGGGAAGGCCGCGAAGCAGCTCGCGAACGACCTCGAGGACGCCGGTTACAAGGCGATCTACTACTCCCTCATCCCGAACGAATTCCCGAAGGGCACCATCTGTGTCCTGTCCGGCAACTTCAGTGCCGGCGTCCTGTTCCGGGAGTCGAAGTTCCTCATCATCTCGCAGGGGAACAAGGCCGCGACGAACCGCCGGAAGCACATCCGCAACCGCAACGCCGCGAACGCCTTCCACAGCCTTGACGAACTCCACAAGGGCGACTACGTCGTCCACTCGCTCCACGGCATCGGCATTTTCGACGGCATCGAGAAGATGACCGTCACCGGCGTCACGAAAGACTACCTGAAGATCCGCTACGCCAAGGGCGACGCGCTCTACGTCCCCGTCACGCAGCTGGACCTCGTCTCCAAATATATCGGCCCCAAAGACGATACG
>JAEIGA010017316.1_pt1 | contig 10974 bp, 9 predicted proteins | sample 9270691 | NCBI WGS metagenome assembly JAEIGA01 (sample SAMN17057246, study PRJNA624740) | gut metagenome | biome: biome; isolation source: fecal sample | host: Bos grunniens | place: China: Xizang | collected 2019 | reverse complement strand
GGGGATGAATCTGACGCAGAAGAGCGCAAAGAGCTGATTCTGACTATGGATCGCGGCGGGGCGGCGTTGACGATGGTTCGAAACATTGCCTGCGGGAGAAAGCCAACTCAGTCATGTCGCAAGGTTCCTTGGTTTTGGGCGGATGAATTGTGTAGAAACAGATTGGGGTGTATGGTTGAGCCGCGTGCCATTTCCTGTGACGCGACCGAAGGATCAGTCATTTCGATAACATTTGGCGAAGGAAAGGCGACATCGGTATTTTCCTGGTCGCCGCCCGTGCCCGAAGGTTGGGAGGTATTGGAGGTTATCTATCACGAGATGTTGGATATGTGGGTCGATGTAAAAAGGAATGAAGATTTTTGGACGGATGAAAAAGTGAAGAATCTGGTGATGGAATGTGAGGTAGTAGGAATCAAATTTGTCGATAATTGGCAGGAGCGATTGGCGGATATTGAAAATGGTTCAGTGCTTTCGCTTGAGCATGAAAGCGATAATGAGCATGACCGCAATGCAATAGCGGTTATTAATTCACATGGTGATCGTATCGGATATTTGCCGAAAACACGTAATGCGGCTATCGCATATTTGTTTGATAACGGCAGAAGGATGAAGGCAAGAGTTTTTGAAATCAAGAAAACGGGATGGAAGCCGAATGTGAAAGTTCATGTCGTTTTCAATGACCAGAAAAAAGCAAAAAGGAGGAAGCATAATGGAAAGAACAGTGACAATTCGCGGCACAGGGCATTTCAAGGGCGCGCCTGACGCAGTTTGTGTATCGTTCTCAATAGTTTCACGCAACAGTGAATACGCCGAGGCGATGAAATTGTCTGCGTCGCGGCAAAAGAAACTTATCAAGGCTTTGGGGCAGGCGAATTTCAAGGCGAAAGATCTTAAAACGACTGATTTTTCTGTCAGAACCGAGACGAAGGAACTTGATCGATACGGGGTTAAAAAGTATGTTTTTGATTGTTATGCAATCACTCAAAAATTTAAGCTCTCGTTCGATATTGACCACAAGCGACTCGGGGTTGTCTTGAAGGCAATTTCGGAATCGACAGCCGATCCTAATCTGTCGATATCGTTTTACATTAAAGATGAGAACATCGTCAGAAACGCGCTTTTTGCGTCCGCTGCTGAAAATGCACGTAAGTCGGCAGAGGTATTGTGTAAATCCTCTGGTGCAAAATTGGGCGATCTTATTACAATCAGTTATGATTGGTCGGAATTGGATATTTGTTCCGGAGGCAGGTATTCGCCCGATGCGTTTGCATGTTCAGAAGCTCCCGACATACATCCTGATGATGTGCATGTAAGTGAATCTGTTCGCTTTGTCTGGCAGATTGCATAGGTTCTGTCACAAAATGCTTTTTGGTAACTTTCGGCGTTTTGACTTCATCGGTTCACATGGCGTGGATGCGAACGGTTTGCGGGCGGCTGAAGAGCGATTATCGCTATTCGGCAAATATCGTCTACAATAATTTCATTTGGCCAGAAGTGGAGAATGTTGCCAATGTGAAAATGTTGCCAATCGCCAATGCCAATTGCCAGTTGGGGAATAGGGAAATGGGAATGGGTAACGGGAAATTGAAATTGGAAAATGGGACTGGCAACATTGGTAACACTGGCAACATTAAAAAATCTCTCTCTGAGTCTCAGTGCCTCTGTGTTAAGACAAGATTCAAAAAAATCTCCTAATCTCCAAGACTCCAAATCTCCCAGTAGCGAAAGCAATAACTCTGCGTTAAAGTATAACAACGAAAAATAACACCTTCTGGCAGCTCAACATAGCTGTTGTTGGTTCGCTTTTGAAGGATTGTCCTTAGTGTGTCAGGAAAATGAGAATCTTGTGCGGAAAATTCTTAAGGAGGACGGGAAAAGGGAAGAGGGAAAAGGGAAGAGTGTTTATTTTATTCAAACATTCGAACATTCTAACATTCAAACATTTCTTACTTCATACGATGCCACAAACCGCTAACTGCTAACCGCTAGCCACTAGCCGCTAACGACTAAAGCATCTTCGCTGATGCATCCGCTGATCGCCAGATTGACGCGAAAGACCGATATTTGATATACTTTACGCTTCCGCGCTCAATAACGAGGCGGACGCGGCAGAAAACCGTGATCAATAATTAACAATAAAAGTACAGAAAAGTATTATGGCAATTAGAATTCCTACGCCCCCCCAGGCGAAGAGCGCGGCGATGGCCGAGATGCTCCAGGTGTCCTCGGGCGAGGTTTCGTTCAAGAGCGGTTCAATTGTGGACGGCTCCGTTACCGCTATTAAGGGCGATGACATTTTCGTGGATATCGGTTATAAGTCCGCCGGTTCCGTTTCCGCTTCCGAATTCGGTGAAGACGCCGATGTGAAGATTGGTGATAAAGTTTCCGTAATGATCGTCAAGCTTGAAGACGATAAGACGGGCATGATTGAGCTTTCCAAGCGCCGCGCCGACGAGAAGATTCGCTGGGAGAAGATTCTTACGCGTTATGTTGAAGGTTGCGTTGTCACCGGTACGATCAAGAGCGCTGTCCGCGGCGGTCTTATTGTTCAGGTCGACGATGTTGAGGCGTTCCTTCCTGGCAGCCAGGTCGAAATCGCTCCCGTCAAGGAGCTCGAGCCTTATGTCGGTCAGACGTATGACTTCAAGGTTATTAAGATTTCTAACGAGAGGCGCAATCTCATCATTTCGCGTCGTGAACTTATCGAGGGCACGCTCGCCGAGAAGAAGGCAGAGCTTCTCGCTTCTCTCGGGAAGGGCGAAGTGCGCAAGGGCCGCGTGAAGAATATCACCGATTTCGGCGCGTTCGTCGATCTCGATGGTATTGACGGTCTCCTCCACATCACCGATATGAGCTGGGGCCGCATCAAGCATCCTGGCGAAGTTCTCAAGGTCGGTCAGGAGATTGAGGTCATGGTTCTCGATGTCGATCGCGACCGCGAGCGCATCTCGCTCGGCCTTAAGCAGACGACTCAGAACCCCTGGGATACGATCCAGGAGCGCTTCCCCGTCGGTTCTCGCGTTCAGGGCAAGGTCGTCAATCTTGCAGCGTACGGTGCGTTCGTCGAGATCGATACAGGCATCGAAGGCCTCGTTCACATTTCCGAGTTCAGCTGGACCAAGCGCGTCGCGCGCGCGTCCGATATGCTCTCCATCGGTGATGAAGTGCAGGTCGTCGTTCTTTCCGTCGATATTGAGAATCAGAAGATCGCCCTCGGCATCCGTCAGACTCAGGACAATCCTTGGGACACGGTTCAGGAGCGCTTCCCCGTCGGCTCGAAGATTGCGGGCAAGGTTCGCAATTTCACGGCTTACGGTGCGTTTGTTGAGCTCGAGGAAGGCATTGACGGCATGATCCACGTCAGCGATATGAGCTGGACGCGCAAGATCAATCATCCTTCCGAGTGCCTCCAGAAGGGCCAGGAAGTTGAGGCCGTTGTTCTTGACGTCAACCCGAAAGAGCAGCGCATCTCGCTCGGCCTCAAGCAGGCTCAGCAGGATCCGTGGGATGACATCGCCAAGAAGTTCCCTGTCGGAGCCGTTGTCAAGGGCAAGGTTTCGAAGATCGCTTCTTTCGGCGCTTTTGTCGAGCTCGAGGACGGAGTGGACGGTCTTGTTCACATCTCCCAGATTTCCGGCGACCGCGTCGAGAAGGTTCGCGATGCGCTTGAAATCGGTCAGGAAGTTGAAGCGCGTATCGTTAAGGTTGACCGCGCCGAGCGTCGTATCGGCCTGAGCATCCGCGCGATGACGATGACTGAAGACGAAATTCAGGGCCTCGTTGCCGAAGCGGCTGGCGAGGAGAAGACACCGGTCAATGCGAAGAGCTCCGGCAGTGAAAACCTCGGAGGCCTTTCCGCTGCGTTTGACAACGCATTCGCGAATGTTGAATGGCAGCCCGGCGAAGCCAACTAACAAGAAAGGAACCAAAAAATGTCCAGAGTTTGTGATATCTGCGGCAAAGGCCCTTCGGTCGGCAACGTCGTCGTCCGCAAAGGTTCTCCCAAGTACAAAGGCGGCATCGGTCTCCATACGACCGGCATTACGAAGCGCCGCTTCCTCCCCAACCTCCGCTCTGTCCGCGTGACCGATGCGAAGGGCAACACCTCGCGCAAGTGCATTTGCGCAAAGTGTCTCAGGGCAGGTAAAGTTACGAAGGCCTAAGCTTTCGGAGCTTGAATGAAAGAACGGCGGTTTCCGTCTTTTGACGGAGGCCGCCGCTTCATTTTGTCAGGATATGTTATAATATGCGCATGAAAATTCTTGGAGAAAAAATTTTTTCGCGTGATGCCCAAGGGCGTCTTTTGAGCCGGATCGGTACTATGTTCTTCCGTACTCCCGGGCTTGTGACAATCAAGGCTGTGCATGCTATGCAGCGTCTTGCCTGGCTTGAATACCTTGAGCAAGAGAAGGGGCGTGCTCTTACGGAGGCGGAAGGAGAAGAGGAGATTTCCGAGTCGGTCGATCTTGTCTTTACGGAAGAATTCGTTCTTATCCGCCCCAATCCTGAGAGGATGGATCTCGCGTTCAAGGCAGACGAGGAGCTTCAGAAGATCGTTCCTAAAAGACATATCCGTTTTCTTAATACGCATAGCGCCGTGGTGCGCAGGGCTTTGTGCGAGCGCGGCGAAAACTGGAGAATGGCGCGCCAGCCGATCTCTCATGAAGAGATGGATAAGCTTATTGAAGGGTCTAAAGTAGCAATCTCGCTTCTTCCAGCTTATTATTACAATCGCACAACGGGATCGCGCTTTATGACGGCTGGGGCTTTCGGCTCATTCGGCGAGCTTGAGAGTGATGCGTTCCGCAAGCAGATTTTAGAGGTGGTCTCCTCTTTGTCAAAGCGCAACAGGCAGGGCTTCCCGGAGCTCGATCTCTTTCCGCCCGCCTCTTCGTACGAGGCAAAATGCGCATTGCGCGCTTTGAATGTAGAGAGTCTTTCCGATGAGAAGCTCCGCGGCGAATACGAGCGCATCCTTCTTCAGTGGCGCATGGCCAACCCTCCGGAGTTGAGAGAGGAGTCTCTTGCAAATTTTGAATGGCGCAATGAAATGTGTCATATTCTCACGAAAGGCCCGAATGAGACTTCTGCCGAGGAGCAGGAGCTTATAGCAGGAATTTCTCCTGAATTCTATCGTCAGATTGAATGGCTGCCGGGAGTGCGTATAGTGGATGGTGAAGTTATTTTCGACAGCATTTACAAGGAGGCTCAGAGAACGCAGGACCCGGAATTGCTTGCCAAATGCGACAACAGGGTCAAGAGTTTCCTTTTTAACATGATGAGGCTTTTGGGGCGCGTTAAATACGTAAACATCGGGCGTATTTCGCATTCTCTCGCGCGCAGGCCGGCTGGTGGGCGGCGCAGCGGAAACGTGTATATAATGCAGTACGCTGAAATATGCCAAGAAGAGCCGAAGGTGGTTATGATTCGCCTTCAGAAGTGGGGCGTCGCCGAGCACCTTGATGAAGGAAAGAGTATCGATCAAGCCATTATGGAGGCTGATGAATATTCCGATTACGTTCTTGATCGGCGTCTAATGTGCCGTCAGCTCGGCATGAATCTGCCTAGCCAGCTTTTCTTCGAACGCTTTACGGAGAAATATAACGGGCAGAATCAGTATAAAGGCATTTCTGTTCGCACGGCATATTTCGTCCGCGAATATGAACGAGGCCTGGCGTCTGACAAGATTCCCGTCTCCAAATACCGCAATCCCGCGTGGGCGCTTTCGTTTGCATCTCTGATGGGGGCTGCCGCCGCAGTCGATATCGTTGTGGGAAGGCGCAGCACTGAAACGGGAGAACTTCTTTTCGATCGTAATTATGAAGTTGTTGTTCAAGGTTCGGACGGCATGCCGGCTGAGGTCAAGATTACAGATCACGCAGGCAGTTTTGTCGAATATCTCAAACCTCTTGAGGCGACAGTTGCTGAATACGCAGCTTTTGCGTTGGACCGCAAAGAGTATGTCTCGCAGTATGGCGCGTTTGTGAAGTCTTATGTTGAAGCCTTCCGCAAGGAGCTTGTATCCCTGCAAGAATCATATCGTGCGCGGCGGGCGGCTTTTGACGATCTTTTTATTGATCGTCCTTATGACACTAACGGCTCTGGCGCGTATCGGTGGAGCAAGGTCTTAGAACGCCTCGATTCGTGCGACCCGGAACGTCTCGCCGTTCTTCTTGCTGAAGCTGCAGGATGCTGAAATACATTTTAAGACGCCTCTGCGAGACAATCCCGACTACGTTCGGGATTATTCTGCTGTCGTTTGTTCTTTTCAACGTTATCGGCGGCTCTCCCGCCGAAACGCTCCTTGGCAAGAACGCAACGCCAGAGGCGATCGCGGCGTTTAATGCAAAATGGGGATATGACAAGCCTCTTCCAGAGCAGTTCGTATCGTTTGTCTTTGATATCTGTCGCGGTCGCTTCGGCTATTCCGTTGAATACCAAGAGAGTGTTGCGGAAGTGTTAAAGCGCGGTATTATGCCGTCACTTTCGCTTACAGTTCCCATTCTTCTGGGCTCTGTTTTCGTCGCGCTTTCTCTTTCGCTTGTAGCCGCTAAATACAGGGGGCGTTCTGTTGACAAGGCGATTTTGCTTTGCTCTACAGTGGTGATGAGCGTCAATTACGTCATTTGGGTGCTGGCGGGGCAGTTCTTTCTTTCATATAAAGCAGGGCTCTTTCCTGTCTGGGGCTATGAAAGCGTTACGTTTCTTCTCTTGCCGGTATTGATAGGCGTTATTTCCTCTCTCGGTACGGATGTCAGGTTTTTCCGGTCTGCTGTCTTAGACGAAATTTATCGTCCGTATGTTCTGTCTCTTCGTGCGAAAGGGCTTTCCAACTGGTCAATAATGACGCGTCATGTGCTTCGCAATTCGCTTATTCCAATAGTAACGTACATTTCTCTGTCTATTCCGTACTTGTTTACCGGGTCGCTTCTTCTTGAGGGGTTTTTCGGAATTCCCGGGCTTGGATCTGTTTCCATAAACGCCATTCATTCTTCTGATATGGCCGTAGTGAGGGCGGTGGTGATCATAGGAGCGCTTCTTTATCAATTTATCAATCTTGCGACAGATGTTCTTTACGCGTGGTTAGACCCGAGAGTCCGCCTTGACTTATGAGCCTCAAATGTGCTATACTTAGACTTGAATGAGACGAAGTTTCTCTAAATTAGGTGCCATGATAATGTCGCTAAGCGTATGCTTATGCGGCTGTACTGTCATTTCTGATTCTGTAGTCGGTGCTTTTGAGACTAAAGACTCAGTTGATACTCAAGTTGTGGCGCAGTGGTGGGACGGACCTCGTATTAGGACAGGTATAACTCTTGTCATACAAGTGGGCACTCCTGCTTCGCCGCCTACGGTAATGGAGGTGCTCGTAGATCAGAAGGGTGAAATTACCGTGCCGTTGCTGTTGCAAAAGCCAGTATTTTGTGATGGACTGACGTTAGACGCTTTGAAGACGAAACTTATAAAAGAGTATTCACGTTATTATCGTCAACCGCAGGTGACGGTAACATTTGCCCCTTACGACGGCAAGGGCGTAAGCCCCTGGGGAACAGTTACTGTGCTTGGTGAGGTTGTTATGCCAGGACCTGTGAATATTCCCTCTACCATGGATTTGCCTGTGACTAAAGTGTTGCAGATGGCGGGCGGTCTTAAGCCTTATGCCGATCGCACAAATATCTGCGTTACGAGGTGCGACCGCGATGGAAAGCAGCACAAAACGTACGTTGATTTAAAGGAAATCGGAAAAGACGGCAGGCCTGATAAGGACATGCTCCTCAGGGCCGGGGATGTAGTTTGGGTTCCTGAAACTTGGTACTGATATCAAATAAAGATAGGAGAAATGAATTATGTATGTAAAGAATAAAATACTGCTCGCTGCGTCTTCTATTCTCGTTGCGTTCGCTGTATGCGCGGCAGAGAGTAAGAGCATCTCTCTTTCTCAAGCTCGCGGAAAGATCGGTGAGGCTATTGCCAATCAGGCTGTAATGGCCGAAACGGTTAAGTCTCTCTCCGCTGAAGATCAGGTTTCATTTCTTTCGGCAGTCAATGCCGCTATAGCAAAGAACCCCGGTTCAAAGGAGGAGAAGGCCGCGCTTTTCCTCAAGGCAAACGTGGCTGCACTTAAGGCCGCAAAGGGTAGCAGCGGGAATATGAAGGCTCTTCTTGCTGAAGTTTTCGCTAGCGTTGAGACTTATGCTCTTTGTGTTATCAGCGAATATTTCGGCGATAAGCTTTTCAACAGAGCTGCAGACCCTACAAAGACGTTCTCGGATGAAGCGTTTGCGAGAATTGCCCGCTCTACGATTGAAGCCGTGGAAAAACGCTGCGCCAATTTGAATGATGGTTCTGTCCGCACTGCTTTTTCCGTTGTCATGTTTATGAGGGCTTCCGGTGGCACTTCTGAAGAATTGATGAATAATCTTCTCTCCGCTCTTCCTGCGTCTGATCGTGAGAAAGCGTCGAAGGAGTGGTTGCCGTCGGCTCTTGGTATTGGTGGAAAGGAAAAGACTTATGAGCCTATGCTGGCGGAGTCTGATTCTGAATCTCAGCCTGATATCGATATTGTTATTCAGCTTTCCAGCATCCAAAAGCACGAGCTTGTCCTTTCGTCTCTTACAAGCGGTGCTTTGTCGGGAGTGGATGGCATTAACACGCAGGCGGTCTCTTCTCAGACTCCGCTTGAGGTAGGTCAGGACATTTCGGAGCCTAAGCCTTATCAAGGCCAGCGATTCTAACAAGGAGTAGTTATGCGTTCTTTGTGTTTTTCATTAATCGGCGTTTCTCTCTTCGCAATCTCCGCTTCTGCGGAGATGATGGATCGTGCTGGAGGCTTTAGAATCGGCCAGCGCCTTACAATAAGGCCGCACGTCTCTTTCACGGCAACTTACGACAGCAACGTCGGAAGTAGTGCACATGAAGAAGACGATGTAATGTGGACAATCAACCCTGGGCTTAATTTCATGTACCATGCCGATAGGTGGTACTTGAGCGGGTCGGGGTACTATTCGTTCAATGGGTATTCAGAAACTCATAAATCGATAAGTGACTATCATAACTACGGTCAGACTCTTACCTTCGGATGGGATACCTCATCTAAGCAGGAACGTGGTTGGTCATTGATACTCAACGAGAGCTTCAGGCTTATCAACGAGTCGGACGATATCGCCTTGAGCGATGGAAGTACTTACGGTCGCGATTCGCAGGAGTTTAACTTCACCGGCGTTCTCGAGCGTCGTATTACCGAGCGTCTCCACGCTAGTGTCAATGGCGGATATTACTGGCTTGATTACGACAATTCAAATTCTGCTATGCAGCTTTACGGATGGTCGAGATGGACAGGCGGCGCAGAAATCGGTTATGCCGCGTCAAAGTGGTTTGATCTTCTTTTTGCCGCAACTTATCAGGATTATGCTCAGGACAACACCAAGGGATATCGCGGCAATAAGATCGATAACGGATCGACTGGTACGACCTTGCACATCGGTTTCGGTTCCTATGCTACAGAGCGCATTTCCTACAGGCTTCTCGCAGGTTGGACGCGCTTTGAATATGCAGGAGGCGCAAATACTTCCGATGGCATGACGTATTCCGTTACCGGAAAATGGCAGATTGGCGAGACATGGAATCTTATGGTTCTTGCTGCAAGCTACTATCAGCCTTCGGAGCGTGAATATGCGACGGCTCAGCGTACCGATGCAATCAGTTTCGGCGTTGCTAAGTCGCTTATCCGCGGCAAGCTTAATGCGACGTTTGACGCTTGCTATCGTCGCGAGGGTCATACTTATTCTGAAAATGCCGATCGTGATTATAACCTTGATATTATTACTTTCAGAGGCGGTCTTAACTACACGCTCAACAATTACATGACGATTTTCACCAGGGGTGAATATCGTGATTCTATGAGTGATAAGAGCGGTTTCTATGATTACGAACGCTTCAGGTTGTCGGTTGGTATTCGTTTGACATATTAAAGTGCAGAAGTTAATCTCTAAATATGCTCTTGCGGCGCATCTGGCTATACTGGCAGTCGCGCCGCAGTTCTTTTCCCTCGGAACCGTCCTTTGCCTTTCGGCGCTGGCTTTTTGTTGGCTGATTTTTGAGCCTTCTCGTCTCGGAGAGGAGAGCCTTTATGCCGCGCGAAAGCGTGTCGCTTCGGCAATCGTTTCAGATCCCGTATTCTGGCTTACGGTATCTATTTTCCTTTTTCGCGCAATCAGCTACTTCAATACGGGGGTGGCAATGACGTATGATGCAGAGTCAGGGAATTGGTCTCTTTCTCAGCCGCTATTTCCATATCTGCCTGCGAGCGCATCCAATTGCGCAACAGCTGAACTTTCTGCCAGCGCGGCGCTAATTGTAGTTCTTCAAGGCTGCCGAAATGCGATGGGGCGCATGGCTCGCAGTGTATTTTTGGTCCTTTTCTCCGCGTTTTCAGGCGTAGGCGCTTTAGTTTATTGCGTTCTTTGCTCTTCCTCTTCGCAGGAGGCTCTCGCTCTTGCCGCATCTTCTTTTTCAAACCCGCAATTCTTAGGCGTTTATCATGCAATGGGGCTTTTCTGTGCTATCGCGGCCTTTTCAAGCGTTCTTCGTTACAAATGGTATTCGTCAGTTGTTTTTATAATTCTTGGCCTAAGTTGCAATGCAGCTGCGCTTTTTGTTTTCGCTCCCGAATCTGTTATACTCGTATTTGCATCTGCATCTTTTGCTCTTATCCTTTATACAATCATCTGGCATTATATTAAAGAAGATCCCGCGCAAGGGTTAATTGCATTTATCGGTGCCATATTTTTCTTGTCACTTGCTGTAGTTCTTGTTGTAATTTCACTTCCCGAATCTCTCATCTCTGCGAAGCTATCTCCCATTTTAGCTGGGGCAAGGCTTCTTCCTGAGAATTTCCACGCTCTTTATGCTCAGCTTTCAGACGCTTCTCTTGCGATTTGGAAAAAATGCCCTTGGCTTGGCTCTGGGTTAGGG
>JAEIGA010017315.1_pt1 | contig 10975 bp, 6 predicted proteins | sample 9270691 | NCBI WGS metagenome assembly JAEIGA01 (sample SAMN17057246, study PRJNA624740) | gut metagenome | biome: biome; isolation source: fecal sample | host: Bos grunniens | place: China: Xizang | collected 2019 | reverse complement strand
AGCTGCAAAACCAGAAATATCCAAACCGCTATATCTGGAATTCTGCCAAAAACTATCGATTGAATTGGGAAAAACCGTTGAAATGGGTATATTTGGAGCAGATATGAAGGTATCACTTCTGAATGATGGCCCTGTTACAATAATAATGGATACTAAAAACAAAGAATAAATTATGGAAGATTTTGAAATTTCACAAGACCGTTACAGTGAAGCTCTGTCAAAATACAGCCTTTCCATCGATAAAAAAGGGGTAGAAAAAGCTGTAGAAAAGGCTAAAGCAGATGCAGCAGAACTGGAGAATAGACAGACTTTGATGGATATTATCAGCCTGATAGATCTTACTACACTGAAACCGACTGATAACGAAGAGAGTGTACTGCAACTGGTTGAAAAGGTTAACCAGTTAGACAATGAACGCCCTGATATCCCACAGGTTGCATCAATCTGCGTATATCCGAATTTTGCTAATGTGGTAAGCAATTCATTAGAAGCTGATAACGTTAAAACCTGTTGCGTAGCAGGTGGATTTCCATCATCTCAGACATTTACAGAGGTAAAGATAGCAGAAACCTCACTAGCAATACTGGATGGAGCAGAAGAGATTGATATTGTTCAGAATACAGGAAAGCTGTTAAATGGAGATTACGAATATATCTGTAACGAAACAGAAGAAATAAGAGATATCTGCAAAGATAAGACATTAAAAGTAATTATAGAATGTGGAGCATTACAAACACTTGATAACGTGAAGATTGCATCCATTCTTGCTATGTATTCCGGAGCAGATTTCATTAAGACATCAACCGGTAAGGAGGTAGCAGGAGCAGATCCTAATTCATTCTTTGTGATGTGCAAAGCCATTAAAGAATACTACAATGAAACCGGTAAAAAGATAGGTATCAAAGCTGCAGGAGGCATAAGCACTCCACAGGACGCACTGTTATACTACAGCATAGTAAAGAATGTTTTAGGTGATGAATGGCTGAACAAAAATCTATTCAGAATAGGAGCCAGCAGACTGTTTGATAAACTATTGGAAGCTATTATTTAGTCCTGTTGATAATCATATCAAGATAGGAAATAAAGGCTTCTCTCAAATTTGCTGATATATGGGCAGGCAACAGACTGATTGCCTGCTCTTTTAGTTCATGCATCTTACGCTCAGCATACTCTATACCACCATTCTGGATAGTATAGTCGGTAATCTCTTCAATCTGTTCAGGAGTAGCCTCCAACGAACGTACTGCAGAAACGTATTCAGACCAGTCTCTGTCGCTGTTGTTCAGGGCATAAATAGCCGGAAGAGTAAATTTACCCTCACGCAGATCGTTACCGAAAGGTTTACCAATTTCCGTAGATTTGTTATAATCGAATATATCGTCCTTTATCTGAAAACAGAGACCTATTATTTCACCAAACCTGCGCATATTTTCGGTCTCTTCTTCAGAAGCACCGCTCAGTCTGGCAGCCAGACATGTACATACTGCAAAGAGATAAGCTGTCTTTTTAGTAATGATATCAAAGTATAAATCTTCCGATAGATTGGGCAAGTTCAGTGCATCCAACTGCATAATTTCTCCTGCAGAGAGGGTACCTATGAGTGATGAAATAACATCAACAGATTCAACACTTTCTGTTGCTGTTACCTCCTTTAAGGCCATAGAAACAACATAATCGCCCAACAGAACTGCCATTTTATTATCAAAAACAGCATTGGCCGATTCCTTACCTCTGCGTTTATCGCTTTCATCAACTACATCATCATGAATAAGACTACCCTGATGCAGAAGTTCCACAGCTGCTGCCAGATGATGCACACTTTCGGGAACTGTGGCAAAACATTTTGAGGTTAATAAAACCAGCAGCGGACGCATCATCTTTCCCTTACGCTGCAACAAGAACTTCAGCAATAGATCGACAGATGATACATTACTATAGAACAATGAATTATAATGAGACTTAAATTCAGAAAATTCACTCTCTACCGGTAATATTATATTATTCAGACTTGTCATTTGAATATTGCTAAAGTTTATAAAAGAGAATTAGCACCATGCCTATCCTTTCATCTGCAAATTTAATGTAAGGTTAGCGAAACTGAAAATTGTTTACTATAATTTTACCTTTTAAGGGGTGTCAAGAGCAGCTTTTACTGAAAATAATAAAAGAAACAGAAAACATCTGCTTAATTAAATTAGCCATAGAACAGATTTAACAAAAAAAGCAGTAATTTTACTTTTGCTTATCAGATAAACAAACAGGATAAAACAGATAACAGATGGATAAACTATTTCTACTTGATGCGTATGCCATAATATACAGAGCCTATTATGCATTTATAAATAACCCAAGAATAAACTCCAGGGGAGAAAATACATCTGCTATCCTAGGATTTGTAAATACGCTGGAAGAGATTATAGCTAAAGAGAAACCAACACATCTGGGTGTAGCTTTTGACCCGGCAGGTGGCACTTTCCGTCATGAACTATATAAAGAGTACAAAGCTCAGAGAGAAGAGACACCGGAAGCTATCCGCGAATCTGTTCCTGTAATAAAGGAGATACTCAGAGCATATAACATTCCTATCCTGGAAGTGGCAGGATTTGAAGCTGACGATGTTATAGGTACATTGTCAAAAAAGGCCGATGAAAAGGGTGGAATAGAGACCTATATGCTTACACCTGATAAGGATTACTGTCAGTTGGTATCTAACACATCGTTCATATACAGACCAAGGTATGGTGACAAGGGGTATGAAGTGATGACTCCGGCCTTAGTGAAAGAGAAATATGAAATTACTGATACCTGTCAGATAATAGATCTATTGGGACTGATGGGTGACAGTTCCGATAATATTCCGGGTTGTCCTGGTGTTGGACCTAAGACAGCTCAGAAGTTAATAAACGAATTTGGAAGTATTGAAAACATCCTTAACAATACTGATAAGTTGAAAGGAGCTTTGAAATCCAAAATTGAAGAGAACAGGGAAAAGATAGAATTCAGTAAACTACTTGCTACAATCAGAAGAGATGTTCCTGTTGAACTTGACATGGAACAGTTAAAGGTGGAAAAACCGGACATTAAGAAAATAAAGGAGATTTTCACCAGACTTGAATTCAGAACTCTTATAAACAGACTTTCAGAAAGGGAAGGAAGCAACATTGAAGCTAAAACTGAGAGTAAAGCCAAAACTCCAAAAAACGATGGTTTTAGTGGCGATTTATTTGCCGATTTTGAAGCCACCGGTACAGATCTTTTTGAAAATTCAAATCTCAGCGACATAAAATCAACCCATCACAACTACTATCTCATTGAAAATGTAGAAGATGTAAAAGAATTATGCGCTAAAATTTCTGATAGTAATTTTTGCTGTTTTGACACAGAAACATCGGGAATCAATCCAATAACGTCAAAATTGGTGGGAATCAGCTTTTCCATTAAAGAACACGAAGCATTTTATATTCCTATCACTGCCGACGAAGAAAAAAACAGAGAAATACTGTCATTGGTAAAAAATGTACTGGAAGATGAAACTATTTTGAAAATAGGACAAAACATAAAATATGACATCCTTGTACTTTCCAATTACGGAATAGATGTAAAAGGTGAAATGTTCGATACAATGATTGCCCATTATCTGTTGCAACCTGAATTGCACCATGGCATGGACTATCTGGCAGAAATCTACCTTAAGTATAAAACCATTCATATAGAAGAGCTGATAGGAGAGAAAGGAAAACACCAGGGTAATATGGCAAATCTCTTTCCTGAACAGGTATATGAATATGCATGCGAAGATGCCGACATAACACTGCAGTTAAAAAATATACTTGAGGCCGAACTTAAAAAAGATGGAACATACACTCTATTCAATGAAATAGAGATGCCACTGGTAAAGGTGCTGGCCTATATGGAAAAGAATGGTGTAAGATTAGATACCGCATCACTTAAAGAGACATCAGAAGTCTTTAACGGCAGAATGAGAGCTATTGAAACAGAAATATTCAATCTTGCAGGAACAGCTTTCAATATATTATCGCCAAAGCAGGTAGGTGAAATCCTGTTTGAAAAACTGAAGATAGTTGAAAAGGCCAAAAAGACAAAAACCGGACAATATGTTACATCAGAAGAGGTATTGGAAGGATTAAGATATAACCATCCTATTGTGGATCTGATTCTACAGTATCGCGGACTTAAAAAGCTGCTTGGTACATACGTAGATGCACTTCCTTTGCTTATCAATCAACAGACAGGTAAGATACATACATCATACAACCAGACTGTTACAGCAACAGGCAGATTAAGTTCCAGCAATCCAAACCTGCAAAATATCCCTATCAGGGATGAAGATGGCAAGGAGGTAAGAAAAGCATTTATTCCTGATGAAGGCTGCACATTCTTTTCTGCCGACTATTCCCAGATAGAACTTAGAATAATGGCACATCTTAGCGGTGATGCCAATATGATTGAAGACTTTAAAAATGGTAATGATATTCATGCAGCAACAGCAGCTAAAGTTTTCAATAAGCCATTGGAAGAGGTAACAAAAGCTGAAAGAAGCAAAGCTAAAACTGCCAATTTTGGAATTATATATGGAATTTCCGTATTTGGACTGGCCGAAAGAATGGGTGTAAACAGAGCACAGGCAAAAGAACTTATTGAAAACTATTTCAAAACCTATTCCGGTATCAAGGAGTATATGGATCTGTCTATAGAAAAAGCAAGAGAGAAACAATATATAGAAACCATACTACACAGAAAACGCTATCTGCCTACTATAACATCAAGTAACGCTATAGTACGTGGATTTGCTGAACGCAACGCCATAAATGCTCCTATACAGGGAAGTGCCGCAGATATTATCAAAAAGGCGATGATAGGTATCTATAACAGATTTATGAAAGAGAATATTAAATCTACCATGATTCTGCAGGTACATGATGAATTGAACTTTAACGTAGTAAAGGGAGAAGAGGAGATAGTAAAGAGTATAGTTTTAGAGGAGATGCAGAATGCATACCCTATGCAAGTTCCTTTAACAGCAGATTTCGGTTGGGGTAAAAACTGGTTGGAAGCTCATTAATCAATTATATTCTTTAACTGCTTTGCAAATTCCCAAAGTACTATTCCGGCCGATACAGATACATTCAATGAATGTTTTGTACCGTATTGAGGTATCTCTATGGAAATATCAGATATATCCACTACCTGCTGTTGTACACCTTTAACTTCGTTACCAAGTATCAGAGCATACTTAACAGATGTATCAGCTTTAAAATCATTAAGCATTATACTACCTTCTACCTGTTCAATAGATACAATGGTATAACCTTCATTTTTCAAGTTCTGCACTACCTGAACAGTATCGGAAGAATATTCCCATTCAACAGAATCTTCGGCACCCAAGGCAGTTTTATGAATTTCAGTAAGTGAATTTTCCGGAGTAGCTGTTATACCACACAGATATATCTTCTCTATTCTGAAAGCATCGGAAGTTCTAAATACAGAACCCACATTATGCAGACTCCTTACATTATCTAGAATAACAGTTACAGGCAGTTTTATACTCTCTATAAATGATTCTCTATCTATTCTGTTCAATTCTGATACTTCCAGTTTTCTCATATCTGTACACTTCTATTTTACATCTGCAAATTTACTCTTTTTAATCTTACTATAAAATAAGGGTGTGAATAACTATGTTGATATCCTGAAAAAGCTGTTGAAAAAGTTGGTTTTTACAGTTGATAAATAATGTCTAATTTCATGGTTATAAATTTGGATTTTTTACATCAGTAGTCAATTATAAATGTATTTGAAAAACCACTGTTGATAACCCATTTTTTTATTATTTTTTTTTAACCGGATATAAACAATCACACTCCGTTTTATTACTACTTATAACTATATTAACAAACATGTTGATAACTCTGTATTATATTTATATCCAATATTTTAATATGTTTATTAATTGTTCAATATCCGTGAAAATTGTTCATAAAATTTATTCCATTAAAAATTCAAAAACATTTCAACAGTTTCAACAGGATATAATAATTATAATAAATAAGAGATATAAAAATAAAACTATATAATATTATCTAATGACAGTTATACTGATTGATGTTGATTTTGAATTATTCAAATCAGTTATTATAGCATGGTATATTCCGGATGAAACTCTATTACCATTTCTATCATTTAAATTCCAGGTAAATGTTCCACCATTTGAATATTCCTGATATACAAGAGAACCAGAAGATGAAACAATTCTAACTGTGCATTTATCAGACATACCATTAATAGTAACCGGTCCATCAAACTCAGGATTTACAGGATTAGGATATACTTTAATATTACTTTCATAAAGGCTGTTTTCCGGCTCTGTAGCATCACTTGCATATTCAACCAGTCCAAGCGATGTTCCTATAAAAACAGAGCCTGTAGAAGAATTTATAGCTATACTTTGAATATAATTTGATGGTAGAGGAGAATTATCGGATGTAAAGTGATGAATAGTCTCTTTTCCATCTTCAGAAAGCAGGAAAATACCATTATTCTGAGTTCCTACCCATTTTCTGTTTGCATCATCTATACATATAGCAGTAGTATATACTCCGCTTAAAAGGTAATCGGCTAAATTGGTACCATCATTTCTTGGAATCTTTACTCTTTCAAATATAACATTATCAGATGAAAGAAATTCTTCAGGATTTCTAAGTACAAAAATACCTCTGTCTGTACCCAGCCACATTTCACCGTTTTTATCGAATTCAAATGCAAAGATATCATTAATAGTTTCTGTTGCACCATCCTGATTGGTAAATGATGGACCAATGAATTTATGCTTGTCATCACTATTATTATAAGGTGTATTGTTAAGATCGGCACAGAACATTCCAGCTTTGTATCTCGATGAATTTGTCCATAGCTGACCATCCTTGTCAAAACAGAGTTTTCTGAAAGTAGGTAATCCTGATATTTCCGGATAATGTAATCCGGCCCAGCTTCCATCAGGTTTCATAATCTTTATAATGGTATCAATCTCATTGTTTACCATCCATAAATTACCTTTACTGTCATACTGTAATCCGTCAACACTAACATAGTTTTTAGGATTAGCAGGTATAATAGTAGTAAGTCCGCTGTTATCGTATGTATGCAGTTTATAGAACTTATTGTTTTTAAATTCATACAATCCATGTCGTCCTGAACCTACAAAATAGTGATTTTTCTCTTTTGGATCTTCTACAATAGATGTAAGGTTTATATATTTTACACCTGTTTTAGAAGATATATCGTCATCAAGATAACTCCATCTATTATTTTCATAAACCATAACTGTACCTTCATATTCTATACCGGTATAATTATGTGTTCCTCCTACCATTAACATCTTATCGGAGTTTGAGAAAGATATATAATGTGAATAATTGCGTCTTGGACTATTTGGTAAAATTCCGTAATTATTACACACTATATTGTTTTCATCTACAGAAAACTCTGTCAATCCTCTGTTTCCCTGACTTATCCATATCTTACCATCAACGGTATAAATATGATTAACATCAGTATCAGTAAATTGATAAGAATATTTGTTTGATAATGAATTAAATAGATGTAAATAACCGTCACTGTAAACTGATAGGATATTGTTATTGCAGTTTACAACATCAGCATTGGCAATTATACTTTTCCTGTTATAATTATCAATTGAGATATTATAAAGTGATCCTTTACTATCTTTTCCTAAAACCGAGTTATCAAAATTATAGAGATATTCATATTTGTCATTTGAAAGTTTTATCCACTTGGAAAAATCAAGCAGATTATCTTTCATATATCCTTTGTATAATCCGTTATCTGTAGCACACACAATAGTGTCATTTCTTACTACTGTAGATTTAACTGGGCTGCCAAGATTATAGTTATTGGATATTTCAACATCTTCAATATTAAATACAACCACTCCGAAAGCTGTTGACAAATACAGGAAAGAGCCATCTATATATGTATCATAAATGGTTTTGTCAGTTATAGTGCTATTCTTTATGTCAGTGAAATTGTAAATGGTTTCATCTTCATAAAGTATATCAATATTGCCATTTGAATAGAGAAGCAGCATAGCTTTCTCCTTATCGGAATAATCTATATTGGAGATGTAGGTATCACTTAATCCACCTATTTTATCGTAGATATAAAGAGTGTTGTCTTTCGGACTAAATGAGTAAATAGAACCTGAACTTAAGACAAACTGTATGCCAAATGCCTTTAAACTTTTAGTGGCATTGTGATATGAAAGATGTGTTTTCCATTCACCCATTGGAATGGTAGCATAAGATTTAACGAATGACAAAAGGAGTATAACCGCAGTAAAAACAGCGGAATATACAGCCCTTGTCATCTTTTTATTCATAAGCTATTTAAATAGTTATAAAGCTTTTCAACTGCTAAAGCCCTGTGGCTGATATGGTTTTTGCTGTCGTTTCCCATTTCAGAGAAAGTTACATTATAACCTTCCGGAATAAAGATAGGATCATAACCAAATCCACCGTTTCCTGCCTTTTCAGTTGCTATTGTTCCTTTTACAATTCCTTCAAAGAGAAATTCCTTTCCCTTTATTATTAACGCAATAACTGTTCTAAATTGTGCAGAACGGTCATTTTTTTCTCTTAATTCTGCAAGAAGTTTGTTCATATTGGCTTCTGAATCGTGGTTGCCGGCATATCTTGCAGTGTGAACACCCGGTGCTCCACCCAAAGCTGTTACCTCCAGACCTGTATCATCGGCAAAACAATCTTCTCCATATTTTTCGTACAGAAAACGAGCCTTCATCAGAGCATTTCCCTCTAATGTATCGGCCGTTTCAGGAATATCGGCATCGCAGCCGATATCCTTAAGGCTTCTAATTGTAAATCTATCTCCCAAAATATTTCGAACCTCATCTAATTTATGAGAATTGTTGGTTGCGAAAATAAGATTACCCGATAACAACATTTACAATCTTTTTAGGTACAACAATAACTTTGCGTATAGTCTTTCCGTCTATGTACGAAATAGTCTTCTCGTTGCTTAAAACCACATCCTGAATCTCCTGTGCAGTTGCTTCTGCAGGGAAATCCATAGTGAAACGGGTTTTACCGTTGAAAGATATAGAGTAGGTTATGCTATCCTCTTTCAGATACTCTTCATTGCAAACAGGCCATTCAGCATCACATACAGTTTCATTGTGTCCTAAGGTTTGCCATAGCTCTTCTGCTATGTGTGGCATAAATGGAGCAACAAGTTTCACTAAAATTTCCAGTACACCTTTCTTATGGCACTTCAGTGATGTAAGTTCGTTCACGCAGATCATAAATGCGCTTACTGATGTGTTATAAGAGAAGTTTTCAATATCTTCCGATACTTTCTTTATAAGTTTATGTACAGATTTCAGTTCATCTTTTGTAGGTTCTTCGTCGTTCAAAACAAGTTCGCTTGTTCTGTTGTCGAAGAAGAGATTCCACATTTTACGGATAAATCTGTGACAACCATCTATACCATTTGTATCCCATGGTTTTGACTGTTCAAGAGGGCCAAGGAACATTTCGTACATTCTCAGTGTATCGGCACCATACTTTTCAATAATAGTATCAGGGTTAACCACGTTGAACATAGATTTACTCATCTTTTCAACAGCCCATCCGCATATATACTTTCCATCTTCAAGTTCAAATTGAGCATCTGCATATTCAGGACGCCATGCCTTGAAGGCCTCCAGATCCAGAATTTCGTTGCTAACAATGTTAACATCAACATGAAGTGGAGTAGTATCATATTTATCCTTCAAACCTAATGATACAAAGGTATTGGTATCCTTTATTCTGTAAACAAAGTTACTGCGTCCCTGTATCATACCCTGGTTAATAAGCTTGTCAAATGGTTCTTCAACTGCGCTGTGACCAATATCGTGCAGGAATTTATTCCAGAAACGTGAGTAGATAAGGTGTCCGGTAGCATGTTCAGAACCACCCAGATACAAATCTACGGATTTCCAGTAGTTAGCAGCATCTTCTGAAACCAGACCCTTATTGTTGTGCGGATCCATGTAACGCAGATAGTATGCTGATGAACCTGCAAATCCCGGCATAGTATTCAATTCTAACGGGAAAACAGTTTCGTTATCTTTAAGACTCTTTTCAACACCAGTGTTGGTTTTAGTATCGAAAGCCCATTTTGTAGCATGTCCCAGTGGAGGTTCGCCTGTTTCTGTTGGTTTATATTCCTTAATTTCAGGAAGTTCAAGTGGCAGACATGATTCAGGAATCATACAAGGTATTCCATTCTTGTAGTAAACAGGGAATGGTTCGCCCCAGTAACGCTGACGGCTGAAAATAGCATCGCGCAAGCGGAAGTTCACTTTTACCCTGCCAAGTTTGTTCTCGCTTATATAACTCTTTGTCTTTGCAATAGCCTCTTTTACAGTCAATCCGTTGAGGTTAAGTTTGCAGTCGGCAAATTTCGCAACCGGAGAGTTGGTCATTATACCCTCTTTTGCATCAAAGCTTTCCTCACTTACATCGCAACCCTCAATCAATGGGCGTATCTCAATGCCAAAGTGTTTTGCAAAGGCATAGTCACGGCTATCGTGAGCAGGAACAGCCATAATGGCACCGGTTCCGTAACCTGAAAGTACATAATCACTCACCCATACAGGTATCTCCTCGCCTGTGATAGGATTGATGGCATATGAACCTGTAAACACACCTGTTACATTGCGGTCAATCATACGCTCACGCTCTGTACGTTTCTTTGTGCGGTCGAGATACTCCTCTACGGCATTCTTCTGCTCCGCAGTTGTCAATTTAGCTACAAGCTCGCTTTCGGGAGCAAGAACCATAAATGTAACACCGAATATTGTATCGGCACGAGTGGTGAATATAGTAAATTCAATATCGCTCTCCTTTATGCGGAACTGCATTTCGGCACCTTCGCT